>Ga0209091_10001670_pt1 | contig 19298 bp, 20 predicted proteins | sample ArcticOcean_MG_C_6_FD_187438 | JGI IMG/M metagenome (GOLD analysis project Ga0209091, IMG submission 187438) | Marine microbial communities from western Arctic Ocean - ArcticOcean_MG_CB8_128 (SPAdes) (version 2) | ecosystem: Environmental > Aquatic > Marine > Oceanic | place: Arctic Ocean...
TTAGTTTTGATTACGATGTAAGAAGAACTATCATTAAAGATATTTCGTTTACAGTTCCGAATGGAAAAAAAGTTGCAATAGTAGGACCAACTGGTGCTGGAAAATCAACAATTAGCAGATTACTTTTTAAATTTTACGACCCTAAAGCAGGAGGAATTTATATTAATAACATAAATATAAGTAAAATTTCGCAAGAGTCTCTAAGGCAAATAATTGGTGTGGTCCCTCAAGATACAGTCTTATTTAATGATACAATTTATTACAATATAGCTTATGGAAATACTAAAGCTACTAAAGAGGAAATTATTAATGCGGCTCAAAATGCAGATATACATGATTTTATATCGACTCTCCCTGATGGTTATGAAACCATCGTTGGAGAAAGAGGACTAAAGTTATCTGGCGGTGAAAAACAAAGAGTTGCTATCGCAAGAACAATTTTAAAAAACCCTAAAATATTTTTCTTTGATGAAGCAACATCAGCTTTAGATAGTAGTACTGAAAAAGAAATTCAACAAAACTTGGAAAATGTTTCTAAAAACAAAACTACCTTAATAATTGCACATCGTTTATCTACAGCTGCAAATGCTGATAATATTATTGTTCTTGATAAAGGCGCTATCATTGAGCAGGGAACACATGAAAGTTTATTGTTAGAAAAAGGTAAATATTTTGAGATGTGGGAAAAACAAAAGCCTACCTATAGTAATTAAATTCATTTAGTTTCTAATAATTTTCCACTGGTTTATTTATTTCAACAATTTGATTAGACTCAAATATTGTTTGCTGCACATCATTTTGAGCAACAATTATCATTGCATTAGCAACCATTTCTGAATGAATGGGTTTCATTTTCTTTAAAGGTCCTAAAAACAGAGGTGAAAGTAATTTAAAGATAAATATCCCTATTTTTTCACCCACTCTATTTTCTTTTCTATCACCCATTAAAAATGAAGGTCTTAATATTCCAAGTTTTGGAAAATTTAGTTTTTTTAATTCTTCTTCAACTTCTCCTTTAAATCTTAAATAATCACCAGAATTTTTAGGATCTGCAAATCCTGAAGAAACAAAAACAAATGAATTTACTGAATTTGATTTTGCAATTTGAGCAATTTCTTTAGGGACATCAAGTTCAACTCTTCTATATTCATCTTTATTAGGTGCATTTTGTTTTGTTGTACCAATACAAAAAAAACAATCGTCGGCTTTAATGTCTTCTTTGTGATTTCCTAAATTATTAAAATCAGTTTTAATAATTTCTATTTTTGGATTATTTATTTTAGGAACCGAACGAACGAACAATTTTATTTTAGAATAATTATTATTTTTAATTAATTGATTAAGAAGGTGGCTGCCAATCAAACCTGATGAACCAAATACTAAGGCTGTTTTCATTAACTTAAATTTTTACAAAAAGTAGATATTTTTTCTAAAGCCTTTTTAAGGTTTTTCATAGAAGTTGCGTAAGATATTCTAAAGAAACCTTCTAAACCAAATGCAGAGCCTTGAACAACTGCAACACCACTATTTTCTAATAAAGACTGAACAAAGTCAGTATCTGTTTTAAGTTCTTTTCCATTGTTATCTTTTTTTCCAATTAAGCTTTTGCAGCTTGGAAAAACATAAAATGCACCGTCGGGATTTAAACATTCAATTCCATCTATTTCATTTAGTGCTTTAACAACAAAGTCTCTTCTTTCTTGAAAAGAAGTTGCTCGCTTTTTAATAAAATCTTGTGTTCCATTTAAAGCTTCAACTGCTGCAGCTTGACTGATTGAAGATGGATTAGTTGTTGATTGAGATTGTATTTTAGCAATTGCTTTAATAATTTCTTTTGGACCAGCAGCATACCCTATTCTCCAGCCAGTCATTGAATAAGCTTTACTCACACCATTCATTGTAAGAACTCTTTCTTTTAGTTCTTCAACTTGAGCAATAGTAAAAAACTTAAAACCTTCATAAATTACATGTTCGTAGATATCATCACTTAAAATATAAACATGTGGATGCTTAATTAATACTTTGGCAATTTCTCTAATATCACTTTCTGAATAACAGGCACCCGTAGGATTGGATGGTGAATTTAATATGATCCATTTTGTTTTTGGTGTTATAGATTTTTCTAATTCAGCTGGATTAATTTTAAATCCCTGCTTTTCATTACACTCTAAAATGATTGGAGTTCCACCAGCTAATAGAACCATATCAGGGTAAGAAACCCAGTAGGGAGCTGGAACGATAACTTCGTCTCCTTCATTTAGTGTTGTCATCATAGCGTTATAAATTACGTGCTTTCCACCCGCACCAACTGTAATTTGATCAACTGTGTAATCTAGATTATTTTCTCTTTTGAATTTTTCTACTATTGCTTTTTTTAAAGCTGGCGTTCCATCTACCACTGTATACTTGGTGTCTCCGTCGTTTATGGCCTTTATAGCCGCTTGTTTGATGTTATCTGGAGTATCGAAGTCTGGCTCTCCTGCCCCTAAACCTATTACATCCTTTCCTGCTGCTTTTAACTCTCTTGCTTTTTGAGTTACAGCAATAGTTGGGGATGGTTTAATCTTTTTTAAACTGTCTGATATAATGCTCATTGAAATATATTTTTATTCTAATAGTTTTATAGATAATGCAAAATACTTATCAAGATTTAATTACCAAAATACAAAGTAAAAATCCAGAAATACACCAGAAACTAGAAGGTGGAAAAAAATTCAAACTTGTTACAGATTTCAAACCTGCTGGTGATCAGCCAGAAGCAATAAAGCAATTGGTTAAAGGGGCAAATAAAGACGAATTAAACCAAGTCTTGCTTGGTGTGACAGGTTCGGGAAAAACATTTACAATGGCGCAGGTTATTGAGCGAACTAATAGACCAGCACTAATACTAGCACCCAACAAAACATTGGCAGCTCAACTATATGGAGAGATGAAATCATTTTTTCCAGAAAATGCTGTTGAATATTTTGTTTCTTACTATGACTATTATACACCTGAAGCTTATGTTCCAAGATCAGATACTTATATTGAAAAAGAAGCATCTATTAATGAACAAATAGATCGAATGCGTCACTCAGCTACTAGATCATTGCTAGAGAGAGATGATGTAATTATTGTTGCGAGTGTTTCTTGTATTTATGGTTTGGGTTCTGTTGAAGCATACAGCAAGATGACATTGAGTTTAAAAAAAGATTATGAATACAGCAGAGAACAATTAATAAAAACTTTAGTAAATTTACAATACAAAAGAAATGATCAAAGTTTTTACAGGGGAACTTTTAGAGCAAGAGGAGAATACGTTGAAATATTTCCTTCACACCTTGAGGATAGAGCATGGAGGTTAAGTTTATTTGGAGATAAATTAGAAAAAATTGAAGAATTTGATCCCTTAACTGGAGACCTAATACAAGATTTGGATGTAATAAAAGTTTATGCAAATAGTCATTACATCACTCCCAAACCAACTATTGAGCAAGCAATTATTAAAATTAGAAGAGAGCTAGAGGTAACTTTAAAAAAATTTAAAGAACAGAATAAATTACTTGAAGCACAAAGATTGGAAGAAAGAGTTAAGTTTGATTTAGAAATGATTGAAGCAACAGGCTCTTGTGCGGGAATTGAAAATTATTCTAGATTTTTATCAGGACGAAAACCTGGAGAACCACCTCCCACTCTATTTGAATATTTTCCAGACAATACACTTATTTTTGTAGATGAATGCCACGTAACAGTTCCACAGTTAAATGGAATGTACAAAGGAGACAGGTCTAGAAAAAGTAATCTTGCAGAATATGGTTTTAGACTACCTTCTTGTATGGACAATAGACCTCTAAAATTTGAAGAATGGGATGCAATGAGAACCCAAACAGTTTTTGTATCAGCAACGCCTGGTCCTTGGGAGCTGGAACAAGTAAAGGGTAAATATGTAGAACAAGTTATAAGACCAACTGGCTTAATTGATCCACCTGTTGAAATAAAACCTGCAAAAAGTCAAGTTGATGACTTGATGCATGAATGTAAAAAAACAATAGATAAAAATTTTAGAGTTCTAGTTACAACCTTAACTAAAAAAATGGCTGAGGATTTGACCGAATATTTTCATGAAAATGGAATTAGAGTCAGATATTTGCACTCTGACATAGACACACTTGAAAGAATTGAAATTATGCGTGATCTTAGACTTGGTGTTTTTGATGTCTTAGTTGGTATAAACCTTTTAAGAGAAGGACTTGATATTCCAGAGTGTGCATTGGTTGGAATTTTAGATGCTGATAAAGAGGGATTTTTAAGATCTGAAACCTCTTTGGTTCAAACTATTGGGAGAGCTGCTAGAAACATAGAAGGGAGAGTTATTCTTTATGCTGACAAAGAAACCAAAAGCATAAAAAAAGCTATACAAGAAACTGATAGAAGAAGAGCAATCCAAGTTGCTTATAATAAAAAGCATAATATTGATGCAGTCTCTATCAAAAAAGAAATTAATGATGTTTTGCAAAGTGTATATGAGAAAGATTATCTAAAAGTAGGTACTGGAGACAATATTGGTGGAAACTTAAAAAAACACTTAAAAGTATTAAATAAAAGAATGAAGGATGCCGCAACTAATCTTGAGTTTGAGGAAGCTGCAAAGATAAGAGATGAAATAAGGAATATAGAGGCTTCTGAATTAGAAATTGTTTTAAATCCAAAAGTAAAACACTATAACCAAGAAAACAGAACATATCCAAAAGGTAGATCAACAATGGGTTTACCTGGTACAAGAGCACAAAAAGGTAAGAAAAAATGGAAGCAAACAAAATAATTATTACTGGGGCCGCAACAAGAATGGGTGCCGCTATTGCAGAAAAGCTCTCAGGTCCAGGAGTTGAGATGGTAATTCATTATAAAAATTCTAAAAAAGAGGCTGAAAAATTACAAAAAAAATTATTAAAAAATAAAACAAAAGTTTACTTGGTTAAAGGTGATCTTGCTAAAGAGCAGGATCTAAAAAAAATCATAAAATTTTCGAAGTCAAAATTAAAATATTTTGATTGTTTAATTAATAACGCATCACTATTTGAAAATGATAGTCTTAAAAACTTCTCTTCTAAAAGTTGGAACCAACACTTGGATGTAAATTTAAAAGCTCCAGCATATCTTACACAAGAGTTTTCAAAAAATGTAAAAGGTAAAAATAATAATATCATTAATATAATTGACCAAAGAGTTTTCAAATTAACACCCTTTTTCTTTTCTTACACCTTAAGTAAAGCTGGCTTATATACTCTTACGAAAACTGCGGCCATGGAATTAGCTCCAAATATAAAAGTTAATGGAATTGCACCTGGGCCTACTATTAAAAATAAAAGACAAAGTGATAAACATTTTAAAAAGCAGTATTTAGCAACACCTTTAAAACAACGGGTAAATGTAAAAGACATATGTTCTGCTGTTGACTTTTTTATCAAAAACAGTTCAATTACAGGTCAAGTAATTGCAATAGATAGTGGACAAAGTTTAAACTGGCAAACACCAGATGTGATTGGAAAAGAATGAAAAAAAATAATTTCAAAATTATAAAAATAGATAAGAATAAAAACTTATTTAATTATGAAAAAAAAATACTTATCAAAGAATTAATTCTAGATTTAAAACTTGGATATTATAATTTTGAAAAAAAAAAAATACAAAAAGTAAAATTCAGTTTAGAAATTGATTATGAAGATAAAAAACCAACAAATGATAAAGATATTAAATCCATTGTTAATTATGGACAAGTTGTAAAATTAATTACAAAACTTGCAAAAAAGAGACATTACAATTTTTTAGAAACTTTAGCTGAAGATGTTTTTGATGTATTGTTTAAAGATAAACGAATTGCTAAAATTATGCTTAAGATTGAAAAATTAGAAATTATAAAAGAATGTGCCTCTGTTGGTATTCAAATTACCAAAAAAAGAAGTCATGAAAAGTTCTGAACTAGGCAAAGAAGTAATTAGAAAAGAACTCCCCTTAATCCCTAAAAGTCCTGGTGTTTATCGAATGCTTAATCATAAAGATGATATTCTATATGTCGGAAAAGCAAAAAATCTACCTAATAGATTAAAAAACTACGTAGCTGAAAAAAATCATATTATTAGAACTGAAAGAATGTTGTCTCAAACTTTTAAATTAGAGATAACAACTACCGCTAATGAAAGTGAAGCATTACTTTTAGAGGCTAATTTAATCAAAAAACATAAACCTAAATTTAATATATTACTTAAAGATGATAAATCTTTTCCCTTTATCTTTATCAGCAAAAATGATCAGTGGGCGCAAGTTACAAAACATAGAGGAAAGAAAGATAAAGATGGTTTTTATTTTGGACCCTTTGCCTCTGCTGGAACTGCAAATTGGACAATAAAAACGCTTCAAAAAATATTTCAATTAAGGGTTTGCGACGATACTACTTTTAAAAATAGAAAGAGACCCTGCATACTTTATCAAATAAAAAGATGTTCAGGACCATGTGTTAATTATATAAATAAAGATGATTATAAAAAATCAGTTGATCATGCAATACAGTTTGTCTCTGGTAAATCTAGAGATATTCAAAAAAACCTATCGAAACAAATGGAAGATGCTAGCGAAAAACTTGACTTCGAAAGAGCTTCTATTTTCAGGGATAGAATTAAATCCTTAAATATAATTCAATCATCACAAAGAATTAATGAGACAAACCTTGTTGATGCCGATGTAATAGCGGCTTATAAAGAATCTGGTAAAACTTGTATTCAGGTATTTTTTTATAGATCTAAACAAAATTGGGGTAACCAAGCTTATTTTCCAAAACACGATCCTGATCAAAATGTTAATGAAATAATGTCTTCTTTTTTAATGCAATTTTATGAAAATAAAAGTGTTCCAAAGTTAATAATAATAAATTCCAATATCAATGATAAAAAATTAATAGAAAAAACTTTGAGTAAAAAAGAAAATAATACCATCTCCATTAATATAGCTAAAAAAGGAACTAAAGCTAAGGTCATTGCAATGGCCGAAAAAAATGCCAAAGAGTCATTAAATAGAAAACTTTATGAAACAAATAATAATAAAAATTTATTTGAGGGAATATCTAAAAAATTTAACCTTAAAAATGGCATAAGTTTAGTTGAAATTTACGATAACAGTCACATTTCAGGAACAAATAGTGTTGGTGCAATGGTAACTTTTGGAAATGAAGGTTTTATTAAAAAAAGATACAGAAAATTTGATATTAAAACAAAAGGTGCTGAACAAGATGATTTTGCTATGCTAAAAGAAGTCTTAACCAGAAGGTTTAAAAGAGCTATGCTTGAAAAAGAAAATTATTTAACTCTACCTGATCTAATTCTTATTGATGGAGGAAAGGGTCAGTATTCTTCTGCTAAAAAAATATTAGATGAATTTGGCTTGTATGATCTTCCTATGATTGCCATTGCAAAAGGTAAACAAAGAAATAGTGGTGATGAGACTTTTTTTTATAATGGTAAATCCTTTAAATTTGAAAGAAATGACCCTACGCTATTTTTTATGCAGCGTCTCCGTGATGAGGCTCATAGATTTGCAATTAATTCTCATAGAGCTAAAAGAGCCAAAGGAATTAGAAAATCAATGCTAGATCAAATAGATGGTATTGGATCTATTAGAAAAAGATCATTATTAAACCATTTTGGCTCTGCTAGAGCTGTAGAATCAGCCAGTTTTGATGAAATTAAATCAGTTGAAGGTGTTGAGGAAAAAGTTGCAAAAAAGATATATAATTTTTTTCACGAATAATTATGCTTAAAAAAATTCCAAATATTCTAACTATAGGAAGAATAATAATTGTTCCTTTTTTTGTATTAGCTTTTTATCTCCCAGGTTTTTATGGGGATTTAACAGCTTTTGCTTTATTTGTAATTGCGTCATTCACAGATTTTTTTGATGGAATGTTAGCAAGAATGCTTGGGGAAGAATCAAAGCTTGGAGAATTATTAGATCCAATAGCTGATAAGGTTATTGTCGCTACTGCATTAATTCTTTTAGTAATGGATGGAACTATTAGACATTATGAGGTGATTGCAGCAATAATAATATTAACTAGAGAAATTTTAATATCAGGCCTAAGAGAATTTTTAGCTGCGGGTAAAATAAAGTTGCCAGTATCAAACCTAGCAAAATTAAAAACATTCTTACAGATGGTGTCAATTTCACTTTTATTAACGGGTGAAACTGGAAATAAAATTTTAAACTTCCAAGACTACAATGCTCAAACTATTGGAATAATTCTTCTTTGGCTGTCTGCATTTTTAACTTTGTATACAGGTTATGAATATTTAAGAAAGGGTATTGACCATGCAATATCTGAAGATAATAAAAACTAAGCTGCTTTCTTTTTTCTAACTAAATCTTGATAACTTTTATTTAAATCAATTATTATATCACAAACTTTAAATTGATTTTCAGCAATACAAGATACAGGTGTTACTTCTGCGGCAGTTCCTGTTAAAAAACATCCAACAAAATTTGATAACTCTGTAGGTGCAATCTTTCTTTCATGGACCTTGATGCCTTTTGATTTAGCTATTTCAATTACTGTTCTTCTTGTTATTCCATCTAAAAAAGAATCTGGTATTGGAGTATGAATATCTCCATTTTTATCTTTAAAAAAAATATTAGCTCCGGTTGCTTCTGCAACATTGCCTTCATGGTCGAGCATTAAAGAATCTGTATACCCTTGTTGTTCTGCCTCGTGTTTTGATAGAGTACATATCATGTAAAGACCTGAAGCTTTAGTATCCCATGGTATAGTATTTGGAGCCGGTCTTCTCCAATTAGAAATATTTAATCTAATTCCCTCTACTTTTAATTTAGGATCAAAATAAGATCCCCACTCCCACGTTGCTACAGCAACATGGATTTTGGTTTGCTGTGCAGAGATAGCCATCATCTCACTTCCTCTCCAAGCCATTGGTCTTACATATCCGTTTTGGACTTTTTGGATTGAAATAATTTTATTACATGCCAAATTTATTTCTTTTTCTGTGTATGGAATTTTAATACCCATTCTTTTTGCTGAATAGAAAAGTCTTGAAGTGTGTTCTTCTAATTTAAAAATTGACCCTTCATAAACCCTTTCTCCCTCAAAAACACAGCTAGCATAATGGAGTCCATGATTTAAAATATGTATTTTGGCATCCGTCCAATCGACGAGGTCGTTATTGTACCAGATTTTACCAGATCTTTTGTCGTATGGTATCATTATGATTTAATTTCTTTAAAAATTATCTTTGTATCTACAATATGTCAATATAACTTACCAATAATGAAAGAGCTTTTATATTTAAAAGATGAGCAGTTAAAAGCATTTATTGAAAAACTCTTTATGGCTTATAGAGAATCTTTCGCAGATGCGAAGGTGTCATTAGACAAATACTCATTAGGTTTAGCTCACCACAAGGTAATACATTTAGTTTCAATATATAAAGGAATTACAATTTCAGAATTATTAAAAAAATTAAAAATAACTAAACAAAGTTTAAACCGTATTCTAAGAGATCTTATCAAAAAAGAGTATATTTATTTTGAAAAAGGAAAAAAAGATACACGATTGAAACATATTTATTTAAGTGAATCGGGAAATAAACTATTTACTGAAGTTTTTTCAAGTCAAAAAAAAAGAATTTATAAGGCTTTTTTAAATTCAGACCCAAAAGAAGTATTATATTTTGATAATGTGATAAAAAAGATAATTAATGAATAAATTTAAAGCGCACATATTGATTGTTGATGATGATGACAGAATAAGAGAGTTAGTTAAACAGTATCTTAATGAAAACAATTATTTAGTTACTACTGCTGCCAGTGCAGAAGAGGCAAAAGAAAAAGTGTTGATTGTAAAATTTGATATTATTGTGCTTGATATTATGATGCCAGGACAAAGTGGTTTGGAATTTATCTTGGAAAATAAAAATAAGATTAAAACTCCAATTATCTTACTAACTGCAAAAAATGAACCTACCGAAAGAATAGAGGGTCTTGAAACAGGAGCTGATGATTATCTGGTCAAACCTTTTGAACCAAAAGAATTAATTTTAAGAATTAAAAATATTTTAAATAAAACCAAAAATAAAAATCATAAAAGAATAATAAGTTTTGGAAATATTAAAATAGATCTTAATAAATTACTAATTATTAAAAACCTTAAAGAGTCAAAAATAAATAATACAGAAAAAAAAATTCTTGAAAAAATGATTAATGAACCTGGAAAAAATTTTTCACGAAAAGAAATAGGAAAATTGATTAATTTAGATAAAGAAAGATCTATTGATGTGATTATAACAAGATTAAGAAAAAAAATTGAAGTAAACCCAAAAAATCCAAAATATTTACAAACTATAAGAGGTACCGGCTATGTTTTATGGATTGAGTAAATTTTTTAAAAATTTATTACCGAAACAATTATTTTATAGAGCACTATTAATTGTTGCGGCACCTATTATTATATTACAAATAACTGTCTCAATTGTTTTTTTTGATAGCCTTTGGATAAAAACAAATGAGGGAATGACTCGTGCTCTCGTTGCTGAAATTAAAACTTTTACTGAAGCTTATGATAATGAAAAATATGACAAAAATGAATTAAAGAATCTTTTTTCAATCTATTTAGATCTTAATGTTAAATATGTTCAAAATAACTCTTTTGAAAAAGAATATAATGAAAGATGGTTTAGCCCTATTGATCGAACTTTAAGAAGAGAATTAAAATCAAAAATAGGAAATGATCAGTATTGGTTTAATACCACAACCTATAAAGAATTAATTATTTTGAAAATTAAATATAAAAAAGGTTATTTCGAATTTCTAGTACCAAAAGATAGAGTAACTAGCTCATCAGCTAGAATGTTTGCTCTATGGATTACATTTCCAGCAATACTATTAATTTCTATTGCAATTATTTTTTTAAAAAATCAAACGCGTCCAATAATTAATTTAGCTAAGGCGTCAGAAAAATTTGGAAGAGGAGAAAATATAGATGAGTTTAGACCTTCGGGTGCTTCTGAAATTAGAAGAGCAGGATATGAATTTGAAAAAATGCGAAAAAGAATAATGCGCCATCTAAACCAAAGATCTGAAATGCTTTCAGGAATTAGCCATGATTTAAGAACTCCACTTACAAGAATAAAATTACAATTAACATTTATAAAAGACAAAATAATATCAAAAAAATTATCTGATGATGTTATTGAAATGGAAAAAATGCTTAATGAATATTTGCAATTTTCAAGCTCACAATCTGCTGAGGAAACTGAAACTTTTGATATTTCAGAGTTACTAAAAACTACAATAGAAAAATATGGAAAAGAAGAAATTACAATTGAAACTATTAATAGAGTTTACTTTAATGGTAGAAAAAGTTTAATTAGAAGATGTTTTAATAACTTAATTGATAATGCAATAAAATATAGCAGTAATGTTAATATCAAATTAACTAAAACACCAAACAATATAACAATAACAATAGACGATGACGGTCCTGGAATTCCAGAAAATGAGAGGGTAAATGTCTTTAAGCCTTTTTATAAAATTGACAAAAGTAGAGGTAATTCAAAATCAAGTGTTGGGCTGGGGTTATCAATTGCTTCTGATACAATTCAATCACATGGTGGAAATATTATATTAGAATCATCTCCTACCAGTGGATTAAGAGTTAAGATTTTTTTACCCTTTTAATTTTTTTTTGTGAAGATTTTTCCAAATTCTTGATTTTTTTTTCTAAATTTTCAACTCGTTTATTTAGAACTTCAGTTTCTTCCTTGCTCGTTAATTTCATTTTAAAAATAATCTCATCTCTTTTTGATTTTAATATGTTTATAATTTCAGAGCTTAAGTTTTTATAGGATATAACGCCTTGCTCAAATAATTTTGCTAATTTATCAATTATAAATTTAGATTTTGACATTTATTTATTTGTATAATTAATATATTCTACATTTATTATTTAAAAATGTTTATTAATAATTTTGACCCAGTTGCGTTTCAATTTTTTTCTCTAGAAATTAGATGGTATTCGCTTTCTTATATTTTTGGCATTATATTTGGATGGATATATTGTAAGAATAAATTGATAAAAGATGAAAAATTACTTAATTTGTTTGATGACCTAATAACCTATTTAATAATAGGAATTATTTTGGGTGGTCGAATAGGTTATATTTTTCTATATAACTTTAATTATTATATAGAAAACCTTTCTGAAATATTAATTATTTGGCATGGAGGAATGTCATTCCATGGTGGGTTATTAGGTGTTATATTGGCTACTATACTATTTAGTAAAAAGCATAAACTCGATTCATTTATCTTTTTAGATTTAATTTCTCTAGTTGCTCCAATTGGATTATTTTTAGGCAGAATAGCTAATTTTATTAATTCTGAATTATATGGGAGAGAAACAGACGTTTTTTGGTCAGTAAAGTTTATAAACATAGACGATATACCAAGACACCCTTCTCAAATTTATGAAGCACTTTTTGAGGGTTTAGTTCTTTTTTTCTTACTGAATTACTTGACCAAAAAAAAAGGGTTCAGTACTCCCGGAATAATTTCATCTATTTTTTTAATATTCTATTCTTTATTTAGGTTTGTATTAGAATTTTTTAGAGCACCAGACCCTCAAATTGGTTATGTATTACTCAACTTGACTATGGGACAATTAGTAAGCATTATATTTTTATTTTTAGGTTTGTATCTTTATTTATCAAAAAAAAATGTTAATTAAAAAAGATAAAATCTTAACAATAGATAAATACATCTACGATGCCTTGTATAATAAAAAAAATGGGTATTATATGAATGTTAATCCATTCGGAGAAAAGGGTGATTTTACTACAGCTCCAAATATTTCAATATTATTTTCTGAAATGATTGCTATCTGGGTTATTTCATTTTGGGAACATTTAAAATGTCCAAAAAAATTTAATCTTATTGAACTAGGAGCAGGTAATGGAGAAATGATGATGGATATAATTAAATCATTTGAAAGATTCCCATTATTTAAAGGTTGTTGTAAAATTAATATTTTAGAAAAAAGTCTTCATTTAAAAAAAATTCAAAAAATTAAGCTTAAAAATAAAAAGATAAAGTGGTTAAAAAACTTAGACGAATTATCAAAAATTCCAAATATATTTATTGCGAATGAGTTTTTTGATGCTTTACCTATAAAACAATTTATTAAGAAAAAAGATCAGTGGTATGAAAGAAATGTTAAAATTTCAAAATTAAAAAAACCCAAATTCTTAGATATATTAACTAATATAAAAAAATTTGAAAAAAAAATAGGATTTAATATTTCTTATAAACAAAATTTTATTGAGTTTTCTCCTCTATTACTAGAATATTTAAAGAAGATTTCAAAAAAAATTAATATTTGTAATGGAGGTATTTTAATAATTGACTATGGTTATACCAACAACCAAATGAAAAATACTCTTCAGTCGGTTTCAAGCCATAAATATAATAACTTATTAAGCAATTTCAGTAATGCTGATATTACTTACAATCTTAACTTTAAGCTTATGGAAAAAATACTTAAAAAATTTAACTTAAAGATAAATGGAAGCACTAACCAAAAAAAATTTCTTACAAATTTAGGAATCTTAAAAAGAGCAGAAATTATTTCTAAAAACCTAACTTTTTCCCAAAAGGCAGACCTTTATTATAGAGTTAAAAGATTAATTGATAAAAACTTAATGGGTGAATTATTTAAAGTTATGTTAGCAACTAAAAAAAATATTCAATTTAAAGTTGGGTTTATAAATTGATTAAATCAAAAAAAATTTCCAAGTTTAAGATAGTAAAACATGGGTTTTTTAACCGAAGAGGAGGAACTTCAAAAGGATTATATAAAAGTTTAAATTGTGGATTGGGCTCGCATGATAAAAAAATAAATGTAATTAATAATTTAAAAATTGTTTGTAAAAAAATTGGTGTTACATATAAAAAACTTGTCTTATTAAATCAAATGCATAGCAATAAATTTTATTTTATTAAAAAGGGTCATAATTTTAATAAAAAAATTAAAGCTGATTCATTAATAACTAATGTTAAAAATATTGCGATCGGTGTTTTAACTGCTGACTGTGTTCCAATTTTAATTTATGACAAAGATAAAGATATTATCTCTGCGATTCATGCTGGGTGGAAGGGAGCTTATAAGGGGATAATAAATAATACCATAAATTTTTTTATAAAAAACGGCAGTAATGTCAAAAGTTTAATTGCCATTATTGGACCATGTATCTCTGAGAAGAATTATGAAGTAAAAAAAAATTTTCAAGATAAATTTATTAAAAAAAATGTAATAAATAAAAAATTCTTTAAAACAACAAACAATAAAACATATTTCTCCCTAAATAAGTATATTTACTCTCAATTAAGAAACCTGGGCATTAAAAACCTTGAGGTTATTAACAAAGATACATTCGATGCAAAAAATAATTTTTTTAGCGCTAGAAGAGCTTTAAAAAACAAAGAAAATGATTATGGTAGAAATATTTCAATAATTATGATTAACTAGACCATCCCAATGAAATTACTAACTGGCAATAGCAATAAAACTTTAAGTAAAAAAATTTCTAAGTTTTTAAAAACTAAACTTATTAATTCAAGTATACGAAAGTTTGCTGATGGAGAAATTTATATTGAAATAAATGAAAATATTAGAGGTAACGCTATTTTTATTATTCAATCTATATCTTTCCCAGCTAATGACAATCTGATGGAATTGTTGTTATGTATTGATGCACTTAAAAGATCATCTGCAAAAAATATTACCGCCGTTATTCCATACTTTGGATATGCAAGACAAGATAGAAAAGTAGTACCCAGAACTTCAATTTCTGCAAAGTTAGTTTCTAATTTAATTACAAAAGCTGGCGCTGATAGAGTTGTAACTGTTGATTTACATGCGGGACAAATTCAAGGTTTCTTTGATATTCCAGTTGATAATTTATTTGCAACACCCATTTTTGCAAGACATGTCAAAAAAAATATTAAAATAAAAAATACTATTTGTGTTGCACCTGATGTAGGTGGCACAGAAAGAGCGCGTGCGCTTGGCAAAATATTAAATATAGGTTTGGCAATAGTTGATAAAAGAAGACCAGCGCCTGGAAAATCTAAAGTTATGAACGTGATTGGTAGTGTAAAAGGAAAAACTTGCATTATAGTCGATGACATAATTGACTCTGGGGGTACGATTGTAAATGCAGCTAAGGCACTTAAGGAACGAGGAGCAAAAGAGGTGTACGTTTACATAACCCATGGCGTCTTAAGTGGAGATGCGGTTAAAAAAATTAAAGATTCAGTAATTAAAAATTTAGTTATTACAGATACAATTGATAACCACGAAAAAGTTAAGGAAGCCAAGAATATTGAAGTTTTACCAATATCAAACCTAATGGGTGAAGCAATAAAACGTATTTCTAATTCAAATTCTGTTTCAGATCTGTTCAAATAATTTACTTGAGTTATTAAAGAACATAAGTTAAAAAGCTACTCTTTTATGAATGCACTAGAAGTCACTATAAGAAATACAAAAACAAAAGGTGAAATTAACTCGCTAAGAGTTAATGGAAACATACCGGCCATTATTTACGGTGGTACAGAACCAAATCAAAAAATATCTTTGAGCACAAAAAAAATGAAGCTGCTTATTCAAAAAGAAAATTTTCTATCAAATGTGATTTCAATAAATATAGATGGAAAAACAGAGAATGTATTGCCCAGAGAAATCATGTATAATGTTATTACAGACGAACCAATACATGTTGATTTATTAAGAATCATTAAAGGTGCTAAGATTATTTTAGAAATACCTGTAAAATTTATTAATCACGAAAAATCACCTGGTTTAAAAAGGGGCGGAGTATTAAACATCGTAAGAAGAAAAGTAGAATTAAAATGCCCAACAGAAAAAATTCCAACTGAACTTGTTGTTGATTTAGAAAATGTAGATATTGGGGAGAGCTTTAAAATTTCATCAATTAAATTACCTGAAGATGTAACACCAACAATTCAAGGTAGGGATTTTGTGGTAGCAACTCTTGCTGCACCTACGGTAATTAAAGAACCAGAAAAACCTGCTGAAGAAGCAACAGCGGAAGGAGCTGAAGGAGTTGAAGGAGAAGCTAAAGCTGCTGAAGGAGTTGAAGGAGAAACTAAAGCGACCGAGGCTGGCAAAAAAGAAGGTGATAAACAAGAAGATAAAAAAGCACCGTCAGAAAAAAAATAATATAAGTGCAAAATTTCCAAAAAATTAATTAAAAATGCTTTTATTTGTAGGTTTAGGAAATCCCAGTCCTGATAATGAAAATAACAGACACAATATAGGTTTTAAAATAATTGATGGAATAAATAAAAAATTCTCTCTATCGAAACAAAAACCAAAATTTAAAGGATTGCTAACCACAGGTAATATTAGTGATAAAAAAATCTATGCCATCAAGCCTTTAACTTTTATGAACAATTCTGGAATCTGTATAAGAGAGGTAATTGAATATTTTAAAATTAATGCTAAGGATGTAATTGTTTTTCATGATGATTTAGATATTGATTTTGGAAAAATTAAAGCAAAGTTTGCAGGCTCCAGCGCAGGACACAATGGTGTAGAATCAATAGACAAATTTATTGGAAAAGAATATTCAAGGGTGAGAATTGGTATTGGAAAACCAAATGTAAAATCAGATGTTGAAAATCACGTATTAAAAGACTTTGATGAAGAAGAGCAACAAAAATTAAAAAATATAACTAAAAATATAATTAATTCATTAACAATTCTAATAGATAAAAAATTAGAATTATTTTCAAGTACTGTAAATAATAAGTAAATGAGTTTTAAGTGCGGAATTGTTGGATTGCCGAATGTAGGTAAATCAACTTTATTTAATGCTTTAACAAACTCAAGCAAAGCTCAAGCTGAAAACTTTCCTTTTTGCACAATTGATCCAAACATAGGAGTGGTTCCTGTCCCTGATGATAGACTAGATAAGTTAGTTAAGATTTCTAGCTCGAAAAAAAAAATACATACAACTATATCTTTTGTTGATATTGCCGGACTTGTAAAAGGAGCTTCTAAAGGTGAGGGACTCGGAAATAAATTTTTATCCCACATAAGAGAAGTTGATTCAATAATCCATATGGTTAGATGTTTTGATTCTGATGATATTCAAAACGTAAACCCCACAGTTGACCCAATAAGAGATTTAGAAATCATTGAAACGGAAATGATGTTAGCTGACTTAGAGTCTATTCAAAAAAGATTGGAAAAAAATAATAAAAAGAATGTTGATGAGGAACAATTAAAAATACTAGAAGTAGCTTTAGATTGTATAAATAACTCTAAAGATATTCAAATTCTCTATAATAAATTTGAAAAAAAACTTTTAAACCAAAGTAGTTTACTCTCTATAAAACCTAAAATTTTTGTTTGTAATGTTGATGAAGCAAGTGTTCAAAGTGGAAACAAATATACAGAATCCTTTATTAAAAAATTTGGTGAAAAAAATACCTTAATAATTTCAGCTGATATTGAAAATCAAATAAATCAGCTAGAAAATGAAGAAAAAAAAAATTATATGGAAATGATAGGTTTAAAAAAAACTGGCTTGAATCTGTTAATACAAAAAGGTTACAATATTTTAGAACTGGACACTTACTTCACTTCTGGACCTGAAGAAACGAGAGCGTGGACAATACCAAAAAATTGCACAGCACCAAAAGCTGCAGGTGAGATTCATACTGATTTTGAAAAAGGCTTTATAAGAGCTGAAACAGTTGCTTATGAAGATTTTATAGCTAATGAAGGCTGGGTGAATTCAAAGACAAATGGGAAGATGAGACTTGAAGGGAAAGATTATATTGTTAAGGATGGCGATATATTAAATTTCAGATTCAATACGTGACCAAACTTTTTTCATGCTGAAATAAACCAAGATAGTTAAAATAATTAGATAAATAATAGCTCTAAATCCCATCTTATGTCTAGATTCTAAGTGAGGCTCAGCAGTCCACATTAAAAATGTTGCTACATCTTTAGCCATTTGTTCTTCAGTAGCTACCGTACCATCAGAATACTCAACTGAACCTTCATACAACGGTTGGGACATTTTAATATTATTTCCATACATATATTTATTATAATAAACACCATCGTCTAAAGTTATTCCGTTTGGGGGATCTTCATAACCTAAAAGAACTGAATAAATATAGTCAACTCCACCACTTCTTGCTTTTGCTAAAACTGACATGTCAGGTGGATAAGCCCCACCATTTACAGCTTGTGCTGCTTTTATATTTTCATAAGGCATGACAAATTTATCAGATAATTTTGCAGGCCTTGTAAACATTTCTCCATCTTCATTTGGGCCGTCGGTAACTTCAAAGCTTGCTGCAATAGCTTTTGCCTGTTCAATCGAAAATTCTGGTCCACCCTCTTCTGCTAAATTTCTATAACTTAGATATTTCATTGAATGGCATGAAGCGCAGACTTCTGTATAAACCTGATATCCTCTTTGTAGTGACCCTCTATCAAATTTTCCAAATAAACCCTTAAAACTCCATTCTGTTTTTAAAAGCTCAATTTTTTCTTCTGCTTTAACTTGATGCGCTACTGCTAATAATAAAATAGTTAAATATGTTATTTTAAAAATATTTTTCACTAGATTAATTTAAACTCTCTTTTTTAATTGTTGATGAACTTAGAGGTCCTTCAAGAACTGGTTCTGTAATGCTCAAGGGCAAGGGTATAGTTTTTTCTTTAAATCCCAGAACTGGAAGAATTATCAAAAAATGTATAAAATAATATGCTGTTGCAACTCTGGCGACTAATAAGTACAGGCCTTCAGCTGGCATTGCACCTACATAACCAAGAATTATTACATCTGCTACCAGTATCCAATAGAACTGTTTGTACAATGGTCTAAATACTGCCGATCTAATTTTTGATTTATCTAGCCATGGAAGTGCTGCTAAAATTAAAATTGCTGATAGCATAGCTACGACTCCCATTAATTTATCTGGGATAGATCTTAAGATTGCATAAAAAGGTAATAAGTACCATTCTGGAACAATATGAGCTGGGGTAACCATTGGGTTTGCTTCTATATAGTTGTCTGGATGGCCTAAAATATTTGGAGAATAAAAAACAAAAAATGCAAAAACAATCATAAACATTAATAAAGCAAATCCATCCTTAATAACAATGTAGGGATGAAATGGTACAGTGTCTTTTGAAGGTTTCTTAATATCAATACCCA
>Ga0209091_10001672_pt1 | contig 19280 bp, 19 predicted proteins | sample ArcticOcean_MG_C_6_FD_187438 | JGI IMG/M metagenome (GOLD analysis project Ga0209091, IMG submission 187438) | Marine microbial communities from western Arctic Ocean - ArcticOcean_MG_CB8_128 (SPAdes) (version 2) | ecosystem: Environmental > Aquatic > Marine > Oceanic | place: Arctic Ocean...
ACCCGTTACCAGAAAGTCCCCGCCATAAAAAAGTAGAGACAGTCCTGTTACAATTTCCACTAAATCCAGCAAAGTTGATTAATCCCTTGAGAAAGAAAAGACAAAAAGGAGGGCATCATAACATCATCGTTATGTCGGGAAAAGAATGCAGTTGGTTATTTGATGATTGTTTTGGGGTAACCCGCGCGCGATAGTTTTTCTTGAGCCAGTTTTGCTTTTTCTTTGTTTGGAAAAACACCAAGCTGAACAAGATAAGTTTTGGTTTTGCCTTTGGACACGACATGAGTCAATGGTGAAAAACCTTTTGCCTGTAATTTTTTCATTGAGACTTCGGCGTTTTTCTTTGAAGAAAAAGCTCCAGTTTGCACAAAAAACCGAGTGTTGGTTGGAGATACGCTTTTTATTTTCGCTTTAGGTTTGATGGTCGATTTTGTTGTCTTCTTCTGAAGTTTGGAAGAAGCTTTTGGTTTTCGAGTGGGTGGTGACTTTTCCTTCAGCTTTATTTCTGCAGGCACAACAATATTTTTGAGTTCAGGGACAGGGATATTTGAACTCCCGTCTGCGACAATCGGTACCTGTTTCGCAAGTTTGTCTTCAGCAGATTCTATCTGCTTAATGACTGGAGCGGGTGCTTCGGGTTTTTTTAGACTATTTACTTGCATGTATACCAATGCTAGTAGACCAAAACCGAACATGGATATTGAAAAAATACGGGAGTTTTTTGAACGGATTTTCTTTTCAGCTTCCATCTCAGCTTCTATTTCAGCATTTTCAATTAGGTCATCTATGTGCTTGTTATATTTTTTGGTCTCTTCTGGGAGATGTTCGATTACCGTTACAGGTGATTGCTCTTTCGTGTCCATCATGATTGGGCTTGCCCCTGATAGTTTTAGTTGAAAATTCGTTGTTTTAAATAAAGTGGTGTTAAGCTATGATCTTGATGAAACTTGCATCAATTCTATCCGTATAAGTAGAAAATATATCTGATAACTCCTTAAATGTCAATAAGATATGGCAGAGATTGATCTGACAGTAAACCTTGGGGAACTAGTTCTCGACAATCCGGTAATTGCGGCTTCAGGTACTTTTGGCTATGGACTTGAGTACACGGATCTTTTGGACTTGAACGACCTGGGTGGTTTTTCCACAAAGGGACTTTCGATCAAGCCAAAAGTTGGAAATCCGGTTCCCCGAGTTATTGAAACTTCTTCAGGAATGCTCAATGCCATTGGACTTGAGAATATTGGCCTACAGGCTTTTTTTTCTGACAAACTGCCGCAACTAAAAAATTATAAGACACGAATCATTGTAAATTTTTTTGGAGACACCGTTCAGCAATATATTGAAATGGCTTCAGCCTTATCCAAGGATGAACGGATTGATGCGCTGGAAATGAATGTCTCTTGTCCCAACGTTGAGGAAGGCGGATTGCAGTTTAGCTCTGATCCTACTGTGTTGCGACAAGTAGTAGAAGCAACTCGCAAGGCTACTGATAAATTTTTGATCGTTAAATTGTCTCCGAATGTAACGGATATAACTGTATTGGCAAAGACTGCCGAAGATGCAGGCGCAGATGCTCTCTCGGTTTGTAATACTTTCGTGGGAATGAAAATGGACTTGGAATCGGGAAAACCATATCTTGCAAACCGAACAGGGGGACTTTCGGGACCGGCCATCAAGCCTCTGGCTCTGAATCTAGTCTATCAGACGGTACGGGCTGTAAAGATTCCTGTTATCGGGATAGGTGGAATATCAAACAGCGAAGATGCATTAGAATTTTTAATGGTAGGAGCTAAAGCCGTGCAGATTGGTACTGCAAATTTCATTGACCCGACAGTGACAGTAAAAATTGTTCAGGGAATTCGCGATTGGTGTCGAAAAAATCAGGTTTTAAAATTAACAGATTTGAAAGTATTAGAATAGGCATCACCCGTTATAGACGCGTGGAACCCGTTTGCCAACATTGCATAGAATCTCATAGGGAATGGTATTACTTTTCTTCGCCAACTCTTCTACCTGAATTTCTTCCTCCCCCTGTTTTCCAAAAATAACCACTTCGTCTCCCATCTGAACATCAGGAACTTCGGTGACATCGATGAGTATCATATCCATACAAATGGTTCCAACCTGAGGTGCCCGCTTGCCTTTAATCAAAACCTCCATGTTGTTAGAAAGATTTCTATTTAGTCCGTCTGCGTAGCCTATAGGGAGGGTGGCAATGAGGCTATCTCTTTGAGTGAAATGTTTTCTGGAATAGCTGAGGGGCTGACATTTTTGTACGGATTTTAGGAGTATAATTTTGCTTTTCCACTGCATGACCGGTTGAAAATTTTGCAGGTTCTCTTTTTGACAAATTTCTTCCACGACAGGTTTCAAAATAGGCGAGGGCAGGGCTCCGTATAGGATAAGTCCTGGCCTTACCATTTTCGATCTGCTTTCGGGAAACCGGAGTAAGGCGGAAGTATTAGCCAGATGGGTAAGAGCTGGCATTGTTACTCCTGCTTTTTGCAAATCAATAAGTGTTTTCTGGAACAACTCAATTTGTTGCGTGGTAATGGATGTGTCTTCATCATCTGCGGAGGAAAAGTGGGTCGATAAAGCCTCTATCTTTAAGGCCCGCAAGTTACTAATGGTTTTAATTAGTGGCAACAGATTTTCAGGAAGAACGCCGAGTCTATTCATTCCCGTATCCACTTTGATATGCACGTTCATGGTTTTACCTTGTTTCTCTGCTTCTTTCGCAAGTGCCTGCGCTAAATGGGGAGTGCAGAGAATGGTTGCAAGGTCATGGCGAACTAAATCAGCTACTTCATCGGGAAAGATGCTTCCAAGGATGAGAATAGGCTCGGTGATACCATTTTCTCTTAGTTCTATTCCTTCTTCGATGATGCCCGCGCCGAGATAGTCCACTCCTGAATCAACGGCAGCTTTTGCACAGGGGATTGCACCGTGTCCGTAAGCATCGGCTTTAATAACTGCCATGATGCCGGTAGCCGGACCTAAAACAGTAGCCGGTTCTGTGATCGTTTTCAGGTTTTGAAGGTTATGTTTAAATGCCTTCAAATTTATTTCAGCAAATGTTGCTCGATGATGAGCCATAGATAGTGGGTGGGATGATGATTATATCGTATCGATTTTTTTCTCCATCAAAAGCCCGATGGGATTCGTTAAACTTTAAAGTCCCGCACGAGTTCTACCTGTGCTGGATAATCTACCGCTTCTTTTTACAACTGGGCCGGCAGTGCGTACAGCACGGCAACACATATTATGTTCATCTTTGGTTTTTTTACGAACCTGGTAAGCGCGGTCGCTATAAAAATTATAGGCCATCGCATTGATCCCTGTTTCTTCCTGGCACCAATAGTTCGAGCCGCAACCTTCCGGGAACTTGAAATCGATATGGACAATATCGCCATTGAAGTCGGAGTTCTTACTTTCGTGATCATAAAGGTTCCGGCATTCCTGACTTTTGGGTAGCCGCCAGTCTTCGTGACCTGCAAATTTTTGTTCGTTCAGCCATGCAGTAAAATTATTGGCACCTTTCCATGCGCACCATTTTTTACGCATTTGGTAGCTGTCTTCTTTTATCCACATAAGATTGTAGCGCTTGTCCGATATGGTGCCATCTTCGTTATCTTTAAATCGTTCTTCGTTTGACATGATGAATTAATTTAACTTGGAATGTTGTAGTATAATTTACGGTTTTTAAATCAAGATACCTTATAATAATATCAGTCTTTTATAAGGGCAAAGGTTTTTTATTAATTTTTTTCCAGGTTTGACCTGGTTTGATGGATGGAACATTATGGCGAAAATTGAGATTCAAAGTTTTTTTTACGACATACTTCACTGCAGAAATAAGATAATGGCAGCTTTTGACAAATGGGATGAGAAATATGATGAGGATGAACGTGGTGCTCTGGTCGCCGGAATGCGCGAATGTAAGGACGCAGAGCTCATAAACATGTTGATGAACATTCAAAAACTCGCGGCCGGGTATGATCGAATTAAAGAGTTGATGGATAAAGCAGAACAAGACGAAGTCGATGCCGCCATGGATGACGATGACCCCGATGATGAAGAATTCTAATCGTCGGTTTTATAGGTCAACCACGAGAGGAACTATTGAATGTTGAGTGGGTGTCCTGTTTTGGGGTCGATGATGATTCGGGTGAGGATTTTGTGACCCCCAACCCATAGGGAATGGTCTTTTGTCGACTCCAAGCTGAATATGAATTTTGATTCGAGTCCATTGATTCGCGAAAAGTTCTGGAACTTTTTCCCATCAAACAAACTCAATCCATTATTGGTGCCAATCCATAGTTTTCCAGCCCGGTCTTCTTCGAGGCAGAGAATGAAATTTCCAGGCAACCCATCTTGAGTGGTGAAATTCCTGAACGTAAAATTCTTCGTGTCGAGTAGGCTCAACCCTCCCCCCCAGGTGCCAATCCACAACCGGTTTTGTTTGTCGAGATACATGGACACAATGTAGTCGGGTTTGTAATCTGCAGTCTGAATATTTGGGATGGCAGGTGATGCTTGAATGGCATGGTGTTGCCCTTGGAACAACGACATAATGGCCTTATTTTCCTGCTTTACCTTTTCATAAGATGCCCCTAGTCCATTTGCATGGTTGAAAGATTTCCACTCCCCCTTGTGATAAGTGGAAACACCCGATTCGGTGCCGAACCAGACACGGCCTGATTTTTCTATCTCTACAGCATAGACCCAGTTGTCAATCAAGCCGCCGTTGGAATTTTCTACTGTAAGGGTTTTCCAAGGATTTTTTTGATTGGAATCCCATTTTGAAAAATTTACTCCACTCCAGGTTGCGAGCCAGATATTGTCTTTTTCGAATTGGATGTCATAAATAAAAGCGTCGTTTAATCCATCAGGGGTATTTTGGTTTTTCCAATTGGATCCATTGAAGTGACTTAACCCACCTCCATAAGTGCCCACCCAGGGCAAGTCTTTTTTGTCGATGGCAATTGAGAAAATACCATTGCTCAGCAGTTTGTTGGTGTTGTCATAAACTTGGATTTCTTCTTGACCCTGAGTGTCATAGCGAAGCAGTCCGTTGCTGGTGCCGATCCATAGATATTTTCCGTTTTCTTTGAGAACTTTTATGTTTCGGGTATTTATAGTAAAAGTATCTTTCTTTATAATATGAGGGTAGGATTCGCCAGAAGTTTTTTTTGCTACCTGCTGTTCAAAGGCTGAAGCGTTTCCATAATAAAGAAAGACAGCACTAAGGATGCAGGCTAGACATCTTACTTGTTGCGGTAGGCAGTGGAGTTTTGTTAGCATGATCTTTTTCTCAGGTCTCGAATAAGATTAAAAACTATACAACATTCATTCTGTGTTTGTCATTCCTTTGGGGATGTTGCGATTGTGACAAGCAAGGCAAGGTTTCTGAGGCAGATCAAATGGTTCTGATTCCCGCTGGGGAATTCATTATGGGAACGAATAAGGTTGATAAAGAGGATACGCATAAAAAAATTGGCGCGGTGAAGCCCCTTTATTTGGACCAACACCCCGAAAGAAATTTTTTTCTGGAAGAATACTATATTGACCGATATGAAGTGACAAATGCCAAATACAGTCATTTTTTGGAAGTGAATCAATTTACCGATCTTCCGGCTCATTGGCAGGATGGAGTTTTTCCCGAAGGGCAGGGGGACCACCCGGTAACACAAGTGACTTGGTGGGAGGCGTGGTCTTATTGTCAATGGAATGGCAAACAATTACCGACAGAAGAACAATGGGAAAAAGCAGCTCGCGGACCGGATGGATTGCCCTTTCCTTGGGGTGAGAAATATATTAAGGGAAAGGCTAATGTCGGTATTGAAGGGGATAGGAAAACAATGCCAATTACAGCGTATCCAGAAGATGCTAGTCCTTATAAAGTAATGGGTATGTCGGGCAACGTTATGGAATGGACTTTGGACTGGTACCTACCTTATAACGGGAACACGAGAAAAGAATATCGTTTTGGAAAAGTGTTTAAAGTTTTAAGGGGGAACGGTTTTCAGAAAGCGGGACATTATTTTCTGGAGGCCTACCGCTACTCATTTTCCAGGACCGAGGCAAACCCGAATGATTTTTTTGAAAATGTCGGTTTTCGATGCTCCTCAAAACTTTGATCTCACATTGATATTTGAGTAAATCAGATGGTATTATAAAAATTCATATTAATTAAACTCTATCGGTCATCTTGCGGATGACCATTTTTTTTTCTGTCTAATCATTGAAAGGGAGATGTTATGAGATGGTATGAAATAGTTGTTCTTACGGTCTTAGTCTCTGTTTTTGGTGTGGCAATACAAAATTTAGAGGCGGCGGGTGCTAAAAAGGGAGATAAGGTAACTCTCGAATACACGGGGATGTTGAGTGATGGAACTGTGTTTGACGCTTCCAGCAAACATGATAAGCCTCTACAGTTTGAAGTCGGTGGAGGTCGTGTGATTGCTGGCTTTAATAAAGCTGTTACTGGAATGAAGCGGGGTGAGGAAAAGAAATTTACCATAGCCCCAGCTGATGCCTATGGCGATGCAAATCCGAAGCTGATTAAAAAGGTTTCCAGAAAAGAAATACCACAAGACAGAAAGCCGGAAGTGGGGATGAGCCTTGTCATGGGAACCCCTGAAGGGCGACAGATGCAAGCATTGATTACCGAGGTTAACCCCGAGTTTATTATGTTGGATTTGAATCACCCCTTGGCTGGAAAGGCTTTGACCTTTCTGATCAATGTTATAAAAATATCCCATTAATTTTGTTTTTTTGAAAGGATGATCCATGATTAAGAAAAATTCCGTTGTTAGCTTGTGCTATTGCCTTAAAAATGCGAATGGAGAAGAATTGGATCGAGCCGATAAGGATAAGCCGTTTGCTTATTTGCATGGGAATGAACAAATGGTCCCGGGATTGGAAAAGGAACTGGAAGGATTAGTGGTTGGAGATAAAAAAGATGTCACGGTTTCTCCTGCTGAAGGTTACGGTGATTTAAACCCACAGCTAAAGATGGAAGTTGAGCGAGCAAGCTTTCCGAAAGATGCTGATATCCAGCCTGGAATGCAATTTGAAGGTCAGGGAGATGGTGGTACTAAAACCGTTTTTACTGTTAAGGCTGTGGTAGCGGATAAAATTCATGTGGATGGTAATCATCCTCTGGCAGGCGAGACTTTGCATTTCTCTATCGAGGTTATTGGATTTCGCGATGCCACTCAGGAAGAATTAACCCATGGACATGCTCATGGTGAAGGTGGAGCTCATGGCCATTAATAATGGCTAACGCCGAATCCTAGTGGGCAATTATTAAAGGCGTAAGGTTTGTTCCTTGTGGGTATAAACCTATTACTCGGTTCGCCGCTTAGGCGAGGATGGTGTTCTCTAGGTTTGCGTCTTTGGTAATGGCTTTGGCTAGGTTTGCGTCCACGAGATATGCGTCAGACAAGTTTGCTTTGGTGAAATTAGTTCCGTGCAAATTTGCTTCGAGTAGAAACGCATTTTTTAAATTTGCACCTTCGAAATTTGCATAAGTGAGATCAGAGCCTTCGAGGTTTACTTCTTCCCATTGTACACCAGCGCATTGAGCATCTTTCAAATCCGCCCCTATCAGATTCGAGTATGTCATATTGACATTTGTAAGGGTGCAGGAATTGAGGTCAGCATATTTAAGAATAGAGCCCTTCATATCTACTTCGGTCATTTTTGAAAAACTCAAATCAGAGCCTCTTGCATTGACACCTCCGAATCGGCATTTCGAGATGATGACTTGTTTGAGGTAGGTGTACAGCATTCTTGAAAATGCAAAGTTGCAATTATCGATTGTAGTGGAATAGAAGCTTGAATGATCCAGATTGGCACCTTGGAAGTCGCAATCATCTAGTTTTGCTTGGGAAAAATCACAGTTGCTAAGGTTTGTATTTTTAAAATTACAGCCCATGAGGGTTGCTTCTTCAAAGGTTACACCTTCAAGGTTTGCGCTTGAAAAGTTGACGTTTTTGATTTTTGCTTTTTTGAAGGAACTGGAATTCAGAGTAGCCTGGGAAAAATCTATGTCATGCAGTTCAGCTTCTTCCATGACCGTTTCCGTCAACGTGGCAAAGACAAAGCTGACTCCATTAAGACTCACCCCTTTGAGGTCGAATCCGCTAAAATCCCCCCCATCCTGCTTGGGTTCTTTTTGAACTAAAGAAATAATTTCGTCTACATTTGACATTTATATATATTCTCTCTGTTGTGATGGTGGAAGAAAGGCTCTTATGTTGCGCTGAATTCTTTGCGGATTTACCCGGTTATCGATACCCATTAAACCTACTCTTATTGCGCAAAATTATGTTCTGTTCTGTGGCTTAATTTAGTGGCCAAAGGAGTCAGTAACAGATTTCCCAGTATCAGGCCGTAAAAGTTGTGATCAAAGTTGTTGCCCTAGGGCCGGTCGAATGGTGAAAGGGTCATCAATATGCATCAACATTTAATTAAGACCAATCCGAATATGGGAGATTAAACATCCATGAACCTGAAAATCCCCCCCTGCGTTAGGGTGTTCGATCATAGAATTGAGTTCTCTTCCTTAAGTTCGTAAATTTATTTAGCATTATATACATCGACGATCATGGGGATATCGTTTTATTTAAAACGATTGTCATCACTCCTCCGCAGCAATCAAAATCGAATTAATATTGATAAATATTACTGCATCTCCACCGCGGATAATGGCGATAACAATTATGATCTTGCCTGAAAGCACACATATCAAGGTGTCTCTATAGATACCTGTGGCGTTTTTACTCTCTTGTTGTATTGCTGCGTATGAGGCTGCGGTGTATCCATAAGGTTATGAATACCTTAAATTATGTTTTTAATTAACTTGCAACCTTTTCTGGTAGAGCTTTGAATTTCTTGAGCATTGAACGGATAATGTAATTATTAAACCAGGCTATTTGTAGTAATTCTTTTCGGCCGTTGGGAATATAAACCTTAAGAAAATTAGACTTGTTCACCTTTTCGGGTGCCAACTGCGGTGCCAACTCGCGAATGCATCGGGTCATGCAGTTTATCCCTGAATAGGTCTTGCAAAAAAGTTCGCCCCATGATGTTACGTAGGTTGTTGTGATACTTTTTATTTTATCTGTTCGTAGGGTTATAAATTTTTTTAATTCGTCATTATCTTTACAGTCTTTGATATTCTCCATCATTACTTCCGGCGGCGGAGGCGTGCCAAAATCGATCAGCATAAATAGTTCGTTGACTTTCGCATTGTCGAGCAAATCCTCGTTAGACAGGGCGGCTATATTTATAGATGCTATAAACAGCCTCAATTGGCCCAGCAATACTTCGATGTCGACATCTTTCATAGATCCCCCATCCGCTCTTAACGTAATTTGCGTGTCTTCATTATAAAGATTGTTGAAAACTGTGAAAGCTAGCAAGAAGGGCAATGTGTTAGATTTCCTGATGATATTATCATCTTCAATTTTATCTAGAGGAGCTATGGTTTTACCTCTAATCAAATACCATGTGGGCTTGTCGCGCGGGGATTTTTGTTCCAGCAATATTGTTAATTCCATTTCGGCGGTTTTCCCATCCACCAGTGCGCCGAGGTTGTCTACTTTATTTGGGGCGGGTCTGTAGAAGCTAAATAGCTTTCGGCCGAGAAGAGCAGTATCTTTTTCTGTGATCAAACTTTCACTTGGGTCGAGCGTTTTGTTCTTTTCAGAAATATTTTTGTAAGAAGCCATCAAGATTTTGTTAATTCTATTCCCTAAATCAACTTTATGCATCATTTGCCAGTTGGGGTAATTGTTGAGACGCTCTAACTTTTTCGCATCCCAACCCCATTCTTTCAACATATTTATCAGAGTATTTTTCCTCCAGATTTTGCTGCCTTTTTTTAGCTCATCTGGCACAATCTGGGTACCCACTTTAAGATAAAAAGCGTGTCTTAAGGAGTCTACAGCCTCTTCATCTTTAGTTTCTTTAAAAAACTGTTGAACACGTTCGAACATTATCAAGTAAGGGTCTATATCTAGAAAAGGGACATCGTTAAAATATTTATCTTTTACCTGATGACACAAAAGATTAGATTTGGTATTTCCAAACATGTACTCTTCAAGTATTCCCATTTTCATAAGTGTTTTGAAAGGTGATTTGAAGGACTTGATCAAAGCCCATATAGCACCACCGAAGTATTCTCCCTGCGATATATCATCAACATTTCCCATATCGATAAATTCTTCGTGTTTTAAAAGAGTGTCTCCATTTTGCAATTGCTGATAGAGTTTGTCGTATCTATCATCACCGGAATCAACGGGAGAAATTAGCCAAAAAGGAATTTTTCCCGCAACAATAATCATGGTTCTGTACATTTCCTCTTTCAGAAGCTTGGCGAGTGCTGATCCGGTGCTTTCACTATCACTTTCACCGAAGATATTGTTTTTTACTTCTTGTGAATCATTTATAAAAAAATGCGTTTCTAAATTGTAATTATCCCAGGTCCACGTTTCTATAAGATTTAGTTTTTTCTGAAAGAGCTTCATGCTTTCTTCAGTGAATTCGTTTTTATCTATTAGGAGGGTGTAATCCAGATCAGATTTTTTCGTTTGTGCAATGGACCCCACACTCCCCATAAGGAGGGCAGTATGAATTCTCGGACTCAGCTCTGGGTTTCTGCGGATAATTACATCTGGAAACATTTTCTCCAATGCATATTGGGCTTCTTGGTCAAGGTTGAAGTTATGTATTCCGCAAGGTGGGTTGCCCTCAAAATAGCCGGGTAGGCCTTCCTGGTGGACATGCAATAGCCTTGGAATGATTAGAAAGATGGTTTGGTCAATTTTAGAAAGGGTGACTAGATTGCGATGAATTTTAAACCTGTTGAATCTTAGAAATGATTGTCGGTTTTCATGAAGTGCTTCCGTATCAGATTTTTCAAGCCTCTTTCTAACCTTTTTAATTTGTTCTTCGGGAATATCGATAGGCGGGCTCTCGGGTGTTATATTTTCTTCAGGAGCCGATTCTGTATTTTTTTCTTGAGTATCTTCGGGGATATCCATTTTATCCTTGCCTGTTATCAAACCGTCTAATTGAACTCAAATATTTTTTGTAAATCTTTATTTATTAAATAAAAAGAAAAATACTATTTATTTTATTTGGAGGTGCTTGATGGCTCACTTGCTTTTGACTCTGAACCCATATTTTTGTCTAAGTTACCACCCTCTATTCGTTCAGTACCTTGAGATTCTTTTTTAGACACCTTAATAGCTTTCAGTATTATATTTCCATATGGCGATTTGTGGCGCGGTTATCATTGTTAATATTTTCTAATAGAGGACGAAATTCCATATAGCCGGTTACCATAATTCGATCAATGGAATCGATATGTTGCATAAAATTGCCCTTTATTTTATTTATCTATCGGATAGAAATAACGAAAATGTTATAAAAAAATAATTTATTGTCAATTCCTCTAATTGAAACAGTGATAGAATTTTGCTGAAAGGGTTCAGTAGATATTTTCTATTATAATAGCAACCTAAGGCAGTATGTGGGTTGAAATAAGTTAAATATATCCGGCTTTAATGCTATACATGAAACAAGATATATTCTGATGTTAAATTACTTTATTTATATTCTTAGGGATATTATTGTAAGTTATTGAATTTATTGTATAAAGTATGAATCAATTTTTAAACCCTAGAGTGTTAACCGTTCTTTTTTTGGGTTTCTCCTCAGGGCTTCCATTGGCCTTATCTGGAGGTACTTTACAGGCGTGGTTGACGGTTGAGAATGTGGATATTAAGACGATAGGTATGTTCAGTCTGGTAGGCCTTCCATATACGCTAAAATTTATTTGGTCGCCTTTGATGGACCGATTTATTGTCCCGGTTTTTGGGCGACGCAGAGGGTGGATAGCCTTATCACAATTGGCTTTGATCGGTCTCATTCTAGGGATGAGTGTTACATCACCACAGAATGGCCTCTGGTTTCTAGCATTACTCGCTTTTTGCCTTACTTTTGTTTCTGCATCACAGGATGTAGCGATAGATGCTTATCGTGCAGAGGTACTCAGAGAACCGGAGCGAGGCATGGGGGCAGCAGTCTCTGTCACTGGCTACCGGTTAGCAATGTTGGTGTCAGGTGCTCTGGCTTTAATTTTTTCTGGGTATCTAGGGTGGCGTGCCACATATATGCTCATGGCTTTGATCATGTCCATTGGAGTGATTGCGGTTTGGCTAGGCCCGGAACCTGAAGATCCTGGAACTCCCCCCTCCTCAATGAAAGATGCTGTGGAAGGTCCTTTTAAGGAATTTTTTTCGCGTACCGGTGTTTGGTCCCTCTTGGCATTAATTATTCTTTATAAATTGGGAGATGCTTTTGCCGGCAGTCTGACCACCACATTTCTGATTCGAGGTATGAGTTTTTCTGTAGGGGAAGTGGGTACTATCAATAAAGGAATGGGTCTGGCTTCCACCATTATTGGGGCTCTTTTTGGCGGTGTGCTCATGGCGCGGTTACGTTTGTTCAAGTCCCTCTTAATTTTTGGAATATTACAGGCGGTCTCGAATCTTTCGTTTATGGTTTTAGCTTTGGTCGGAAAGAGCTATCCACTGATGATTTTTACCATCGCCTTTGAAAATCTGGCTGGAGGTATGGGAACGGCAGCCTTTGTCGCATTTTTGATGGTGCTATGTAACCACAGTTATACGGCTACTCAGTTTGCCTTACTTTCTGCCTTGGCTTCATTGGGCAGGGTGTTTGTGGGGCCCTTATCAGGTGTGCTGGTGGATGGAATGGGTTGGACTGTCTTTTTCTTTACTACCTTTCTGTTTGCTCTGCCTGGATTGGTTTTGCTGTGGATAATGAGAGAGGTGGTGATAAGAACAGAAACAGCCAATGAATCATGACGGAATTTATCTACCTGCATGGTTTCGCATCGGGACCAAACTCAAATAAAGCGCGTGTTTTTAAAAATCGATTTGATGAGTTAAATATTTCTCTTCATGTCCCCGATTTGCAGGAGGATAATTTTGAAAACCTTACCTTATCCCGCCAGATAAAGTTAGTTCAGACGATAATAGATGCAGAGAAACATAAAAGTTTTGCATTGATTGGAAGCAGTATGGGTGGATACCTTGCCAGCCTATTGGCGCAAAACAGGGAGTCGGTAAAAGCACTCTATCTCATGGCTCCTGGTTTTAACTTCCTGAACCGCTGGAGAAAGAAACTAAAGGAAAAATTATCTAAAACGACATTAATCCCAGTATTTCATTACCGTTACAATAAAGAGGTATTTTTAAACACCCATTTGTTTCGAGACGCAGAAACCTGGGAATCACTTCCGTTGGAACGAAATATTCCCACTATTATTGTTCATGGTTTGCATGATGAGACAGTAGATATTCAAGAGTCGAGAAACTTTGTTATTAAGCACCCTTGGTGCCACTTGCAGGAACTGGATAGCAACCACGGTCTACTATCTTCAGTCGACTGGATTGTGGACGATTGCATTCGGTTTTTTAAAAATCAAAACTTATTATAAGGAAAATAATTCCCTATGCTTGACAAACAAAACTCAATTTTACAAGGCCGATTCAAATGAGACAATATTGTGAGTGAAAAAACCAGTTTTATGAGATTCTTAGAGATTATAGATTAATAACCAGATTATTTTAGTGGCTTTAGAACTCAAGCATGACAAAGAAAGCTTTCATGTGGAGACAGCTCCGGATGGGTAAGTCCTTCTTGAATTCATTAAAAAGTTCTTCTCTGATTTAGTCATCCTGGATATCAATATGCCTAAGGTGAATGGCATGGAAATCTTAAAAACTCTTCGATCTGATGAGCAAAATCGAGACGTGTCTTTAATTAAGTTGACAGCGGGTGACGATGATAAAGATGATTGACCTGGGAAATATTCTCCGTCCTTCTTGGTATCCCCCTTTTTAAGTTTCTAAATTTTAATCCGAATATTGATATTTTTACTAAGTTGTAACTTTCCCTTAATCCTTTTTAACAAATTATTCCTATTACGATATGAAATTGCGGGATGCGTGTTGTTGCTATAACCCCCCCCCATAGAAGGATGGTTTTCAGATAGCAATAATGATAAGAGAAATAAAATACAGGCTCAAGGTTGCTTACCTAAATTCAGCTCCTTTGAAGTTGATGTAATTGTCTGAAAGACTCATGTGTCAAAGGTTCTCTTTCCGAATTTTAAAATGAAAAACCTTAACCGTCAGCTACGACTTTGTCCAATCTTACTATCTATACCGATCTTAATATTTATTGGTTATTGACGGATAAAGTCCCTATCCTCAAGGTCCAGAACCTAAAATGGAAAGAACCACAGAGATATAGCAGTTATACGAAAATTTCTTACCTCTGATATAGGATAGAAAGTTGAAAGGAGTGATAGAAAAAATTATACAAATGTACAGGAAAGGAGATTCTAATAAAAAAGCGCAAATTGTCGGTTTTTTTAGACTTCGGGTGCGGATGCAATTAATAGGCACTTCTTTCAAAAGGGGTTATTTCGCCATACTCCATGACCTTCTTGGATTCCTCTGATTCTAATTCTTTTTTGTTTGCCGCTCCTTGAACGCGGTTTCTCATCTCCATAAATTTTTGGGCCTCTTCCTTGGCCTCAGCTATATTTATTTCTCTAAAACTTTTTACTGCAGTAGCAATCTTTTCTCTCATAGCTTTTTTCTTTTGCGATTGAATTTTCTCAATACGGACTCTTTGATTTTTGACCAGATAAGAAGTCACAATGTCTTCATTTATCTTTATTTTATTATAACCTTTGACGAGTTTACGGATGGCATCCTCTTTTTGCTGCTCGGTGGTTTTCATATTGAAATCCCAATCGAGATTGTAGACAGCAAGTTCGGCGCGGGCGGCACCAAAACGATATTCTTTTTGTTCATCTACTTTTAAAGTCAGGGTGCTGTTTTTAACTTTCAACATGGAATGGGAATCCACATTCGGGTGACCATGAAAACCATAGACCGAGCGTAACTCACTGGCTACAAGATCCATAATAAATGGGTTCATTTTAAGACCGTTACCCAGGTCAAAATGCTCTTGCAACGCTTGTGGGTCTATCAGGGTGTTACCTTTAATGCGAATCTTTTTTACAAAAGGCTCGCTTGCATAAGATAGTTGAGAGAATCCCATTATTAGTAAGCTCATAAAAATGGGTACTCTAATTATTTTTGTTTTTAGAATATTCATTATTTTTTTAATTCAACTTCGATAGTTTTGAACGAAGGAGTTTTTGATTGCGGATCGGAATTTCTTGGAGCCAGCATATTACTATCTCGATAATACATCATAATATTTACTTTCTTTGATAAGGCTAGACGATTTCTCTATGCCCTGTCATCGTCCCTGTCGCTTTTTTAACGTTATCGTCCGTTTTTAGGTAAACACAATGTGGTCATATCGTTTTTATTCATCAGTTCAATATTTATTACAGAGATACCGCGATAACGGTCTTCAGTATTATAAACCACAGTGTTGAACTGGACTTCAGGTCGCAAGGTCATCAAAATTAATCTATTTTGGCTATTCTCCCTAACGGCAAGAATGGGGCAGACTTTAAAATAAGCTTTACATCCTGATACCGTAAATTCAGAGTTGTGTAGGATTCGTGCCTATATATGAAACTCCTTGCCTATATAATAGATATCTTTCAATACATCAATGCCCGAAATTATTTTGCTAATAATCTGGCGTATACTTTTTGTCCTTCGAAAGATATCCCAAGGAAGCGGGTCATTGGAAAGGACTTTTTCTGCAATTTTAGAGGTGATTTTTACCTCATTGCTGGGCCGACCACTATCATAAAAAAATATTTATTCTGGAGTGGTTGCTTTAATTTTTTTAACGAACCTCTCCCTAGCAACTGCCTAGGAGATAGATTGATAATGCGTGTCGTTTTCCTGCAAGAGCAAGCAGGATAAAAGTAAACCACTCCATTCAAGTACTCGTGGGATCCATTTGACAATTAAGCTACGGATTAATCAAGAAAGAATTATTGGCAAGGCTCCTTGTATATCAAAGGCTTGTGCCACAAAATATTTTTTACAAACAGCAGGGAAGTTGCCTTGCTCATCATGAATGCCACCCTTTTATCCCCCCATGCCAAGGGCACAGATTTTTTACAGTTGTTACGCAAAGTAAGTGCGCGCAACATTGTCCAGAGATCGATCGCGCGGAGTACCATTTTAAGTGAATAGCGAATAGCCCTCATCCACCTGTTTTTCGCGGTAGGGCAAATAGAAAACTCCTATTAAAAGGGAGGGAGTCAGACTCCTAAAGAGTCCTTGGGAATCCAGCCTTTTTGCCTTGAATCGAGTTGCACCTCAATCCAGCCTTGGCGCTGATCGATTATATTGACAAGCGCACCTTCGTGCAACTCAAACAGGGTGATATTGGAAGCATCGAGACCCGATTTAACTGAAACCGTTTTTGCCAGCACAACACCTGTTTTAGAATTGGATTCAAGGTTTAATTTGACGCCGATTGCAATAAAGGCAAGCAAGAGTAAAAATGAAATTGAATTTCTAGCTAACCTCAAGAAGTTTGTACGAAAATAAAACCATGCTGTCAAGATCAACCAAAAAGCTAGATTAATGGCAAACGCGAAATTGACATTTTCATTCAGACTCAGGTCGTTGACCCAAAAAAATATAGTGGCAAGTTTGTCTGGCGGCGGAGAATTAATTTTGTCAAGCGTTTGTTGAATCGCAAAGTTTAAGTTTGCCTGCAGGTTTTCATCGCGCGGAATCAGCTTTTGCGCGCGAATATAATTCAGAATGGCTGGCCCAATATTACCAAGTCGAATATAAGTGTTTCCCAGGTTGTAGTAAAGGTGACCGTTGTTGAGTCCTCTTTTCCTAAGAGATTCATAAGAATCTGCTGCTTGTTGATATTTATTGCTTTCATACAAGTCGTTGGCGCTAGCCACCTCGTTTATAAAATCCTCTGCATGAACCAGAGGGATATGGCAAAGCAGAATAAATAAAGAGATGAGTATATTTTTGTTCACGACTTTTTCTCCAGAATTTTAATAATGTCCTGGGATTCATTTAGTAGCTCAATGTTGTTACCAAACGAAACGGGAGTGTATTGCAGGGCTTCGCATCTTTCCAAAAGTTTTCGGGTATTATTGGCTGCGTTTGCCTGGTAATTGGACTCTTTCAGCTTGTTTTCTACTTCTGCAGCGGTAATGGCTTTGCCCTGCATATTCAACTTATCACCTATGTACTCTCGGAGTATTTCCGAGAGTTCACTTACAAACTCCTTCGATTCTGAATTTTGAGAGCGCACTAGATTTTCCAGTTTTTGCGAAGCTGTTTTATAGGCTTTTTGATTTCTGTAGAAAGCCACATCGGTGGTCAAACGTTTTTGTTGGCGGATAAAAAAGGCAGCCATTATAAATAGTAGAGCAGGTGAGACGAATCTGATTAAAGTAGAAGTGCTTATTTCGGTATTAACATTCTGAAAGTTATTCAATTGCGTATGTATAGGCAGTATATCCTCTGCGAGAATTTCTATTTCTGTTTTTGTAAGGATATTGTTGAATGAGTTTGATTGAACATGGTTTAAAGTTTCCTCCACTGAAGAGGGGTGGACGGTCAAGGTTATAGGTCGGGTTTTAACCTGCCGATAATCTTTTGCTTCCGGGTCGAAATAGGCAAGAGTGAGCGCGGGTAAGGTTACGGCTCCTGATTGTAAGGGGACCAAAGCAAATTTGAAAACTTTCTGTCCGATTATCTGGTTTGCTGTCACGGTTTGCTTAAACTCTGGTTGATCGGGGTAAATTTTAAACTGGCGGTTCAGCTCGGGTTCAGGAAAAGTGACTCCGCGAACATTGCCTTTGCCGGAAACGGTGATCGTGAGGGTGGTGGTATCTCCTACTTCAAGATCCTTTTTTCCCAGATTTGCCTGGATATTAAACTGGCCAATGATATTTTTAAAATCCAGAGGTTTGCCTTTTTCGGGTAATGCTAAAATTTCTACAGATAAAGTCTTGGAGCGCAAGACCTTATGTTCGGCGCGGATTCCTTGACCAAAAAACGGGTCGTTGAAAAATCCTCTGCGGTTGGACCGAGTGCGATGATAGATGTCCATATCCAGCATTGCAGGGGGGATTTCTGCTTTACCGTGTTTAATGGGGAATAGTGCTACAGATATTTCCTGCACCTGGTATTGGATTCCGTTGATCAGGCTTTGATAGTTTTTTGCTTTTCCCAACTCTTCTTTTTGGAAATACGATGCTCCAAAAGGCATACTCAGATCAAGGTTTTTTGCCTCGACTCGGTGAAATAATTTAAAAGAATAAATTAATTGCTCACCTACATAGGCTGTTTTTTTTGATACATTCGTTTCAATAAATACCGGTTTGTCTGCCGACTGATTTTGAACCGTTGTTTTTTTTACTACTACTGTAATTGGCTTGGTAGCATAGATTTTACCGTTGGCTCTTATACGAACCGATCCAATTTTAAACTGGCCGGTATTCATAGGTGCTAAACGGTACTTATGAGTGATGGAAATACTGCGCTTAAAATTTACGATTTGCGTCGAAGATGAGGTTCCCGAAGATGTTATGCGGAAATCAGGTAAAGATGGCAATTCCGGGGGTGAAGTATTTTGTGTTCCGTGAATGGTGATAGATAAATGCAAACTATCTTCCAACATGATCTGGTTTCGATCGACAGTGGCCAGAACCTTAATGTCTTCGGCGAAGGCGGGTGAACTCAGTCCTATGTATAGAATGAGAAATAATAATGCGACCTTGTTGAAAAGTGGGTTCATTAAATTACCAGTTGTTGCCTTTATAGGATTGTGCGGCTTTTGTTTTTTTAGCTTGCATGCGGCTGATCTTTTTTAAATCTTCAGAAAGGCTTCCTAGTAACTGCTCCGCCTCTTCCTGACTTAATTCTTTTGCTTGTGCAGATTTGCTCTGGTTGTTTTCCTGCTGCTGCTTTTCGCCTGGTTGTGGCTCTTCTTTCTCGGACTCTTGATCTTCTTTTTTATTAGAAGAGTCCTTTTCCGAGGGTTCGTCTTTTTCTGAATCGGATGAATCTTTTTTATCAGACTCTTGCTTTTGCTCTTCCTTCTTTTTTAATTGCTCGCGGACAAACTCCAAATTGAATTTGGCATCCATGTCTGAGGGGTCCAAGGTCAGTACTTTTTTATAGACCGCCTCGGCTTCTTGTAACTTACCCATTTTGAAAAGTGTGTTGCCGGAGTTATATAGAGAATTC
>Ga0209091_10001675_pt1 | contig 19244 bp, 6 predicted proteins | sample ArcticOcean_MG_C_6_FD_187438 | JGI IMG/M metagenome (GOLD analysis project Ga0209091, IMG submission 187438) | Marine microbial communities from western Arctic Ocean - ArcticOcean_MG_CB8_128 (SPAdes) (version 2) | ecosystem: Environmental > Aquatic > Marine > Oceanic | place: Arctic Ocean...
CGCATACTCTGTCGTCATCGATCCCCATTCCGCGCCCGATTGATGAGCGAGCTCCATCATCTCCCGGTTTCCCATTTTGGCACAATGTGATCCAACACCTAACCAATTGTCGGAGATAATGTCCCGGTCATAATCTTGTGCAAACGATGCACCATTTGCGAGTGCGTAGCGCAGCGTAGCCAAGTGATTGTTTTTAGCGGCATATTCGCACGTGAAGGGCGACCACGGGGTGCCATGCTCCAAACAGTACTGAACAATATCTAGCCATCCCATAGCGGCTGCATATTGCGTAACGCCATACCAGTACTCATCCCCGTCATCAAAAATTTCAAATCCCTCATCAAAATCGAAAAATGACCATGACGCCCCATTTTCGCACGCGTAGCGCAGACAATCTAATGATCCCGAAAACGCTGCACTTTCCATCACCCATAGCCCCCATGCACACTCTTTCTCTCGACAGTACTTGAGACAATCGAGATGACCGCCAAGAGCAGCAGCTTTGCATGATGTATATATGTCCAGTTCGTCATCATCGCTCTCGCCTTCCGGCCAATCTAACTTCGCCTCTTCTTTAGCCCATTTGAGGAGTTCGAGATGTCCTCCGCGAGCTGTGAAATCAAGGACATTGTATATATTTTGACAGTTATCAGAGCAGCCGCATTTCTCCTGGAACGCAAACTTCAAACATTCCAGTGAACCAATATCTGCGGCTGCGTTACAAGCACAAGTACGAGGTCTAGGTACGAGGTAAAAGGTTTGAGGTCCCTTCATCTCGCAGACTTTGTTCCCTGTGTTTGGATTCTTCCTCGATCGTGCATACTTCAGCATCGCAATATCGCCTCGAGACGCCGCGTTTGTACACACTCGGTAATCCCACTTCATAAATTTTCGACACCATCGAACGAACGACAAATTGCCACTCATTGCTACGCTGGCAAAAAAGTCCTCCTCTTTGCCATCGAAACGATTAAAAGCCCACCTTAAGCTCGCAACTGATGTCAACTCGCGTATTTGAAACTTTTTTTTCAGTTTCTCCATCGCATTCGCCTCTTTGACGACCTCCCTCGACGCCCGATTCACTTGATGAAAGAACTTCAAATCCTGACTCGTCAAACGTGGGATCACGTGCGTTACGAAGATATCCTTACATTTCGTCACGAGCTTCCAAATCTCAAACGGATCTCCACTCCTCGCGAGTTTCTCTCCACAAAATCTCTTCTCCAAAGAGAGCGACAATTCCTTCGGCGACGCAATCGCCTCCAGAACACCGGCACATTTGCGCACTTCACCGGCACACTTGCGGGTGTTGATGCAGCGAGAATCTACCGCAAAAGTACCGAAAAACGTCTGTTGACATACTTTGCAATAGTAGTATCCCTCCGCCGAGCGCTCTGCCCCCGACTCCTTCGAGGACATCGCGCCTCGCGCTCGTCTTTTTTTTTGTGGGGTACGACGGGTGGTTGAATTTTGAATTCAAAAATATGCGAAGACAAAAGAGAAAAAGAGCACACATTTTTTCGCGACACTATCTATGAAACAATTCTAATTCCTACAAACACCTATATTATATACTTAAATACTACGATACTGGGGTATATGCCTTAATTTCAGAAGACAGTAACCATTTTTGGTTCGAGTGGCCATTTTTTTTTATGATACGTGGCACATTTACGCGCCGCCGCTAGTTTCTAAGAGAATGTTCTCGACGTATTCGTCTCGTTCCGATGAACTTTGTAACTGACCCCACTCATCGAAGAGAATAACGCCTAGACGCAAACCTAAGCGTTCTTTCAAGAAGAAGTTACGCATGGCCGTGGAACCGAGTAAAGTTCTGTGACCGGTCGAGGCGGAGATGGCGAAGTGGTGCGGACCGTCAACTTCTAGGACGATGTCCTTGGTGAGATTTGCGTTCGGTGATAGTGTTTTGCGGTGACCGAGGAGGAAATTCTCAACAGCGGCGCTTTCGATGAAGAAATCGGGGCGCATCAGCCCATCTTCAAGTTCACGTTCTTCAAAAAACTGAACGTTGAGTCGTCTGAGAGAGTCTTCGACTTGTTGCTGTAACTTTGACGTTTGCGAATCTTTGCGCTTTTGTAAAATCCACTGCTTTTTGGCAACTTTCTCGAAATCTCCCGGCATAGCCTCCTTCGCCGCGATTTGTAAAGAAGTGCCTTTCAAGAGGAGAATGGACGCGTAGCACGCACCCAAGCCTTTCTTATCGAGCGAATTGGCGCGAATACCACCGTTGGGTAAGATTATTTTTTCGCAGAAATTGTTCAAGGCAGCCTCGACGACAGCTTTTCCCTCGGAAGTGGTTGCAACGCAGGCGTAGAGTAACGAAAGCGACCAAAAAGTCATCCACATCGAGACGGGTGTCCAAAACGAAGCCGCTTTTTTCGTAGTTGGTGTCGTCAACTTGAGTAAAAGATCAGCAGACGGTAATTTACCGAGCGTTGCGTGCGCCCAGATGAGCAACGACGATCCTTCCTGAAAGTCTCGAAAATTGAGTCCGTCCGAGGAAGGATTGAGCCATGCGGCTTCAATCTTTTCCAGCGTTTCGTCGCTCGGGACGTACTCGAGTTTTGTAAACGACCACATGATCTGTGAAGCAACGGTTGGGCGAAGCGATTGCGCCGAACTTTCGCTCTGGATGATTTTTTCGCACTTATCGATGAGCATCATTCCAGGATTAAATTTATTCTTTGCGAAAGAATTGAGAAGTGGTGCTATGTGCACGTTGGCGTCAAAGCCACCATTTTTTGCCAACTCCTCAGCTCTGCTCACGGCGTAGGCAAGGTATCTAGTTGGGTTATACGTCTCGTTGTTGTAGTTCTTTTTCTTCTTCTCCTCCACGCTATTTTGCGCGTTCCCTAAACTGTACGTGAAATATACCAAATCTAACTCGTTAAGCGCATCCAGATTATCAATCGCGTAGTCTTCGCACTGCTCTAGAAACTCAACTGGGATTTTCGCGCGCGATTTAATCGCAGCCCAAAGCAAATTCGTGTAGTCTCGCGTTTCAAATTGTGCGAGTACGTCGGCATCTGTCGTGCACGCCCGAAAAATACTTTGCAAAGCTCGTACGGCGACATCAAATGAAGACGAGCGCAGGCGCTCTTCGTCCTCGCTCGGCGAAGAATTCTGGATTTTCTGCACTTCTCCAATATCTCCGATATCGATTCCAACGTTCTCAAGTAGACTATCGTGCCCCTTGTACCAATTTGACTTATCTCGCGAGAATACAATCCTAGTAATCGCATTCGCACACTGCGCCAACTGTTTTGGCTTGAACGCCTGTGGCGTTTTGATGATTTCGTCAAATATCGGATCCAACGCTTCCATCAATGCCCTGTCGGTATCTTCTTCGCTCTCTCTTTTGCTCGCGCCATCGCCGCTATCAGTAGTACCGCTGCTACTAGTACTACTCGCTAACCCAACGAGCATTGCGACGACGTGTCCATATTCGCGCGTCCCCATCTTTCCCTCGTTCTTTTTATAGCTCATATCCCTCGCCGCTTTCCTCGCCAATTCAACCACGAAATCAGCGTAAAAACCACTACTCACCGCACCGCTCGCTGAGACCAATCTCGCTGCATTTTCTAAGTGCATCTCTTTCTCAAATACTTCTGGTTCCAGCAAACGCTCTTTTATGCTCTTCCAATACTTGTTACGATTCTTTGCGGAAATGTCCACGCCGTATCGCGTCAACCCCCACGTCGCAACGGCGATATCCCCGGCGCTACACTCGCTAATCTTCTTTATGACGATAGACTCGATGGCATTTCTCAAGTGTTCGGGTATGACTGTTTTTCCTACGCTTGCATACGCCCACACTATACTCGCGCACGATTTCGGCGGCATGTATTCCGGAAATATCTTTTCAAACAAGAGCGTGCGTTGCTCTTTGCACACGCGCTCTAATCCATTCTCTAAACTCACCCAGACCGATTCAAACCCACCATTTTCCACAAACGCTACCTTCCCTTGCTTCATTCTCGCTATGCTCCATAATATCGTCGATACAATCCTCGAGCTATTCGAGAAACCATCTTTTTCGCACCGCGACAACACCTTCTCCCGAAACGCCTCCGATGTCATCAGTCGCTCAATCGCGAGCGCGTTCCATCCGCCCAAATCATCATCAACATCATCACCATCATCATCCTTCTTCTTCTTCTTCTTCGAGTTACACTTCCTCCCTAAAAGAGAAAATATGGTAGATACGTTCACATCGGACAGCGATACGTCTTCCTCTTCCAAAATCTTTCCAATCTGCTCCGCCGAAGCGCATTCCAAAATACGCGCGTTCAGCGCTGTAAACATCGCCCTTTCCTTTTGGCTCAATTCTGGCTTCCGTTTCGTCGGTGCGTTTTTCGCTCTCCTCCTCTTTGTCGGCGCACCAAAAGCTGGTGGTGGTTTCACCGCTCGCGGGGATTTTTGCAGCTCGATCTTATTCTTCTTCTTTTCCTCCTCCTCCTCGTTCTCATCCGCTCGTGGTATTAAAGCCGTCGTCGGAGCTGCTCCTCCGCGACGATGATGATGATGTTTTCTCGTTCTCGTTCCAAGAATTCCCCTAATGCTACTCTTAGAACATCCACGCGCGGAAAGATGATGGGGGAAAGACGACGAACAAGAAGACGATAAAATCATATAAGTCATATTGTCGTCGCCTTTTGAAGTCGATGTAATAATATCTCTCGCTCTTTTTTACTCACTCAACCATCGCAGTAGCAGTGGTAGTAATAATAAAGATAATGGAAGAAGTCTTGACTTTTTCCAAATTGGAAGACCTGTCACTTCATTACAATCAGAGCGCAGCAAATACACACACAAATATAAAATCATGAACGCGAACGCGCCGAAATTCATTCCTGGGGGTGGTAGCAGGAAGGAAGTCGAAGAAGAACGGGGAGAAGAAAAAGAACGAGGGGGTGGTACGACGACGACAACCTCGCAGAATAGGCTCGGGAAAGTTGAATCATCATCATCATCTACCGCTTTTAGTATCCACGCTCCTCCTCCTCCTCCGATGGCACCAGCACCACCACCACCGCCACCACGGTCTCCTCCTCCTCCTACTCCGGTAAATAATAATGATGAATCGACGACGACGACAACATCGACGCTCTTTTCGCCGTCGCCGCCGAGGAAGTTAAGTCAAGACGTCTTGACGAAATCTGGGAGTTTTTTACGTGATGATGATGAGAGCGAGGAGAGCAGCAGCCGCGCGGGGAGAATGATGACACCGACGAGGAAGAAAGAAGATGCGAACGCGATACCAAAGTACAATTTGGAGAAGCACTTTAAAACGGTGTTACCGTTAGGTCCTCCTCTGAAAAGAGAAGACGACGACGGCGAGGCGACTGGCGCGCTCGATAAACTTGGCGTCGAGGAAGGTCGATTGCCGAACGGTTTGCGATACTTCGTCGGTCAGTGTAAGAAACCGGAGAAGCGAGCGGCTTTAGCGTTAGCCGTAGACGTTGGATCTGTGTTTGAGAACGAGGAAGAGCGAGGCGTGGCGCACATTGTTGAGCACTTGGCGTTTCGCGCGACGACGTCGTACGAAACGTTTCAGATTGTGAATTTCTTGGAGTCGGTCGGCGCCGCGTTTGGGGCGTGTCAAAACGCGTACACGAGTTCAGACGAGACGGTGTTTGAGTTGACCGTACCTATCGACGATATGAACGTATTGGAGGAGTCGTTGAAGATATTTAGCGAGTTCGCGAGGGGAGTGCGGATTTCCGACGAAGACGTCGATAACGAACGAGGCGCGGTGTTAGAAGAATGGAGATCGGGAAGAGACGCGAGAGGGAGAGCAGCGCAAGCGTATTGGGAAGCGTTGTGTGAAGGGAGCTTATACGCTGATCGTTCACCGATTGGCACGGAAGAGGTTATTCGAAACGCGCCCGGAGAAATCTTTCGTAACTTTTACCACAAGTGGTACAGACCGGAGAACATGGCAGTTATCGTCACCGGCGATTTCGAGGACGTAGGCGTGGTGAAGGAGAAAATTATCAGATTGTTTTCCCCGCTAGCGCCGGCTGAGCACGTTCCTGCGCCGCCGAAATTTATTCGACCGACATTTCCAGAACACGCAAAACCGCGCGTGTGCTGTCACGTGGATCGCGAATTATCGAACACGGTAGTCAACGCAACCTTTCACGTGGAACAAAAACCAATCGCGACTCCGGAAGATTTTTTCAAACAAACCGTTCAAGAATGTTACCAATTGTGTTTGGATAATCGATTGTACAAACTGATGAGACGGCCGAAACCAAACTTTTTTAGCGCCGGCATCGCTTCTGAACATTTATCGCGAACGAGCGCTTTGTTATCCGTGCAAATGACGTGCGAATCGAGCAAGGTGAAAGACGCACTCGAGAGCGTCTTGACTGAAGTCTCAAGAGCGCGCTTGTTTGGATTCAGCGCGCAGGAATTGCGCATCGCCAAGTTAAATCAAATAGCGGATATGGAACAGTTGTATGTGGAAAGAGATCAAACGTATTGCACGGACGCTCGCGATGAGTTGGTGCAACACTTCTTACGCGGCGACATGGTCATCGGTGCAGGATTAGAAGCGTCTCTGGCTATCGCTTGCATAGAAAAAGTCACCTTGGAGGATGTCTTTCAATACGCGCAAGAAGTGAGCGTGTCAAAAAGCTGCATGATTCGATTACAGGAAGGTAGGAAGAAAACAAATGAAGACGATTTACGCGAAGCAGTGAATCGAGTCGCGGAAAAGGAGCGACGCGGAGAAATTGAAGAAAACTCGGAAACGTTCGTCGTTCCTGAGCGTTTGATGGCGGATCCGCAACCGCTGAAAGAAGGCGAGTCGGCGATAGCATCCACGCGGACGCATTCAATTTCAGACGTAACTGAAATTGTTCTGAAGAACGGCATAAAAATAGCGTTGAAAAGCACGAACTTTTTGGACGACCAAGTCTTGATGCGCGTCGTCGCCAGAGGTGGATTATCGGAAGTCCCAAAAGAAAAATATAAGGACGCGATCTTCGCGGGTACTGTTGCTCGCGAATTGGGCGTATTTGGATACAGACCGGAAGTTTTCTCCGACGCCATGGCGGGGAAAAGAGTCGACGTTGTTCCAAATATAGGTACGTATAAGAGATCCATCGTTGGCGAAACGTCGCCAGATCACATCGACGTGCTTTTGCAGTGTACGCATCTCATCTTCTCCAACAATGTGGAAAATCAGTGCAACGAGGACGATTTGGAAGTTTTGCGCGAAATACAAAGAGAGCTGGTGAAGAATGCAAAGAGAGACCCGATGAAAGTATTTGCAGAAATCAAGCGCGCTTTGACGTACGGCAACTCGTATCTTTCAAAACCTATCACGCTCAAAACACTCGCGAAAATGGACGCGGAGAAAGCGTGTAGATACTTCAACGAGTGTTTCGTGGACCCTTCGCATTTTACGATGGTTCTCGTCGGCGCGTTCGATATAGAAAAGATTTTACCTTTATTGGAAAAGTACATAGGTTCTATTCCGCGCCCGATAGATTCGAAAGAGAAACTCTCTCGAGTCACACCGGCACCGTTTGAGTTTCCTGAGAAAACAGTCAGTAAACGGGTGCGATTGAAAATGATTGAAAATCAAGGCGTGGCGAGTTTAACGTTTCCGGTGATGATTGAAAATCCAGACGCGAAGTTAAAGCAAGCAGCGATCGCAAAAGGTGAGGACTTCAACGGTCCAACTTTAGCCGGCTCTCAGGTGATAGTTCGAAGCAAGTTTCTCACGGTGATTTCTGCCGCCATCATCGAGCGCCGCTTACTCGCTCGCCTGCGATTCGAACGAGGCGAAATATACAGTTGTGCCGCCAACACCTCGTTCGCGTACCAAGACCCGAACGCGGCGAACGGCGAATCTTACAGAGGCGATATAATGGTTGTGTTCGCATGCGACCCGAAAAGCGGAGAAAAACTCTCCAAAGTAGCCCTGGAAGAGATTGAACAGTTAATCAGCGAAGGACCGACCGAGGAAGACTGCCAGACTGCGAAGGAAGTCGAACTGAGATCCATCCAAGAACACAAAGAGGAAAACTCTTTCTGGGTCAGCTACGTGGACGCCATGTTCACGTCTCAACTCTTACCGGTCTTGAACGGCGACATCGACAAAATCTATGTAAACACGGAACAAATCCGCGGCGACGTTTTAGAAACGCTCTCGCCAACCATCATTCGCGAACATCTGGCGAAAACCTTAGCCGTCGAGCGCAGAGTCAACGTCGTTTTAATTCCCCAAAGACCTTTGTTCTTACGACTGATTGCCCCTAATATGGACGATATTAAAGGATTCTTTGAGTGGCCGGAGACGTTCGGCGAAGCCTGCGGTAAACTTGCCTTGTTAGGAGGCGTTGCCGGCGCCGCGTTCGCGTACGCTAAATCCAAGGAGAATAAAAAGGACAAATGATGAACAACCATCACACACCCAAATTAATAGGAAATAAAGTCCTCACATAATAACTCGTCATTGACAATCAATCATCCCACATGTCCTCCTCATCTGCATTCGCAAGCGCCGTCCGTAACTGCGACGAGTGCTCCTCGTCTTCTCCGGAAAGATTTCAAGAGTTTCTCGACCACCTCGTGGACGCGTATCATCGACATCACCTCGCGTCAACTTCGACGAATTGGAAAACAGGAAAATTGATGGCGCGATTGCGCTCGAAACTGTTCGGTGATGGTGAGGACGACCGCGTACCACGAGAAGGAGAAAAGAGCCACGCAGTCTCAGACGATGAGGAAAAAAAACTCGAAAGATTGATCGAGCAACTGGCGACGGATGCAATCTTGATTTTGAAAAAAGCAGTTGGCCAGGATTGGACGGCGGATGCCTTGGCAGAGAAGTTATTGAAGGAATACGAGTGCGGCGCGGAGTTGGCGAGTTCTATGCACGAGATTTTTTCGAAAGATAAAGATAAGTTACAGAGGAGTTTCGCGAGAGGCACGTTTGGAATGGTGAAGAGATTAGAGTCCGCGTGTTGGAGAACGCAGGTTGGTTTGTATGATAGTAAAACTAGTAAAAATAATACGGCGACGAACACGGATAAAGGAGACGAAGTGACCGCAGTGTTGGAGCTTCGCATGGAAAAGAACGACACGACGTCGATAGAGTTTAAGAAAGAGGAATTGTTTACGTTTTTCAAGGAGTTGGAAACGATTCAGATGAAAATAGATGACCTTAGTTAGTTTTTATGTACCAGTTGGTACCATAGTAGCGCATCATAAAATCTCAATCGAGAGAGAAAACAAACGAATCGATTCAAATCAAATCAAATCTCTCTCTCAATAGTCCATCACGGGAGATTTTAAACCAGCGCCATTGTCTTTGACTTCAACTCCTCCAGTTTCGTTATCGAAGTCGTCTCCGGTAACTTCATCCATGGTATCGCCATCTTCTTCTCTGTTCTTCTCTTCTTCGTCCTCTTCTTCGTCCTCGGAGTCGGGATTGTCGTTCTTCTTATCGTCGTCGTCTCCCGTCTTTGTCATGCCTAAACCACTTCGACTGCGCTTCATCTTTTCTTTTTTGGACAAATAGGCGAACAATGCTGGCGCTTCTTTTTCGGTTATGCCAAAATTCGTCATGAATTCAGAATATTTCGTTCGAAGATCGTCCATGGTGAATGGCGATTGAGAACCAGCGCCAGGTTTGCGAAGCGCCAACGCGATGGGTTCTTTGCTCTCTGCTGGCTTCTCCTCCGTCGCTCCCGATGGTAACGGCTCGCATTCCCACGTGTAATTTTCGCTCGCTTCTCTCTTCTTTCGCTGCACCCTGCGCGTTTTTTTCGTCGCGATGAGTACCTTATCGACAGCTTTGCCTAATTCTTCCGCTGACATTTTATTTCGTCTCGATTTTTTCGACGCTTCCGCTAGAATGTACAATATTTTTTCGTGGATATCGTACGAACCAATGGAAGCTTTCGTCAAAGCAATGCCGACGCAAGCTCGCCACATCTGATTTGAAGAGCTGAAAGGAATCATAGGGTTTTGCGAACCATTCGTTTCCTTCTTCTTCTTCTTCCTCTCGCCTTTTGTTTTGTATTGAGGGAGGTTCACACTACACATACCGCGCACTCGCGTAGCGAGCATGAGATAGGTGTCTTTGTCATCAACCACGTCGACGTCTTTGGATGCTTTTGCGACGGATTCAAACATTAATCTCGCCCCTTTGCAGGAAATTTTATCCGGAGCTTTCAAGCAAATTATTCCGTACATGAGCGCAAACTTGCGAATTGCCGGTGACTCTGTAATCATCTCTGCCAGTTTTTCAATCTTTTCTTCCAAATCCTCGTCGTCGTCCTCATCGTCGGAAGCTTCGTCGGAATCTTCGTCGGAGCCATTATCATCCGCATCGTCGACCTCATTCGCCTCTTCATCGTCTGACTCATCTTCGTCGTCGGAATCTTCCGAGAGCATTTTTTCAATCATCAAATCGGCGAGCATCGGGAAAAATGTTCCTAAAATCTCAGGAGGTACCGCGGATACCACAGCCATATCACCTTTTTGCAACAATTCTCTTGAATTAAGCGCTAAACAAACAAATTTTGCCAACTTTTTCAATCTCGTATCGGTTTTAGGTTGTCGTTCGTCTTTCACCACGAATTGTAACGTGCGCATGGTCTCGTGTAAAAGCAAGTGAAACACCGGAGGATCTCGTAAAATCATTCCCATGTCCCCTAAAATCGTTTCCGCTGGTTCCACCACATCCTCAATCTTTTGGACGCGAGAAACCGCCGATGCGCCTCCGTCTGATTCCGAAACGGTTGGTTTCGCGGCAGCACCAAACGTGAACTTTACTTTTAATTTCTTCTTTGGCGGTTGCCCCTTGCCTTTATTCTTCACGTCGTTCCTCGAGGCTAACTCCGCAGAGTCTAGAATGTTCCCCATTTCTAATAATCTTCTATTATCTAAGTAGCTGTCGCGAACGCAGGCATCCATGAGCCACGCGAGTCTGTGTGAGGGATCAATTTCACACAATTCTTGCACCTCGTCGTCGTGAAATGCCATGAGAAATTGCGAGCGTAACGCGCACGTGGAAGGATCCCCAGTATTGGCATACCTCGTCCGTATCTCTCGGACGACGGCATTATACAGCGTGATGTTATCGCCGACAACCTTACGTAAACGATGAATTGCTGGAGATCTCCCCCGCAATATTCGCCTTGGTTGCACGTCCATGTTGTCGACCACGTCGGCGACAGCTGCAGCGGCAGCGCTCGTTGTCTTCGCCCCTGCCGTCGTCGTCGCTTTCTTACTCGCCTCTTTCCTTGCTTGCATTGCATTCGCTTTACTACTCTTCTTGCTATTCGCTATCTTAGATGCCCCTACTGCTGTCGCTACTTGTTTTCCGCGGGATTGTCTTCCTGTGCCACCCAAATCTTCCTCGGACTCTTTCCTCGGCGCGCTCCAATCCTCCTCGGGGACTAACGGCGCCAACTGCACGTCCTCGATGGACGAGTGTCTCCTCACAACCTCCTTCTCCTCTCCGTACGAATCTAAAACGCTCGACAAATTTTTCCTCAGCGTCCCTTTATCCATCGCCCACACCTGTCTCTGCACTTTCAACGAGCACTGCCTAAAAATGCTCAAATCCCTCGATATCAGTTTCAAATAGTTCGCCGGCACCGGACTCAACCTTTCGAGAATAGTCAACGGGATCCGTTTCAATTCCTCGATGCCGATAAACGGGAACGAGGCTTGCAATAAACTCAACAAATTTCCTTGCGGTGCTATTTTAATCCTAGTCAGTAATTCTTCCGACGCGTCGTCCAAGATGTTTTTATACGCCAGCGGTCGCGAAATCTCCAACTGATCCAACAAGCCGAGGTATTGTTCGCATCCGGAGGCATTTTTTAACGCGCACGAGGATTGGACTTTTTGCACCGCCGCTTCGACCTGCAACAATTATTATCACCATAAAAAGAAGATGAAGAAGAAGAAAACAAAATCGTCGTCAGGAGGTTTTATTACGCTTATCGTCATCGCACCACACGAGAGAGAGAAAGAGAGAGCAAAAAGAGACAACACGATTGAAAATCCGGAGGTGGGGAAATGAAATCTAAAATGCTCGCGTAATGTTTTTTACCTGCGCGCTCGTGCTCAACGTCGTCGCCACAAAATCCTGCCCTTCCCCTCCTACGATCGCGGAGTATAACGAGAGAGGCGTGTCTCTCCCTTCGGTTTCTTCTTTCGAATTATTAATGTTATTCTCCATCTTGTTTTTGTTCTTGTTTTTGTTCGTCATGATGATGGTGTCTCCGAGGGGGAAAAGAAGTAGGGGATTCGTCTCCCATTCTTCAAAGAAAAGAATGCATTACACACACACACACACACACGCGCACTCATCGCAGATAAAATAATGAGCGGGTCTGTCTGAAGAAATAGAAAGTATTCTCTTTATTAAATCGTCTTTGCCTGATGAGCGGGAACAGCAACAGCGCGAAAGCCGCGGGACGGGCCAAGGTACGCATCATCATGTCTCTCTCTCTCTTTTTTTCCACAAACGTCTCTTCTTTTGCATTGGATGTAATTATTAACGAGTTTTGTTGTGTTCACTTCTTGATAACTGCAGTTGGACACGTACAGAAAGAAGAAGAAGGAGAAGAAGAACCAACCTTCTTCATCATCTGGTTTGAATAATGCGAAGAACGAGGACCACCAAAACGCTTTAGGGGGGAGGGTGTCGTCGAAACCACCATTTTTAGTTGCAGATGATGATGGACCAAAAGGGGATGACTCGATGAAAATGACTTTTACGACGACGACAAAAGATGAAGAAGAAGAAGAAACAGCGAATACGACCGAAACGTTTGCATTTACGATGGCACCAGATGCGGTGAGATATAGTAATGGTAATACTAAGGGTGAAGAAGACATTGTCGCGCACGCATCACCGATACGACCTGCCGCTCCAGCTGAACAACCGCGACGAGGAATAGAAGAAGAAGAAGAAGGAGGCGTTGCGGCGTTTATGTCCCCGCCTCCGCCTCGATTTTCTTTCGACGAGAGTTACAACGCGGCTGGGGGTAGTATGATGGAAGAAGAGGCGACGCCGCCGGTAAAGATGAATATGCGTGGCTTCGAAGAGCAAGAGGACGCTGACATTGATAGAAAGAAGATGTCGTCGTTGGATGAAAGTTTCGATCCAGAAGAGTACGTGAATCGATTCGTGACTCCGGAGAAGAAAATGGCTCCACCGACGAAGCAGAAGAAAGCCACGATTGACGTGCCGATGGACGAGTTAGAAGCGATTTTCCGCCCGACGAAGAAGAAGGATGGGTACGACGACGCCGACGACGTGCCGTACTCTTTTTCCAAGTTTTTGGAGGGGGAGAAGAATAAAAATGAAGAACAACGGCTCTCGAGTTTCGAGAGGGGAATTTTAGAATCCAAACGGAGGAAGGAACAAATGGGAGGAGAGTCTTCGATTTCAGATATGCTCGGCAGAGGTTCAACGCTGACACCGTTTGGTAGTATTAGTACGGGTAACGGAATGTCAAAGCTCGAGCAAGACGAAATCACCTCGTTGCAAAACATGATTGACGATTTGACGACTGAAAAATTAAGTCTCAAGCGCGGGATGGATAAAAACCAAAAGATCATCGAAAGTTTGATGGAAGAAAACGAATCGTTAACGAGCGCGTTCAACAATGCGAAGAATAGAAGTACGGCGTTGGAAAACGAATTGAACAAGCTTTCGAGCGAGTGGATGTTACACTCGAGCGTTCAACAGAGCATCTCAAACGACAGAGACGCTTCAAGGCGAGGGTATATCGAAACTCGAGAACGCGCGAACGAGTTAGCGAGAGAAGTAGTCGAACTGGAGGAAGTTGTTTTAGAATACAAGTCAAAATTATTCTCGTACGAGAACACGCAAACGGATGCGTTGGAGCGATCGAAAGAGTTAGAGCGAGCTTTGTATGTAGCAAACGAGGATCGCGTATACTATCAAAATCTCGCGGAAGCTATGAACGAGGAGAGAAGGGAAATGCAAAGACGCGTTGGACAATCGAACGCGATCCAAGCGTTGATTGAAAGTGAAGACGTTCCTATCGTTGAAATGTTACAGAGTTGGTTGAAGCAGGTGCAAGCTAAACCCGTATCTCAGGTGCAAAACGTGTCTTCGTCTTTACGCTCGGCAGAAGCAGAACAACAAAACGAGTTTCTCGAGATGTCCACGTCCGAAGCAGATTTTGTGTGCGAGACGAGAACGAGCGAAGCAGTCGCGACAACAAAAGAACTTATAGATGCTTTAACTCAATTGGCGAGTGGCGATACGGGTGGTAGTAGTAATAATAATCCCGATGAAAGCGCCGCTACTTCTTCGGACGGAGAGGACGACGACGACGAAGATGAGAATGGAGAAGAGGACGGAGTTGTTATCGACGAGGCGCAAATTCGGCTCATCACTTCGATTCACGAGTTACTCGCGGAAATGGAAAAAGAAACTGCAATCTTTCGTGTGAAATTGAAAGATGCCGAACGACGAGAGATGGGTTTACGGGCTGCAAATGCAGCGTTAGAATCTCGCCTCGCAAGATCTGCGAATGCACCGCAAGCAAAGACGATGAATACGAACACAAAGGAATCCGAAGGGAGAGATGACGTCATAGCCGCGATGCGAAGGATAAACGCAGGGTCTGCAGAGCCTACTCCTAGACCGCGAGATAATAATAGTAGTGGTGGGTTTAGATTTAGAACCGGGTTAGTACCGGACGATTAGATACTTTTAGTCGATAGTTTTAGCGACATGTTTGGATTGTTATTTTTGGTAGCGCGTGACGATTTATTTCTAATTCAGTGTCCATTCACTCTTTATTTGAAGACTTCCCAACCTGAGACGACGACAGCTGCTCAGGTGGTCCACAGTTTTCGAATATTCTAATTTCACCGCTGTAACCAGCGGTAACTATTATTTGTCCGAGACCAGCGGCTTTGCGAAAGCTCGCTTCGCACGTTTTTTTGGCCTCGGCGATTTCCAAAGCCCATTTCGACGCTTGAGCTTTTATGCTATTTGACGAAGACGCCGGAGTATCCTTTTTATCGTCTTTTTTCTCGTTTTCCTCGGAGTTCATTCGCAACTGTTTTACTTGATCACTCAATTCTTTCGCCGCTAGTATTCGCAAGCTCTCAATCTCCTCTTGATCGGACTTTCTTCTCGATACATAAGCGCTCTTTTCATTTTCTGGCATTCGCGCCATGATGACTTCTTCTGGGGCGAATACAGCCGTCGTAACGATGTCGGTTTGTGCGGCAAAAGTTTCGTACGTCGCGTGTTTGTCTTTTTTATATCCTCCATGAAATGCGCTCGGGATAAAAGTATTCACCGTCGGCCAAACAAAAAGGTACTCAGTTTCGGAACCGCAAATTATAAAGTCACCGCGTTCGCTAAACGTCGCTTTGATTTGCGAATTCTTATTCTTATGCCCTTTATACTTTGTCTTCAACTGGTAACCGTCATATATTCTTAACCGCGAGTCGTTCGATGCGACGAGTAACTTGCGATCGTCACCGGGAAAGAATTGTAAGCCGGTAACCTTTTTGCCCATCGGATTTCTTTGCCGGCGATTTTGAATGTCGAGCAAAGTGAGATACTCAAACTTGAAGCCGACGGTTTGGTAAAAATGACACTTCCCCCGATATGATCCGGCGACTACGCATTTACCATCGCTTTGAAAACACGTCGCTGTAACCATCTCTCCAATATCCACCCAGTCAACGACTCTGTGATCGGGAATGTTCCATAATCTCAACTTACCGTCTAAACTCCCAGAGACAAAGTATTTATCATTCACCGGGTTGAAATCAATCGCAGTTACGAAATCTTGGTGCGCGAAAATTCTCAAGCATTCATTCATAGTCGTGTACCACAATCGAACGGTTTTATCCATGCTCGAAGAAAGCAACCAATCCGTGTGCGACCAGCACAGATCTAACACGTCCCCTTTGTGACCGACGTATGCGCGCAACGGAACGTCTTTGAACATCGATTCTCCACGCTTTTTGAACGAACACGTTTTGATCTCGCCGTCTTCGTGGTAATTTTCCGACTCGTCTGCATTTTCCGGCGCTTCTGATTTCATGCACTGAATAGTCCACACGCGAACAATTCTATCTTGACCAGCTGTGGCTAAGAACTTGCCAGTTCGCGAAAACTTCATGCACCAGACGGCGCCTTCGTGGCCTTTGACGCTTTGAATAACTTTAACTTTTGAGAAATCTTTGAACCCTTTCCTATTCACGTGCACTTTGAGGTACTGACCAACTTCTTCGCAACCAGGTTTGACTATAGTTTGAGCGTGGTGTGAGCTATTCTCTTCCTCTTGCGCTCTTCTCTCCTGTTTGCGATCCTCGAGCGAATGCTGCAACTGCGACTTGGTCTCTACGATTTTCTCCGCCGCGATTTTACTCACCTCCTTCGTTTTATTCCAAGCCTCGGTCGATCGTTTCTTCAACCACCGGCCGGGATTCCTAGGTTTTGTCGTCGATTTTTTATCACCGACGACGTCCGCTGTTGTGCTACTCGTTCCTTTCTTCTTCGTCTTACCGTCGTCTTCGCTTTGCTCTCCTCCTTCTTCTTTCATCGACAGCCGCTCTCTCCTCTCGACTTCGTTCAAAATCGGCGACGTCACCGCTTCAATAGCTACGTTCCGTTCCATTTCCACCACAGACATGACCGTCCCAGTCGTTAAGTCTGTCACTGTTGGTGCATTTTCCCTGTCTTCGCTCCTCCCCCCGCCGCCGTCGCTTTTTTCTTTCTTCTTCTTGTGCAACAAAGCGTTCGCCGCTTCCTCTCCGACTAAATATTCCGCCCCGGTGTCTAAATTCTTTAGCGTAAACTTCGTGGGATCTCGCAACTCTGCTTCTATCCCTCTCGGCGTCCCGCCTCCACTCACGCTTTCATCCATATCTGAATTCAAAATATCGTTGTTCGGGTTCGTCGGGTCGGTTTGTACGCTCGGCGCCTTCAAGTCTTCCGGGTCTAACGAGTTCTCGTCCGCGCACGATTGGCCCATCGCGCTCAACTGTCGATCTAAAACTTCCGCCAAGTGTCTGTCCGACCCAGAAAATTGCGACAAGGAATCTCTCGGTTCGTAATAATCGCTCTCTTCGCCGTCAAACTCTTTGTTTTCTGCCGATGTAATATTTCGTGCCGCGCATTCGTCTCCGACCGACACAAAATCTTCATCTTCGTCTGAACTCGAGTGGTCCGAGTACGTGTGATTCGAGCCCGTAAAAATCGAACGCGTTTCCGTCGTGTTCGACGCCGTTTTCTCTTCGCCGTTGTCTTCTTCTTCTTCTTCTTCTCTTTGATGCTGGTCGTTTGTATTGTTTTGATTGTTTTCGTGAGTATTCATCGTATCTCTCTCTTTCTCTTTCTCTCTCTCTCTCTCTGAAATGATGTTGACTGCCTCTGCGTTTTTCTCTTCTGGGTGCCTCTCCAACGTCCAACGTTATTAAAATTTCTCTAAATTATTCTTTTATTTTGTCCCTCGTTGTTCTTCTTCTTGTTGTTCAGAGAGAGAGAGAGAAAGCGTCAAAAACCACCACTCGCGACGAAACTCTCCGTCTGTCTCTCTGTCTCTCTCTCTTTCTCGTATGTGTTCACGCGTTCCCCTTCCACCTTTATGCTTTTGCGCTTTAACGAAGTGAAGAAGCGTGATGTGAAAATTTTCGTTTTTTTCGTTTTTTTTCGTCGTCCATTTTTCCTCAATTTTCCTCCTCTTTTCGTCTCAAAATTCAAACACAACCAGACACACAATCTCAACAAATAATAATGTCGTCGAAGAGAGCAACGGGAGGGAAGTACGAGTACCTCTCCCTCGCGGAGTTATATCAAATCGAGGAGAAAACGAACGTGAAAACGCAACGCGCGCACATATACGGCATCGTTTCGGAGAAATATCAACCTCAAATCACGAGAAGTGGTGATACGTATTTAAAACTCAAACTGTTCGACGAATCGTTAAACTCGGATTACAACGGGGACGAGATGAAGCCGAGGAAAGGGATGAAACGAGTGAATCCACCGTTTATTGAAATCGCGTGCTTCGCGAATAAGAAGGAAGATTTACCGATATTAGCGCAGGTTGGAGATGTGATTCGATTTCATCGGTTGGAAGTGTCATTTTACCGACCGAATAGTAGAAATAACCAACAATACGGAGGAGGAAGAGAGGAAGGGACGATACAGTTCGTCGCGAAAATAGGCCAGTTTACGAACGGGAACGCGTATTCGAAAACGCACTTCGTTCTGTTTAGCGGCGAACCGGCGCAGATTGTGGATGCAGATAGTGCGAAGCAGAGATCGTCCAATGATATAACGTTTACGGACGAGGATCAACAAAGGATTGAAAATTTAATCGCGTGGAAGAACACGCCGGAATGTTTGGGAATGCCAAAGATTGCGTATTTAGGGAAGTACGACAGAAGGATTCAAGATATTCAGCGAGAAAGAAATTACGATTTGCACGTGAAGATATTAGACGTTGGGTACAGAGACGGGTATCCGGAAGTGATTTTCGTTTGGGACGGTTCTGATGCGGCACCGATGAGTTTATCGACGCCGGATTTTCCGCAGCTCGTGGACGATACGAACCAAGCGGAGGCGCTCGGGCCCATGTATTGGCTTCCAATAGATCAAGACATCAATCCAACGCAAGATGTCATCGAACGAGGCCAGGATTTTCCGCCGTCGACTAGACGAATGCTCGAAGAAATGGGAGACGCCGTATCCTACGGCTCGGCGTTTCCGGTGTATATTCGAGGCTTTGATTTTAGCGACGAGATGCCAAAGAAAGGGCAGTGGGTGAAATTAAGAAATCTTACCGCGGGTGTTCACGGAGCGCAGTTAAACGGCGCTTTCTTCGCAAATTCAAAATGGATGGTTGAAGCGAAAGGCCACCCGACGTGGTTGGACCAAGTTCAGTTTCGTCAAAAGGCTAATATCGTTGCGAATTGGGCGCCAAACGTGGGCGTGGATGCACCAAACGTTACCATGATTATGCATCCGCAAGTGAAATGGGATACGATTCGATCCGCGCTTTTGAAAGAGGCACCGAATAGACACAGATTATACGTTCGAGCGCAAAAGTTCTGGCCGGAAGACGAGAAGGAGTGGTGCGTGAAAAATCCAGTCACGAACGAATGGGAGTACGTTTTCAAAATATTAGTCGAAGACGCGACGGGCGTTTTGCGCGTGACGGTATCGCCAGAGGAAGGTA
>Ga0209091_10001677_pt1 | contig 19233 bp, 6 predicted proteins | sample ArcticOcean_MG_C_6_FD_187438 | JGI IMG/M metagenome (GOLD analysis project Ga0209091, IMG submission 187438) | Marine microbial communities from western Arctic Ocean - ArcticOcean_MG_CB8_128 (SPAdes) (version 2) | ecosystem: Environmental > Aquatic > Marine > Oceanic | place: Arctic Ocean...
TATTATTTAATAATTTATACTAAATAATATTTTTTATAAGCGCGTTTGAAGTCGCCAGAATGCTTTTGGCGATTTCCCCACAATTAACGTCTTTTTGTTCTTCTTTTATTTTTACGTGATTTTTTGCCTTTTCTTGGTTTTTTTCCTTTTCTAGATTTACGTGATTTTTTGCCTCTTCTTTTCTTACCACCATCAGGTCTAAAAACAGGTTGGCGAACACCATCACCAGTAGTGCGTGGCTGTTTGTCATCTTCAATTTTTTCAGGAGCAGGAGGAGCAACTCCTGTTCCTATGTGACCAAGAGGTGACTCAAATTCACCTTTTTGCTTCTCATCAAAACGCACTGGTTGCACAAAAGAAGATTGTGGCGCTGTTCTAGTTCCAGGAGGAGTAGTGGATTCTGCCATTGTTTATATATATTATAAAAATAAAAAAATTTTTATTAAATTAAAACTATTATTCACAATTATCTACTTTTTCTTAGATTTTTTAGTTTTATCTAAACTTTCAGTTTTTTCCACTTTTAAACTAGATTCCAAAAACTCATTATAAGCGATTTTTAATTGTTTTAATTCTTTTAACCACATTTCTTCAATACTACTACTTTGGATGCTTTCTAATTCTGCTTTCTTATTTTCGTGTTCTTTCATTAATTTTTCAACATTTTCTTTAGAAACAGAATCCATAGGCATTTTAATTAAATAATTATAATCTCCTGAATCACCTAAATCAAACTCAAATTTTTCCATAATTGCATTAATTTCACTTTTAGATTTTTTCCGCAAATCTATTTTGTCATCTAAATTATATTGAATAAATTGCGCCTTAGCACTTAACACTTTTAATTCATTATTTAATTTGGAAATAAGATAATCTTTACGTTTTACATAATAACTATATCGAACACCATAATAACCATCAACAATGTCATAAACATTTTCATATTTGCGAAGCTGTTCTTTTTCATTAAATAAATGCATATTATTAGTGCTTTGTGTAGTATAGAGTTTCAAATATTTTTCAATACCTTCAAGTCCATAATCATGTTTTTGACAAATTAATTTTGTTAAGATTCCAGGATAAAATGTGATTTCAAATTCTACATTTAAATCGGTAGACATATCATTAAAATCCTTAATATAATCATCGCCTGATTTTGTTTTGCCTTTAGCAGATTTATTATCAACCAAACTTTCCAAATATTCTTTATAATCTTGTGTCCAAGTTCCAATTGGTAATTCAGTAACTCTAATTTTATCTGAGCCAAGCATTTCATAACAACCTTTAATTACATATTTTTTTCTAGTATCATCTACAGGATAAATCTTTCCTTTAAAATTTTTATAATAAGGTTCAATAAGTAATGTTTTCAAATCAACTTCAGAACTATTTTTTAGTTTGCCTTCTAAATAATTAATAATTTGAATTGGATTATGACACATAATATCAGTACTAAATCCCGTTCCAATTCCTTTAGTTCCATTTACAAGAATCATCGGAATAATTGGAACATAATGAACGGGTTCTACAATTTGCCCATCATCTGCCAAATATTCTAATACTGGATCATCTAATTCTGAAAATATTTTCCGTGTTAACGGATTTAAATAAGTGAAAATATATCTCTCAGAAGCAGCGTCTTTGCCTCCTTGAAGGCGAGTTCCAAACTGACCTGATGGATGCAGCGAATTAATATTATTAGAACCAACATAATTTTGCGCTAATCCAACAATTGCACCATTTAAACTTGCTTCACCATGGTGATATCCAGAATGCTCTGAAACATAGCCACTAAATTGTGCTACTTTAATTTCTGTTTTCAAATTTTTCTTGAATGCAGAATATAAGATTTTGCGTAAGCTAATTTTGAGACCATCACATATATTAGGAATAGAACGATCGTTATCATATTTTGAGAAATGAATCATATCATTATAAATAAATTCTTCATAAGTAACATCTGTTTTTGAAGTATTTAAATATGCATTGCGATCATAATTAGAAAGCCACTCTTTGCGATCATTTGCACGTTTTTTATTGAAAACCATATCAATACTTTCTCTGCATTTTTCAGTGCTTTTAAAATTTACAATCTTCTTTTTAGCAAAATATTCTTTAAATTCTTTGCTAGTACTTGTACCAAGACCCTTATAATATTTAATATTCCATTTTGAAGGATCTACGTCTTCTCCTGATTTCCACGAATCGTATTCGCCGTTATTATAGAATTCTTTTATTTCTTTTCCTTTTGTTGCCTTTAAAATAGGAGTATTCATATAACCAATAAATTCTGGAACATCAATTAATGATTTCCATTCACTATCAATCATATTAATACCAAGTCCCTTAATATGACTACCATCTAAATCTTGATCAGTCATAAATAATAATTTTCCATAACGAAGTTTGCTTTGAACATCAGCAAGAGTATAATTTTTTCCGTGTTCTAAGCCAAGAATTTGTTTAATTTCATAAATTTCTTTGTTTTCACTGATTTTTGAAACACTTTCTCCTCTAATATTAAACATTTTACCTTTCATAGGATAAACACCAATAGTATTGCGGTCTTCGCGTGAAAGTCCAGAAATAATACCTGATTTAGCCGAATCTCCCTCACATAAAATTAAAATACAATCATTTGATTTAACTGTTCCAGCAAAGTTTGCATCAACCAGCTTTGGAATATTACGAATAGTTTTGCATTTATTTCCATCCGTTTTTTTAACAGCTTTATTTTCTTTGACTTCTGTTAAACTACAAGCAACATTCATAACACCCATTTTTGCAATTTTTTCAATAAATTTGATACTAACATCACAATTAGAACCAAAATTAGAAACAGCGCTATTTAAATAATCTTTTGTTTGACTATCAAAAGCAGGATTTTCAATTGTGCAATTAACAAAAATCATAAGTTGTTCTTTAATAGATGCAGGTTTTACATCAATATGTTTTTTTTCTTTAATATAAGCAGTCAGTTTTTTTACAATTTGTCCAATAATATAATCAACATGTTTTCCACCTTTTGAAGTATAAATTCCATTTACAAAACTGATTTGAGTAAACTCTTCTTTTGGTGCTAAACAAACAGCATATTCCCAACGCTCATTTGCTTCTTCGTAAATTCGCGGTGTTTCTGTTTTTGAACCAATATAGAGGTCAATATACTCCTGAAAACTTTTAACTTGCAAAACTTCATCATTATATTTTACTTTAACAGTTTTTGGACTAACAGCAGCAATGTCATATACACGTCTTTTTAATAGTGCTTTAAAATCATCACTAAATCCTTCAATGCCAAGACGTTTAAAATCTGGTTTAAAACTTACACTTGTATATGATTTGATTTTAGTTTTAGTAATTGTGGGTTTTTCAATAGTATTTAAATTATCTTTAAATTCTTGAACATATTTTTGACCAGTTTTTGCATCAACAGTTTCAATTTTGCCCCAAGAAGACCAAATTAATACAAGTTTGAATCCAAAACCATTTTTTCCTCCAACAATTTTCTTTTCACTTTTATCATAATTTGTTGAAGTTCTGAGATGACCAAAAATCAATTCGGGAATCCAGATTTTATATTCTGGGTGGATAGAGACATCAATACCGTTTCCATCATTCATTAATGTAACAATTCCATCGTCATCAATGGTAATATTAATATTATTTACAGGATAATTTTTTTTATCATCGGAAGCAGCTATTAATTGTTGCATTCGGATAATATGATCTCTGCAATTAACAATTCCTTCATCAAATAATTTATATAATCCTGGAATATAGTCAATGGTTTTTTCTTTGATTTTTTTATTCTCGTTATCATAAATATAAACTTCTGAACTAATATGTTCAATAGAACCAATATATGTATCTGGATTATCTAAAACATGTTGTTTGTCTGATTTTTTCTGATATTTTTTTGCAAGGTCAATGCTCATATTTAAATGCAAGTAAATATTTATAGTATTTAGTTTTTAAATAATTATAATATCAATTTTAGTTTTATTTAATTTAATTTAATTTAATTTAATTGTTAATATAAAATTTTATAAGATAATATTTTTTTAATAAAATATATTATACTATTAATGAGTAATTGCTTAAAATTAAAAAATAATATTCAGGTTAGTAATGGAAAATATATAATAGAAAATAATTTTAGTGGTAGAGCATTTGGTGTATATGATAATAGTAATACTACTACTTTACCATATTATAAAATTTTAAATGTACCAAAAGAATATCCATTAGGATTCTATATAGATGGTTATAACAATTTAACAACCAATATTTATAATGATATTAGTAGTATTATAAAGTATGAATCTGATATAACAGAAAATATAAAAATATATGTGTCAAGAGGAAATGATTTAAGTTTTAATAATGGTGATTATTTTAGATTTTATGATGAATCATTTAATTTATTAAATATTTCACAAACAGATATTTCAACAAATAATTTTTTATTAACTGCAAGTGCTGATAACTTTTATTTTATGAAAGGTGTAAGTTATGAATTTATTAGCGCTTTTGATTTTTCAAGTAGTTCTCCATTTGGAATAAGTGGTTCAACTATTTCTAATGCATTAACTCTTAATGAAATTGATTCTAGTTTTATTCTATATATTGAGAATTATAGTGATGTAGATAATATTAATAATAAAATTTATTATTATGATTTAAGTAAACAAGATATTAGTGGTGATCTAGAATTTTTAATAGATTCAAGTGATATTAATTATTATTATGGAACTGTTAAATTTAAAATTATGAATGATTTTTCTCCAGAAAAATTAAGTATTAAATCGTATCCTAAATACAATACACTATTAAGTGATATATGTAATATACGTTTATTAAATTATCAAACAAATTGTGATTATGTTATTCGAGAAAAAGATTTTAATCAAAATAGTTTAAAAAATAAAGATAGCGAATGTTTAACACAAATTTCACGTGCAAATATTCATTTTTTAGATAATAACAACGTTTTTTATGAATTTAATAAAGAAACACATAATGATTTAATAAAACCTAGATTGGACAGTGGAGAACTTTCATATAACGATTTAAAATATGGATTATATGATGGGAGTTATGTAATTTTTGATATATGTGAAAATTATCCAATAACTATTAGTAGTGAATATATTACTATAACTGAAAGCTATCCTTATAGTAAAAAATATGCAAATTATTCTAATATTGTTCAAAATTTAAGCGGAGTTAATGAGATTTATAAAAAATACGATTATTATTATGGTGCAATACAATTTACTTTAAATTCCGACACTCCTTTAATTAATGATTTTTCATTTGATTTATTTATACTTGATAAATTAAATAATAATATTAGCATAGATTCTTCTAATACTTTAATTTATACTGATTTTTGTCAAGGTATTTGTGGAGAAACAAATTTTTTAACTAATCTTGATGATAAGGACTTTACTTTTAAACTAAAAAATCAAGAAACCATTAGTTTTAAAGATGCAGATTTTTCTAGCATTGCAAATCAGTATAAATTAAATAAATATAGTGAATACATTGAATTAACAGAACCATATGTAATAAGCGATAGATTTGGACATACTAATTTAGAAAATTTATTTGATATTAGTTTGGTAATATCAAGCGCACCTACTGATATGAGTAGTACAGAACTTATTAGTAATAATTTTAATAATTCTTTTGTAATAACATATAATTTTACTTATTTTGATTTATCAATTGTACAACGTAGTAGATTTGTTACAATAATAGATGATGTATTTATAGAATTTTCAGAATCCATTCAAACAAAATTATTTAAAAATCAAAGTCAATTTACTGATATTATTGAAATAAGTACAAATTATTTTGATGAGTCATACAATTTTTTTAATGACATTAAAGTTTATATTAAACCAAATAATAGTGATAGAATATATTTACCATTTGAAATTACAATAAGTGGTAATCAAGTAACTCAAAATGATAATTTAGAACCAATAACTATACAAAAAGATATATCAATAGTAAGCTATAATACTAATAGTTTAACTAGTGGCGACTATAAAAATATAAATTTTAATAACTTTAAATACTATTTAACAGATAAAATTCAATATATTCAAAATATTCAAAACACGTCGGGTTTAAGTAATATTAGTATAAATACAACATATCTGGATCCATTTAAAATACAAGATATAAAAAATTATAGTGTAGAAAAAAATAAGTTTTTCAATGATATATCTTGTATATTTACGAATTCAAATAATATTAATGATGGAAGTGGTTCAGAAATAATTATTAAAGGTACAAATAATAAATTATTCGATGATTTATTAGATAATACAGACGACTATCCTTTAATAATTTATGATATATCTAATAATCTACAAATAAATAATAATAATTATACTAATACAATTTATTTACATGCATCAAACAACAAATATCCTGATGATGTAGATATACGTTTAATATTAACTTTTAAAAATGAAAACAATATAGATAAATTTAAATTTGAAGCAATTGCAAATAAGGATTTAAGTCAAAATATAAATGATATTGATTTTAGTTATTCAAGTGGTGATAAGTTTACAATAAGTGGAGAATTTTTTAAGAATGATTTTTTTAAAAATAATAATCATTTAATAAAACAAAATAATGAATTAAATTTATTAGACCTTTCAAATAATGGAAATTACGAATTTAAAATAGATGTAAAAGGATTACATACAGATGATTTTATTTATAATGAATTGAGTAATAATTATGGAATAAATAAAACATATTCTAATTTATCAAAAATAATTAATATTAATGTAATAGATAATCAAGCGCCGGATTTATATTTTGCACAACCAAATAGTGAAGCATTACAAACTAGTGGAACAGATACTAGTAAAAATTTTACTTTTACTATCCCATTTGGTATTAGTTTTGATATTTTAAATGACATTTTATTTTTAAATGAAAAAAGAGCAAATATAGAAGATTATAAAGATGAAAATCCCAATAAACCAATTATAGTTTATAATGATAATTCAATTTATGATATTAGTTTAAATGATAATGATATAAGTTATACTTTATTTTATTCAAATAATGTTAACTATGGTACCGGATTTATAGAAATAAGTGACACTACTATTAAAGATGGTTCTGCTATAATAGTTTATAATGTTAAAGATTTGAGTAACAATATTTCTAATGATATTAGTTTGACAATATTTTTTAAAGATATTCCAAGTTTAACAATTTGCGGTGAAGCAGTTATTAAGTGGGATGTTAATACTAATTATTATGATGCTGGTATAACAATAACTAGTAATTTTTTTACAGGAATAAGTAGTGACGTTTCTATAAATGGACCAAGTAGTAATACTTTTTTACAAATTTTTAATGATATTAGTTATGAAATAAATTTTTCAACAGATTTTAGTTCATCAAAACTAGGAACTTATGAAATATCATATAATGTAAATATATCAGGTGGTGACACAAATGATATTGCTACATTAAGAAGAACTATAAATGTTATAGATAGAAAAAAACCATTTGTTAGATTATTTGATTTTTCTGGAACAAATTTCTTAACATTTATAGATGCATCAAATGGTTTATCAACATCTATAAGTAATGAAATATTTAATGAACTGTCTTATAATGATTATAAAATTGATAATTCAAATAATCATATTATAGATTTTAGCTTAACTTATTTATCATCATTTGATGATTTAAGTAGAATTATACATGCGTTTGATTTATGTGATAATTATACAAAAGTTGGAACTAACACAGATGATTTTTCTACTAATATAATCCTGAATATAAGTAATATAGCAATTGATTTTTATAATTCGGATTTTGATGTTAATTTTAGTACAAATGTGTTAGGTTACAATGATATCTCATATTTAAATAGTGATAATAGTTTTATACGCGTTACACAAGGAGCTGGTACTATTTTACCACCATTAGTTTTTAAATATCAAATTATAGATTCTTGTGACAATAGTTTTAATTTTAGTAGAACAGTTAATATTGTTGATATTACAAAACCTAATATAGATTTTTCTTTTATAGGATTAAATAATAATTCTTATATAGATAATAGTATTGTAATTTATGATATATCAAAAATTGATTTTTCATATCAAGCATTCAATTATAATAAAAATCCGATTCAATTTTTACAAGAAATAAGCGATATAATATTTAATGTAGAAATTAGTGATAATTATACCACAGAAAATATTCAAAATAATTATAATGTAACAATTAGTTCTAATACTATAAAATATATATTTAAAGATTTTAATGATTTTAGTAACACAATTCAAAGTAATCAAGATATTATAAATCTATTTAAAACTTTTGATAACTCATTTGAATTAATTTATGATTTTTCTGATAATCAATTTAATGATGCTTCTAAAACAAGAATAGTAAATATAATAAATACTATTGATCCAAGTATTAATGTAATAGCTGATAGTAACAGAATAAATATTAGTTTTGGTGATACTAGTGTAAATTTAAATAGTTTTTTCAATTTAAGTCATCCAAGATTAACAAATACCGATTTAAGTTTTGAATTGAGTTATAATTTACCACGACCAAGAATAACTTCAATATCAAATAATGATGTAAGTGCATTAATTTATCAATTTGAAAATGGTTCAGAAATAAAAACATTTAATAATGATATTTCATTTTTTAATATAGCAAGAAAATCAAATTATCCAGATTTAAGTTCGGCTATAACTAAACCAATAGTAAATATTAACATACCTTTTACAATTTTTCAAGGTTTTTCTAGTATTACGCATGAAGCAGGTTTTTATTTAAGTGATGCATCTTTAATAAATGGATTAACTGTAACCAATGATTTTGATAAATTTTATTATACATTAGGAGAAGGTTCATTTAATGATATTTCATATACTGGAAGTATTTTTGATATATGTTATATACGTCATATAGATAGAGAACATGATATAATTTCTTTTAATGAATTTCAAAGTGACCCATCATTAATTGGTGATTATATAATAACATATAGTTTAACTAATCAAAATAATTATACGGATCCAGTAACTAGACAATTATTTATAGAAGATACTATTCCACCTGAATTTGGAAGTCATGAAAGTAATATTGAAGTAAATATAAATACAGTGTATTCTGAACCAGGTATAACATTTTCTGATTATGGAAGCCGTCTTAAAAAACTTGAATATAAAATAGAAAAAATAGAAGATAGTTTAAAAACCGAAATCAGTAATAATACTATTAATGACTTTTCAAATCAAACAACGGGTAGCTTCAACAATGTAACATTATTAAATATTGAAGATACAAGTAATGCATCAATAAGTTATACTATTACATATACTATTTATGATAATTCAGATTTATCATCTGACATTAGTAGAACTATAACATTTGTTGATCTAACTAAATTAATAATTACACCAATTATTAATTACAAAACAAATTTAAATAGTGATACTTCGGTTATTAGCCAAGAATTAAATGCAGATTTTTCTTCAAATAGTCCAAACAATTATGATATTAGTTTTTATTATCTGCATTCAAGTAAAACAATTTTCTATGAAGCAACAACTAACTCTACATTTACTCAATTAATTAATTTTAGTTATAATTATGATTCACAAGAAGAATCATCCTCTAATTTACTTTTTTTTGATCCAATAGAATCTATTATTCCAAACAAAGTAAATAATTATTTAATATTTTTTCAAATTTTTAATAATGAAACATTTGAAAATAATATAGAAACTATTAATTTTAATGTCATAGATACTAAAGGTCCTAAATTAACATTTAAAACTAATAATGAATTTACAGATATATGTAATATAAAATTACCATTATTAAGTAACAGTGCATTCCAAATTTTAACTAGCAATATAAATTATTTTAATAAATTAGAAAAAAATTATCCATCATTTACATATAAAAAAGATAGTATTTCAAATCAAATAATTTTTTCTATTCCAGGAATAATAGTAAATGATATAGTTGATGATATTACTATAACACTTAGTAACGAATCTTTTGATACTGATTTTATAGATTTATACGATATTAGTGTTAGTTATTATAGTAATAAAATTAATGAATATGTAGATGCATCATATTTATTAACAAATAGCGGAAGTTATGTTCAAAAATATATTATTAGAGATAGTAATGATAATGAAGCAGACATAAGTAGAAATATTAGTGTAGTTCCATTTCAACCTTTTATTGAAATTGATTATAAAAAAGATATATGTAATAATTTTTATATAAAACGTTATCATAAACGATATGAAAATTATAATGACTTGGATGCGTCGGGATATGATTTTAGTTATAATGATATAAGTTATATTATATTAGATAATAATTTTAATAAAAATAATTTGGGTATAAAAACAAAAACTTATATTGCAACCAATAAAGATGATTTAAGTGGTAGTAAAAATTTAGATATACATATTGTTGATATTGATATTTTAAAAAAAGATATTAGTTTAAGTTCCATAATACAAGATTATAGTTTAAATAATCCTAATAATCTTAATAATATTAATAGTGCTGATTATAAGAGATATGGTGTTTATAAAAATAATACTTATAATATATTAACAGATGGTTCTAGCAATGCTTTTAGAATAATTAATGACCAAAGTGATAATAATATTAATACAATTTTTCAAAATGGGTTTTTAGATTTGTCTTATAGTTATTTAAATAATATTGTAAATGTTACAAGTAATAAACCTACTTATAATTTTAACAATTATAAATATTATTATGGAAATGTAAGTTTAGAAATTAATAATGATTTTAATAGATTAAGTATTGAATATTTGGATACCAGTGGAACAACCCAAATTACTAAGACTTTGAAAGATATAATTTTATATAATGAATATTTTGAAACACAAAATGTTAATTCTGGTTTAAGCGAATCAATAATTGAGCGACCCGTTGATAAAACTCCTTTTAATGAAATAACTATTACTGTAAGTGATGATACACTTTATAAAAATGAAATTTCAATGAATGCTTTTTATTTACAACATAATAATGAACCAATAGAACAAAGAAAAACATTATATTTACCATTAGGAAAATATAAATTTAAACAAAAAGATTATACTAATTTTTATAATCCAATTAAATTTTCATATTTACCAGATGGACATTTTTTTGATTCTAGTTTTGCAACAAATAAATTAAATATTGATTTATGTAATATTGGTTTAACATTGGAAAATAATGTAGATTTTAGTTTTTCATCGTTTAATGATATAAATTATCAAAAATATGAATATGTTAGGGGTGTTGAACATTTTGGATTAGCAGGATTTAACACAAGCGAAACTGGTGATAATAGTAACAATGGTTGCACCACATTAATTATTAGTCCTACAACACCTAGTCCATTATTTTATTACTGTAAAAATTTTCCAAAAATGGGTGGAATAATTTATGTTACCACTAATGTAGTTTTATATAAAAATATTATTAATTTAAATGGAAGCATATTAACTAAAGAAAATGATATATCATTTGCCAATTATTATGAGCCAAGTTATAATGAAATTAGCAATAATCTAGTATTTTTATCACAACATTTTGATATAAGCAATAATAATACAAACATTTTCCCTATAAAAAAACATCATATAATAGGATTAACACAACAAAATATTAATCATAATATAATTTTTCTTAAAGATCAATCTTCCAAAGAAACAAATAAATTAATATTTAAAAAGTATGAAGATGTTTCTAAAAATCAATCATTAGGTATCTTAAATTCAGATTTTTCATATATTAGTAATTATAAAATTACAGAAGATAACAGTGCAAATTATTTATATGATTCTAGTGCAACACAATTAAAAACAGATATTTTGATGTATGATTTCCATATAGATACTAGTAGTAATATTATCAATAGTGATAATAGTAATAGTTATGATTATGATATAAATAAAATATTTTTTAATAACAATGAATTATTTAATTATTATTATTATTTTAAAAAATATAATTTATTACAAGAAGATCTTATTTCTACAAGTTTTAAATATAGAATAGGAGAAGTAGCATTTTTCAATCCAATTAGTATTAAAAATAGTGAGCAAGAAATTAATTTTTATGACAATTTATTTTTTAATAATAATAGAATAGTTATAGAACCATTATTCCAAAATAAAATAAATTTAAATTTACAAGTTTATATTGACCCATTAAGTTTAACAAATCCCGACCAAAGACTTGATCATTATAATAGTGAAAAAGTTAAATATAATTTATCAAATTATCAAAATATTATTGACCCAAGTAAAATATTATTTCAAGAATATTTTATAAATATTTTGAGTGATATTAGTGGTAAATATCCTGCAATACCAGCAACATATAATCAATCTATAATTTTTAGTAATGGACATATTGAATTAAACGATTATTTATTAGATTCAAGTTATACAAATGGTTTTTTAGAAACTATATATGATACTTCTTCTATATTAAAAAATAAAATATATCTAGGATTTAAAGATAATGATACTTCTAATAATTTATTTTGTGGATTAACACAACAAAATATTTATCATAATATGTTTATTGATGACGAATATAATATTATATTTCATCCTTATAGAGATAATACTGATAATAATATTTATGAATTAAATAACATTAATAATTATGAAAGTAGGCCAAATAATATTAAAAAATTAACAAATAAAAAAAATTACTTAATAGAAGTTTCAAGTAATGATTTATATAATACTTTAACACCTTTTGATAATAGTGATAATATTTATAGTGAAACTAATGTTTTAAATAAAAATAAATATATGAATCAAAAATATGATGCTGATGCTGAATTTAAATTCAAAACACGAATTAGTTATAAAATATATGATGAATTAGATAATATTGATACTAAATTAAATAATTTAGATATTAGACCAATAACATTAAATGGTAATAATCCAGATATATCAAATATTACTGATATTTATCGGTCATATCCATATGCATATGATTCTGTTTTGCAGGAAAGACATAGTCATAGTTTTAAAATAAATTTAACAGATCATATTGATAGAAATTTTTATAAAGATAGAACAAATTTAGAAACTGAAACAGGTTTAACTTATCAAAATATTCATTATAGTAAATTATATTACGTAATAAAAGATATTAGTTATAATAGTGATTTCAATATATATGATAGTGTTAATAATCAAAATATACTTTATGACAAAACTAAAATAAAAATTTTGAATTATTTACAATCTCTTATATATATTATAAACTTTAAAATAGATTATTTTTATGAAATAAAATTTAAAGGTAAACAAGATGTTCTCAATTTTAATCCGAGCGGTTATAAATTAATAAGTGTTACTAGTTATCAAGATTTAACAAGATTAATAAGTGGCGATTTTATAGATACTACATATAGTTTGGAATTGCCAAATGTATCTTTAAATCAATTATTTGCAACTGTTTTGTATAATTCAAAAAGAATTGTTGAAAAATATAACTTATTTGCAGAAATAATTAATTATTATGAATTTAGTATTGATATAATAAAAATTAATAATAATATATATAATATTAATAATACTCTTAAAAATTCAATTGATCAAATTGGACAAATAGAAAGTGATATAAATAATATAAATGATGAACTAAAAAATGCTTATAATAATTGTTTATTCACTAATTTAGGAGTTATAACTGATAATAGTTTAAATAGACATTATATATTAGATCAATCATTAAATAATGCATCAATAATTTTAAAGGAATTTGATACTTTATTAGTTTTAATGATTGGTTTTAATAAATATAAACAAGAATATAATCAAATAAATTATGAATTGAATTTACGTGGAATAATTAGAGACGAAGATATGTCTAATAATGATTTTATTGATTTATACAGTTTTGATAATAGTATTAATGGATTTTATAGTGCATTAATAGATAATATGCAAAAATTAAATGGTTTATATTTACACGATATTAGTAATACTTATCAAGATATTAAATATATAACAGGAAAATATTGGAAAGTTTATGATTTTAGTTTAATTAATTTCAGAGGTATTAATTTTAATAATGCAGATTTTAGTATAAGCTTTTTTCAAGATCTTTCAAATTCTGTAACTAATAATGGAGGTTATGATTTTAGTCTTGATTTATATAATATTAGTTATGATAAATATGATTTAAGTTTATTAAAATATTTTTCAAATGAAATAAGTAATAATAAAATAGTAGATATTTCTAATATAGAAATTAGTTATAACAATTATTATTTTTATATTTCTGGGGAAAGTTATGATACAACAAATAATAGAAAAGATTTTTCATATGTTAAACAAGATTATTATCATGATTATAGTATTAACACATTAAATGGTGTAAATGATCCAAGTGGCATTGGATTTTTAAAACAAGATTCATATGTATTAAATTTTAATAGATCGATTTATAATCAGTCAATAGATGAAGCATATGACTATTTAACAAAATCTTTTAATTTTGATACTATAAATTATATTTTAAATGGACAAGAATTAGTTATTAATAGTTTCCAATCAAATAATATTGTAATAGAATTTGATGTATATTATAATAGTTATTTATATCCAAATAAATATTTAGATACCATTGTATTGGATATGTTTATACCTGATTTAACTCCTCCTACAATATTGTTTAAAACTGAAGTAATAGATATTAGTCAAACTTCATTAGCTAATGATATTTCTAGTATAGCACAACTTTTAATTAATGATATTAGTTATATTGATATTAATAGTAATTCAGATATTTCATTTGACAATGATATATCATTTGCTTATACACAAGTAAAAGAAACTTCAATGAATTATCTTAACAATAATGTAAATGATGGTAGTTATGTAAATATTTATATAGATATTTCACAAGTCGCAAATGCAAGTAGGCCAAATGATATTACTTATGTTTATTATACAATTTATGATAATGTTAATAATATGAATATTGTTAAACGTAGAGTAAATGTAATAGATTTCGACCTTAAACCTATTGTTTTTTATTATTACGCTTCTACAGTAAAACAATATATAAATGTAAATGGAGAAGATAAATTTGATTTATTAATTAAAAAAGGTGAAATGTTAACAGATAATTTAATTATGGAAAATATACGAGCTAAAGATACTGAAACGAATGAGTTTATTGATTTAAATAATATTACTTATACTTTATCTGATGGATTAGCTGTTAATCAAATAGTTACTTTAGAACCAAAAACATATCCTGATGTTATTATTTATACTGCAACTGGAATTTATAATAATATAGGAACTATTAATAGAAATATTAGGGTTTTAGAAGAAGATGCAATATTAAGTGAACCAGAAAAAAATACTCATTGTTGTTATCCAGCAGTATATTATAAACCAATACAACACAATTATAAATTAGGTTCTTCTAATAGTACAGCAATGAGAATGGCAAAATTCATAATAAATAATTAAGAAGACAAAGAAAATAAAAAAAATTATTTTTGTATTTTTTAAATAAGAAAATAATTTATATTATATTATATTTAATTTATAGTTTTAATAGAAGCATTAAAATTTACCAAGTTTAAAGATAAATCTTTGCCCGGAACATTTTCATATGAAATTCCAAATACTATATAATTTATATCGAAGGTAGGATTATCCATTTCTTTTTTTTTACCTATATAATGTAAACTTGTAGAACTATAATTATAACTATTATCAAAAACCAATATAGTATTTTTATTTGAAACAAGTTTTTTACTTGTAATATCAATATCAGTTTTATTATTTAAACCAAATATATAAAAATCATAATTTAATGCATCAACATCTTTACCATTGTTATCATTATTCAATGATACTATTATATTTGCATTTATTTCTATTATTGTCGCATTATTTGTTCTACTAATATTAGAAATATCTGCAAACTGTGGAGTTTGAACATTAGTTACACTATCAGTTGTAGTTTGAATATTTTTATGAGGTGTCATAGGCACACATTGAAAATTACCAAAACTCTCAAAAACGTTCCCATCAAATTTTAACATATAAGATGTTGTTGATGATTGTTTTAATGTTACAGTATCGAATGGACCGTTATTCTTTATAATTTCTATTCCATCTATAACTCCAAAAGCATCTTTACTATAATATATATGACCTATTTCTATCTTGTTTAGAGCTAAGACCTTATATGGTAATATTAATGAAGTTCCGCCGCTTGTATTATATGATAAATCCAATGAATTATTTATTATAAGTTTATCTATATAATTAAAATTATCGGGAGGTGGAGGTGGAACAAAAGTATTATCAATATTGCTTTCAATATATAATTGTTTAGCATAAATTTTATTTAAACATATGTCTGTACCAAAATTAAAATTACTTCTTGCTGTTTGAGTTATAAAATTTGTTAATGTTTGCCCAGATATTGTCATACTATCAGCACTAATAGTAGAAAACACAGCATCACCGCTAACATTAATAGTATTAAATGATGCTTCACCTAAAACAGTTATTGAACTAAAATCTGCTTTTTGATTTACTTGTAAATTTTCACAACTTAATGAAACAGTATTTATATGCTCACCACTTAATGTTCTATATTGAACTGGAATAGTATTATTTAAAAACTCTACTTTCCCTATAAATTTTGATTCACTTCCAATTTGTGTTGTAAAAGATGAATCTATATTTAGGTTATTAAATGATACATCATCATCAAAATCAAATCTTCTAGCAGTTAATGACCCCTTAATATCTAAATTATTTAAAATTACTGCTGAAAAACATTGTATAAAATTACCACTAATAGTATTATTTGAATATATGAAATCACCACTAATACTATTAAAAATTATTTCACTAATATCTATTAAATTTCCACTTAATTCATTTATATAAACGAATGAAATATTTACATTATCAGCACTAATAGTTGGTGCTTTTAAAAATTTAATTAGTGCGTATGATATATCTGCTGTTCCTGAAATATCTAAATTATGACATTTTACTCCATTATATGAAGAATCTCCAGAAATATCTATTGACCAGGTAGGAGTTTTTGTATCTATTCCTATTCTGCGATTACTTGTGTCAATACATACTACATTTGTACCTGTAAAAAAATTTGTACTTATATTACTTGCTTGTTTAATATTTGCTACTAATTTATTTGTAACTGATTGACTTGTCATTAATGAATATTACTTATAATATAATTTTATATATAAAATTACATCTAAAATTATATTAAATTTTTATATTAATTGTTTATAATTATTTTAAATTTTTTAAACCAATAAATAATGTTAAATCATGATACAATGCACGACAATCTATAAATATTCCAAAATCACTATTACTAGAACATTATACTTTTGTAATATATGATGACCTCATTTTTCATAACAAAATTCTCTCCTAGTATATTAAAAATTTATTTTACATTACCTATTTTTTATAATTTCCACTTACCAATGTAGTTGTTATTAAGACGAATTGTATTTATTGTATTTATAAAAATCAACAACATATTCAATGCATATTCGTTAAGTTAATTTATAAATTAATATTTAATTAATATTAATATTAATAAATTAAATATTAATTTACTATTTAAAGTTTATTTTAGAGAGATAATTATTATATATTATAATGTCTAATAATACTGATTTATTAAATAATTCAGACGCAAATAATGTTTTAACAATTAAAACTGTTCAAATTGCGCCATTTCGTATATTAATGACTGCATTAAAAGACATTTTATTAGATACAAATATTGTTTTTACAAAAGAAGGAATTAAAATCATAAATATGGATAAAACACATACCATATTAGTGCATTTAAATCTTAAAGCAGAAAACTTTGAATTTTATCAATGTAACTATGAAAAAATTATTATTGCTGTAAACATGCTTCATTTATTTAAATTAATAAATTCTATTGATAATGACGATACATTAACTATTTATATAGAAAAAGATGATTACGATGATGGTGTTGTTTCAGAATTAGGATTAAAATTTGAAAATGGAGATATTAAACAATCAAAAATACAAAAATTAAAATTAATAGAGCCAGAAGAAGAGCAAATGGATTTACCTGATATCAAATATTCTTCTGTCATTAATATGCCATCGAGTGATTTCCAAAAAATTGTCCGTGATTTAGCAAACATTTCTGAAAAATTAGAAATCAAATCTGTTGGCGAAGAATTAATATTTAAATGTTGTGGACAATATGCCAAAGCAGAAATACGGCGTTCAGAAACATCTGGCACCAATAGTATGCAATTTTTACAAAAACAAAATCCAGATGATATTATACAAGGCGAATTTTCTTTAAAAAATTTAGTGTATTTTATTAAATGCACAAATTTATGTAGTCAAATAGAAATATTTTTAAAAAATAATAAACCTTTAATTGTGAAATATAATGTTGCATCTTTAGGTGAAATTAAATTATGTTTAGCACCATTGCCTTCGCAATAATAATATTTTTATCTATAAAATTGAAATTATAAAATTATTATTATACATTATTTAATAATAATTTTATGAGCAATATTATAGAAGTTTATAAAGTAAATTGGTCTAATGATAGCATTGGAACATATGATGGTTTATGGGACAATAATAATAAAATTGCTATACATTGGCCTATATTTTGTCTTAATTATTTAGATGATGAAAACGCAAAATTTAAAAAAACACATTTTAGACAATTTTATATATCATATACTAATGATGATAAAATCGAACCAATGAATTTTAATTATTACTTGCTAAATGACATAGTATTTAATGAAAAACCTTGGCAAAATTTAAAAAAGGCAAAAGTTTTTACAACTATTGAACCTTTATAAAAAAATATTTTGTTATATTATATTAATGAGTGAGAGAATAAATCGTTTAACAACAGCTGATAAATTAAATCATGAATTAATAAGTTTAAGGTCTGAATTAATTGAAGCTACAGAAAAAAAAAAAAATTATGTAACATTTGATGCTATAAATAGAAAAAATTTTGACACATTACATAGAAAAATTGAAGATACAAATATTCAACTTCAAACATCAATAGACAATATTGAGATAACTTCTAATAGAAGAAGAA
>Ga0209091_10001679_pt1 | contig 19224 bp, 16 predicted proteins | sample ArcticOcean_MG_C_6_FD_187438 | JGI IMG/M metagenome (GOLD analysis project Ga0209091, IMG submission 187438) | Marine microbial communities from western Arctic Ocean - ArcticOcean_MG_CB8_128 (SPAdes) (version 2) | ecosystem: Environmental > Aquatic > Marine > Oceanic | place: Arctic Ocean...
AGACCTCATTTAATGAATCAAACATTCTATCGAATCCGATAGAGAAGTTTTTAAATGGGTCAAAGTTTATTAAATCGTATGTTGTCATTGTTAATCCTTTCGTTAAGCGATTTAAGTTTGGTAACCTCACAATGAGCATTACCTTTCTCCTATATTATAGGAAGAAATTCGTTAGTTGTCAACAAAGATATTAGCTAATAAATTAGCTTCTAAATCTCTTCTCTCTTGAGTTTGACTAGGTTTTCCTGTGCCATCCCAATCTCTTAAATTAGCAATAGCACCATCCCAATCATCAGTTGTAACTTGTTTCCAAAAATTATATCCTGTTGTAGCTTTAAGACCATGTTGAAAAGCAACAGAAGTAATAACTGTTTGTTGTTGTGGAGTTAAGTTTTCAAAATTTTTACCAGAATCTTTTTCATATTGATTAATTATATCTTTTGAATATTTCTTTTTAATAGCTGTATCTAATTCTTTTACTTCACTAGCTGATAACTTTAATTTTTTAGCTTGTTCTAATGCTTCTGTTCCTTTTAAACCAAAAAAAGGTTCTAACTTTGTAATAATTTTTTCACTAACATCCATGTTATTAAAAAATTTTCTATCCTTAGTACCTAAATCTACACCAGTCGCAATAGTTATACCTGAAGTTCCTATAATTTTATTATTATTATTAGTAGGTACATAACCAATTTCTTTTCCTACACCTTCTCTTTCTCCAATCCAATTCCAATCAATTTGATTAGGTCTTTTTTTAGGATATATTTGTTTTTTTTCAATAGGAAGTTCAATTATTTTTTCTTCTGTAAATTTTAATTTTTTATTTAAATTATCTCCAACAATATATTTATCATTATTAGTAAGAGTACTATTATTTTTTTTTATATTATAAACTCCTTCTAAATTAGATAAAGATAAATCTCCTTTATTAAAATTTTTTCTTTTAATAACATTACCACCATAAGAAAATTTTTGTGGTTTAATTAAATTATCATAGTTGCTTTTATTTTTATACTTTCTTGTTACTTCTGTTCCATCCCACAATTTACTAATCCATCTTCTATAAGTAGGAAGAGGAACAATTTTTTCCCAAAATCTTTTTGATGCTTTATCTGTTTCTCCTTTTAAAGTATCTTGTGCAATTATTCCAACATCAGTTGCAATACTAGCTGCAGGAAAAGGAATAAACCAAGGTTGTCTAGAACCTGGTCCAGTTAATCTTCCAATAGCTAACTCAGGAAGTATACCTGATACACCTGATAATCTTAAAGCTTCAGACCACCATTTATCTGTGTTGTAAGCTGGGTCAGTTCTAACTTCACCATACTTAGCAATCTCTCTTAACATTTGAATGCCACCATATACAGGTAATGCTGCTAGTAACTTAACCATTTGTCTAGTTTCACCATTTTCAATTCTTTGTAATATTTTATTTGTTTGTGTTGATTTAGCCATAGCCCATGAAGTAAATTGACCCATCAATCTAACCCAAGGATTTCTACTTTGAGCAAATAATAATCTATTCGATACTTGAGGAATTAATGCATCTCTATTTGACGCAAGAATACCTGATTGATTTAATATTTTCTTACCTGTTTTATTTGCAACAGCATCATCAAAAGTATTAAACACTCCAAGTCTTAAACCATCTTCAGCATTTATACTATATTTATTTAAATCTTTAACTAATTTTAATCCTTTTTTAGAACTTAAACTTCTTTTCCCATTAGCACTAACAAACTTAGCTAATTTAGTTGCACTTGTATAAGCATCAACTGCTCCAACATTATATGCATATCTTCTAGCTAATCCAGTTAACCATTGAAGACCCATAATTTTAAAACCAGCTTCATTTACTTTTCTTAATACACCCATCTCACCCATAACATTTGCTGCCATAGTAGCATCATCAAATTTCAAAACTGCTTCTTCACCCATTACAGTTTGAAGATTATTTCTTTTTTTCTTTACTTTATCACCTGCCTTTAATAACCATCCACGAATTTCATTATCTAAATTTTGATTTAAATTTTTACCTATTCCTGTTTCTCTTCTATTAGTAAATCCTGTTCTTAATGCACCTTTCCAAAAAGATAAATAATTATTAGATAAAGTAAATGGTTGAGCAATATCTCCAAGAGAAGCAATAGTAACTCTATCTAACATATTTAAATTAGATATTGTTGCTAATGTACCAGCTATTGATTTACTTACACCTAACTGCTTTGTACCATATCTACCAAAATATCCATCAATAGTATTAGTTACTAAAGCTATTTCAGCTTTAGCTTTAGCTTTCCAATTTTCATTTGTAATTCCAAATTGTTTTCCTACAGCATCTTTATATTTTTGAACTATATTTTGCATATAAGGTTTTAATAATTGTCCTTGATTGCCAAATTTTTCAGCAAATGCTATAGATTTCATAGAACGATTATATAAATTAAACAATACATCATTAGCATTATTTACTAAATAACCATTTTGTTCTAAAACTTTTTCTACTTTAGCATAAGGTCCTTCAAGTATTCTAGCTTTTGTAATATGTTCACTTAATGGATTATTTTTTAATACTCCTACTTTTGTAGAAGTACCATCAATAAAACTGCTTACTGCTTCTTTATTTATAATACTATCATCAGCGTTATGTAAAGTTTTAGAAAAAGACATAGCACTACTTCGTGCAGACTTATCATTTTTACCTAAACTTTTAAATATATCTATTAAAACTTTTTCAAATTTCTTAGGGTCTTTTTTAATTTCATTAAAGTCATATACTCTTGGAAAGTAATTTTTTATTTCCATTAACTTACCAGTTTTTTCATTTAAAGAAAATATACCAGCTTCTTCTCTTAATTTTTTAAAGTCTTGTAATTCTTTTTCTAACTTACTTGCAAGAGTTTTAACTCTAGAAGTTACTTTTTCTTTTGAACCTCTAATAACTGATAAAGCTTGTGCTTGTTCATTTAAATTATAAGGTCTATTAACATTAGCAGTTCTTAGTTGCCATTGTCTCATTAAATTATCTGACCTTTGTGTTACAGAATTTTTAGCAAAAGCACTATCAATATTTTCTAATAATTGTAAACCTATTTTTTCTGTTTCTCCACCTATAGCTGCAAGTTTAGATGAAGTAGTAGTAGATGTTAACTCTCTAACTTTTTGAAAACTAAATTTAGTTGCATCTCTATACAATAAATTTTGTATCATACTTTTAGATTGCCCTGGTATAATTTTACTAGCTTGTATTCCTTTATGTGTTAAACCTAAAGTTGCTCCTACTAGCATCCATCTATTTAAATTAGCATCATCAGGACCCCAAAGTTTTCCAAACCCATAACCAACAGCAGCACCCATTAAAGGTCTAACACTAGCTGATAAAACAACTTGTGCAGTTTTTTCTGTTAATCCTTTTTCTTTCCAAAGTTTTTCTAAAAATCTAACATCTCTTTTAGCAGTTAAGTCTGCTACTTTTTTAGCTCCAATAGATTGTTTTTTCCACAATGCAGTTTGTGCTTTATCAAAAGTTTTCTTTCTTAATCTTTCTGTTTTTTCAATAAGATTAATTTTATCACTAATATTTTTTATAGTTTTATCTTTATAAGTAAATTTAATATCTTTTTTCTTAGCTAATTTTAAATTAGCTTTTAATTTATTAATTTTATTATCAACTTTTAATACAGACTTATAAAATATATCTTGTTCTTTAGCTATAGGTTTTATAAATCTTCCAATAGCATTTTCTGCATTAGATACTTGTTTATTTAATGCTAAAAATTCTTTATCTCCTGCAATTTTTTGTAAAGTTTTAAACTCAGCTTTAGTTACGCCAAGTTGTGCTTGAGTTTTTCCTTCAACCACTTGAATAATTTGTGCAATTTTTGATTTATCAGCTTTAGGTAATAGCTTACCTATAATTTGAAAAGCTTTCATAGATGCAGGTCCAAGAACTCCAGCTAATGCTCCAGCTTGAGCAATATCTTTTGGTTTTGCTTCACCTGTTGAAGCTAAGTTATCAAATAATTTATCTAATGAAACAGCACCTGCAGATAATCCAGCTACTTTTGCAAAAGATTTTATACCTGTTTGTCTCATTGACATAGCTCTTCCCCAAGGAGTCATATACATAAAAATATAATAAGGGTCAACAAGGAAGGTTGCCATTTCTGAAGCAAGAACTTCCATATCATCATCATACTTACCACCTCTAAATTTTTCATGTCTATTATATAAAGCAGCTCGTTCATTTGCCGCATTATCTAATGCAACTTCTTTAAATTCTTTTTCAGGGTCAAAAGCTGCTGTAATTCCTGCTTTAGCTACACGAAATACATTTCCAAAAAACATATTTTGTTTATCTAAACCATAAGCAATTTTTTCTGTAGTAGTAGGTTCATCAGTACCTACAATATAAGCTCTATCCACACCTTTACCTGTATATTTAGATGATATACCTGTAGATTCTAAAGTTGTTTTGGGAATTATATTTGTATCAACTCCTTCTAAGTTAGATAAACTTAACTCATCTTTAAGAGTCGTAGTTTTTACACCTTCTAAATTAGATTTAGCTAATTCATTATTTACTTGTTTTGTTTTTTGAGGAATAGAAGAAGTATTAACACCTTCTAAGTTTGAAAGACTTAATTCAGCCATAAGCTAATTACCTCCCTTGTTCTGTAATTTCTTTAGATGGTCTGAAAATTGCTCGGTCAGGAAGATAAAAATTAATTTCATACTTTTCTTTTATTTCGTTCCCAGTCATTTCATTTGGAAGAATTTTTTGAATTGATTGTAATGATTCAAATACTGGTTGATTTCCTATACCTACATCTGAAGGTTTAATTTTTTCTTTAATAATGTTTTCATTTGTTCTAGGATTTACTACTTGAGCCTGTTCAGCAGTAACACCATCACCTGTCATTGTATCTTCTTTAACAGCTAAGTTAACTTCTGGATAATTTTTTGTTAACCATATTTTATTTTTTGTTGTTAAAGGAACTTTTGTATCTTCTCCAGTAACTTTATCTTTTATAATAATTGTTCTTACATTATTAATGTTGTTAGTTGTTCCTGAAGATAACTCTTCTTGTTTAATCTCCATAGTAGATTTTTTCTCATCTGTAGTATCAACTTTTGTTGCACCTATTTTATTAACTTTATACTTAGCGTCTATTAATGCTTCAGCAATATAATCTCTAGCATCTTTAGTTAATTGATTGTTACCATTGTTATCATTTTCTAATTCTCTTTGTAAGAAATTAATATTTGCTTCTAAAGTACCACCAATATTGTCATCATTCATTCGTGCTGTTGCTTTATCTTTAATAAATTTTTGATAAACCATACCAACACCATTTGCACCACCTCTTATATTTTTTGGAATTATAACATCATAACCTTTTAAATTATTATTATTTAAATCAATAATAGAATTTGCAGGTACAATTAAAGCAGTTGTTTTTGCTGTAAATAAATTTTTAATAGTACCACCATTTAATACTGAACCATCTGCTGCCCAAGTTCCATAATCTTGTATATGACCTTTAGCAAGTTGAAATCTTTTATTTGTATTAAAATCAATTTTACTTTTATTGTTTCCTGTTTTTTTATATTCACTCTCGACAGTTAAATCGTCAAGAGAATTATTCATTAAAGATTGAATTGTTACATCAGCATTAATAATAGCTGGTTTCGCTGTTATAGTGTTATTATCTTTATCTACTATAAAAAAATCTTTTACTTTTGAACCAGGTATAACAGTTAATACTGTATCAGATATTTTCTTTTGCCATTCTTTAGCTGAGTAATCTATTTTTTTTGCATCAGTTATTTTAGTATCAAAATTGTCTCTATAAGTTTTAGGTATGTGTGGTGGTATAACACTATCAACATAAGATACTTTTTTACCTTCTGTAATTTTTTCTTCTGTATCTACTGTCTCTGTAATAGTTTCACCATCTCCTTTTTTAGTAATAAATGTAGTAGCACTATCAATAGTTTTTATATCTTTACTATCTTGTTCCATGTCAGCATTAAGATTAGCAATTTCTTCTTTCTTTTTACCAAGTATTGCATTAACTAATGGACTATCATTTTTAGCATTTTTTAATTGAGCAGCATACTTATCTTCAATATTCTGTATTGATTCTAAATAATTACTTTCCATAATATCTCTAGATTTAAAATCTATATTACCAATTGCTTTTTGTAAATCTGGATTATTACCTTCTTGTTGAAGAAATTTTTGCCATTGTGTATCATCATTTTCACCAACTATTTTAGATGCTTTTAATTTAGTAACATAATCAATACCATGTTTTGCATTTAAGTAAGCTTCACCTAATGCCATAGTATTTCTTTTAGTTTCGTTTGCATCATATCCTGTATCTCCTGATTTTAAATCAAATTTTCCAGAATTCATATCAGCACTAACAGCACTTAAAGCATCATGTTTCTTTTTATTACCTTCATATTTTGTTAAATCATAGTCATACTTAGATTTTTTCATAGCTATAACAGCATTTCTTTTAGCTGCTAATTTTTCACTATGAATTTTTAAATTTTCTTGTCTAATTTTTTCATTACCATCCATCACGCCTGAACCAAATGCCATAGCGGCTGTACCCCAATTAATAGCCATTATTTATTCTCCTTTAAATTTTTAATTTTTGATGGTAATTCTTTTTTAACTTTAGATAATAAACTAGAAGATAAACTATCTGATGATGGTTCTTCATATTCTGTTATTTCAGATTCGTCTTTTGGTTGAGTAGCTTTTTCTTTATCATCATCATCATCATCCATTGAAACTGGTTCAACATCATCACCATAAATTGCACCATCAGGGTCATCTTCTTCCCCTTCATATAATACATAATCTTTTATATCTGCATAATCTGCAATAGCTATTAATAAATATAGTGTTGGTTCAGCTAACATTAACATTAAATCAGGATTAAATTTTCCTTGAGTATAACCTCTATACAAAATAACTTGAGCTATTTGGTCAAGAGGAACACCTTCATTAATCATATCAATTAAAGGCATTAAAGCTTCATCACTTGTTAATTCTAAATAAATAGCTTCCATCGCTTCATCTTGTTCTGTATGCTTAGGTGGTCTCTCCCACGCTTGTGGCATATCAGGTGAGTTTGTTAACGACTCGCCTGGAGTTGGAGCATTAAATGGATTAACATTTGCTTTTTCGTATTGAGTATCTGTTATTTTTTCAGCCATTATTTTTTCTTCTTATTTTTTCTTTGCGAATCATTTGCAAACTTCTTGGCAACCTTTGGTTTATTTGCATATAAATATTTTCTTTGTTTAGTAGACTTAAAAGGCATTATTATTTTTTGCCAAAGCCATATGAACCTTTAGGTTTTCTTGTAGCTTTAGCTACTTTTCTACGACCAGCCATAGACATCTTTTTACCAGCTTGTTTACCTCTAGTCATTCCTAATTGCTCATCTTTTCTTGCATTATATCCTTGTTTTTTCATTGTGTTTCCTTTATTGTTAACTGTAAAGTGACCTCCCCCAATAATCATTATCACCTTGATAATTCATATTTTTATGTTGATTTTTTAATGCTGTCCATGCTGCAGTACCAAATACTTTTGCATAGTCTGAGCTACCAGTAGCACCTTTAACATCAGTTGAACTTAATCCTGCTATATACCCATCATTACTTGTTGCTGATGCTGTTGCAACAAAATCTGTTATATCAGGGTAGTCAATTACATCTGCTTTAGGAGCAAATAAACTATTTTTTACCCATTTATAACTTGCTTTTTTAGCATTACTTATTGTTTTTTTATATCCTAAATGATTTCCAACTGGTGTATCAAATGTTTTTCCACCAGTAAAAGTATAATTAGCATCTTGAATTGATGAACCACTAATAGTATGAGGATTTGGTCTTGTTGATGCTGGATTAAATTTATAGTCAGGATTCTGTGCTAAGTTACCTACATAAGAATTAGCACCACCTGTTGTAGGTTGAAATTTTGTTCCTACATTTTCTAGTACAGCATCTAATGCTTCTTGATTATTTGTAAATCTTCCTGTTTCTAATAAATCATTATAATGTCTTGTTGCAACTTTATCTAACATATTAACTTGATTTTGTGCAGCTTTATTAATTGTTTCTGTAATTAATTTATCTGAAGCACTTGAAGCAAATCCTGTTGATTGTCCTGAAAATGTAATACCTTCTTGACCAATATATTTTGCAGCATCTGCACTTTTCATATGAGTTTTCATTATACCATCAACTGCATGATGTTGTCTAACACCGCCAACATCTACATAACCAGTTTTCTTTTGTCCTGTTACAACTTCTTTTGCTGAGTTAAATAAATTTTTAGCACCTTTAGAAATTCGAGTCCAAAAGTTATCACCTGTTTTATTTCCACCAAATTTTTGAAAAGTTCTAGTAATTGCATCAGTTATTGAAGAACCTATGTTTCCTACTACTTCACCAATTTTTCCTATACCTTTTCCAATAGCTCCAGTTCCTACTCTATAACCAGTTCTAATTTGACTTCCTATATTTCCTACTGCTCTTAAAAAAGTTCCTTCAGGTCTAGCTAATAATCCACTAGCAAATGGTGTATTGGCTCCATAACCAACCATACCACTTAATCCCTGCATAGCCATAGGTAAAGCAATAGACATAGCAATCATACCAAGAGGACCAAATTTTTTATTTACTTTAGCAATCCCTTTCATAACTGATTTACCTACTTTTGCAATACCTTTAGCAACACCTTTAAAAACTTTGCTAAGAGGTCTTGTTACTCTTTTAGTTACTTTTTTAAACCATTTTTTCCAACCCATATTATATCCTTTTTATTTTAATTATCTTGCTTCCCATACTTTAATTGCTAATTCACCTAATTTACCAATGAAATCAACTTTACTTTGGTCTGCAACTGATTCATTTCCTAGAGCTGCAATTGTTATTTGAGAAGCTCTATCTGCTTCATTATTAGCTGAATCATATTCCCATTTAGCAGCGTCTCTCATTTCTTGCCATAAGAAAGATAAACCCTGATTACTTAAATTAAATGAGTTCATAGCATTAGCTTGGTTAACTGCATTTTGTCCTGCAGTATTTGCTTGATTTAATTGTCTTCTCCATGTAACATTTGATTGCTCAACTAAATTTCCATTCTGTGTATTAAACTGGTCTCTATTAAAATCTAATTGTGCATTATATTTTTCAATGTCAGTATTTAATGTTGCTTCTAATCTATCAGCTTCAAATTGATTACCTTGATTTAAAGCAGCAACTCTACTTGCTTCAGTTGTATTATATTGATTCATCGCATCATTTCGTGCAGCATTCTGTGAATTTAATGTAGATGCTAAACTATTTACAAATTGATTTGTTTGATTAGTACTTGATGCATTAAACTGAGCAGCAGCGTTTGTAGCAGCTTGGTCAGTTAACATCGCTTGTTGTCTATTCTGTGTATTTAAAACTTCTGTTTGTTGTGATGCAGTTAAATTTGCTACATCCATTTGTAAAAATGCTTGAGCATTACCTACTGCTTTTTGTTGAGAATTACTTAAATTAGCCATATCCATTGTAGCTAACTGTACAGCATTTTGCATAGTAGCTTGTTGTGTATTAGATAAATTAGTTAATTCAAATGTTCTATATAAATTAGAATTAGATATTGCAGTTTGTTGTGCATTGTTTAAATTTAAAACATCCCATCCTGCACTTGTTTGTGCATTTGCTAAAGCTGTTTGTTGACCAGCACTTAAATTAGCTAAAGCCATTTGTTGAGTTAACTGTCCTTGAGTTAATCCAGCTTGTTGTAAGTTAGCTAAGTTTGCTAATTTTGTTTGTTGCTGTTGAGCAGCACCTTGTAAAATAGCTTGTTGCTCACTCATAGCATTAAGCTTAGTAAGTTCTTGAGCAAATTGCCCAGTCATCATCTGAGCTTTCATATCATTCTCAGCATTAACTAATTGAGTTTGAAAGCTCTGTTGTGCTGTTAAGACTGATGCTTGTTGTTCATTTGTTAAATTCTGTGATGCTCTTTGTTGTAATGCTGTTGCATTAGATTGAGCAATTGGTAATGCAGATTGTATAATTGCATTTACTAAAGCATCTCTACCTATTGTAGATTTACTTAAACCTCTTTGTGCTAAATTCTTTTCTACATTTTCTACTGCACCTCTTGCCCATGTAGGTATTGTACCTGTATCTATTCCAGCTAATAAAGCAGTTATTTGAGTAGACACTAAAGCATCTGTAGGTAATGATGCAACTTGTGCTTGTACTGAAGCTGGTTGAGAAACAATAGCTTTAGTTACAACAGCAGGATTAGTTGCAATTGCTGCCTGAATATTTCCAGGTAGACTTGCAGTTTGTCCAGCTACTGTAGCTGCAGTTCCACTTATTACTTGAGCTAAAGCTCCAGCAGATAATGTTCCAGAAGCTGCTTGAGCAACTGCTGAACTTGTTGGACCTGCCGATGCACCTGTTGCAGTACCAGATAAACTTCCAGTTACTGTACCAATTTGTGATTGACTTCCAACCGAACCAGTTTGTGCAGTTCCAGTTTGAGCTGTACCTGTAGCACCAGTCATTGTTGAAACTGTAGGAGCTGTTGGTGTAGCTGCTTGAGCTGATGTTAAAGTTGTTGGTGCACTAATTGTTTGTCCACTTATTGTAGTTGTTCCTACATCTGTAGGAGATGCTTGTGTAGCACCAGCTAATAATTCATTTGACTGAACACCTTGTTGTGTATAAGCTTGTTTTGCAGCATCAGCTAATTCAGGAGTTTTAATTTGAGTTTTAGCAAATCTATCTAAATACTCATCTCTTGTTCCTACTTTTTGCTGAACAGGTTGAGAAGCTGTAGGGATTTTTTCAAACTTCCTAGCTTCATCACCGACTGCATATTTTTTTCTTCTGATTCTTTTAACTTTTGTTAACATAATTTCCTTAACTTGCCATTCCTGTTACATAATTATATACACCACTAATAGCACCTGCTAATATAATTAGTACCCATATTGCACCTTTGCCTTTATTAATATCAGCTCTTAAACATTTAGTTTCACTTCTAAGTTCTTTAATTTCTCTTACTAAGAAATCTATTTTAACTTCAGTTGCTGATTTTTTAGCCATTATCTTCCTTGTCCAATATATTTTTTTAAACTTCTTTTTCTTGATTTATTCATGCTTGATAACTTTGGTCTTCTTCCTATACTTGTCTTTTTATTAATACGAACATGAGCATCCTTAACTGCTTTCATTTAATTACTTAGGGTATTTATCTTTTGTAATCTTAATAGTTTCTTTCCAAGCATCAATACCATTATGATATATGTCATCAAATTGGTCTGCTATACTTGGGTATTCTCTTGCTCTATCTCTTTGATACTTTTTAGCATTATAAGCTGTTTGTTCAATAACTGCTTGTTCTTCTTTAGCATCTCTTAATGTTTCTTCTTCTGATGTGAATTGAACATCTTTGTTATCTATTCTATGAAATCTTGGCATACTATTTTCTCCTCATTATTATGATTTAACACAACCATACATTCGTACAGTTCCTGACGTAAAGTTGCCTAATCTTGGCGTTAATTTCCAACCTGTAATAGCAGCTGCATTTGCTAATTCTCCTGCACCTCTCCATGAATTAAAATAACTATCGTGATTAAAATTTTGTCCTTGAAATTGAACTGATTTATAAAAAGTTGTATCTGCTGGTTTATGTAAATACATAATCATGCTAGTCATTTGTGCTTCGGTTGATGAAACACCATCTGCATTTGTTCTAATTGATGAAGTGCTTGTGCTTGTTTGTAATGAATCTGTACCATCAGACATTTCGTATTTTATAACATAACGATAACCTGAAGTTACATAAGAACCACCAACTTTAAATGTTAAATCTAAAAGACAATTTGCAGTAGAAGTTGATAAAGCTATATCAAACATATACAAATCATAAGTGCTTGTTATTCCACTTTCTATTGTAATGTTAGCACTACTTGATGCAGTATGACTTGAAATAAATTCCCAAGCACCACCACCTGCCGCCGCATAAGTTTGGTCTCCTCTTAAGAATGTTGTTCCGTCTGCTGTCCCAGTTCCTAATCTTGCTGTTGCTACTGTTCCTGCATTAATAACACTTGCATTAAGATTTCCAGTAAATGCTGCTGTTAAAGTTTCATTACCACCATCACTACCTTCTGTTAATGAAATATTAGTTCCTGCAACTAACTTACCATTTAAATAACTTGGAGTTGTATCATTAGCACTAACAGATACTTTATCATTAGTGTCTGCAGCTATAGAAGCCCAAGAGTTATCTCCTCTTAAATAATTAGAAGCTGACGCTGTTCCAGTAGCTGATAATTCAGCTATTCCAATAGCATCATCGGCTACCTTAATATTTGTTACTGCATCTGTTGCAATCTTTGCTGTAGTAACACTTAAATCTGCTGGAGTTGTAATTATTCCAGTTCCAAAATGAAGTATTGAATTCATTGTAGAACTTGAAGGCATTGAAACTCCAAATGTAATTGTAGAACCTGTTATTGTATAACTAGCAGGTGCTTGAATAATTCCATCTACTTCAATTAATAAACTTTGAGGTGTAGAAGGTGTAAAAGCTACAGAACTTTTAAGAATATTATAAGGTCCTGCAGAGTTAGTAAAAGTTATAATATCTAAAACTTCTATCTGACTAATGTTATCTATTCCTCTTCCTATATATGCCATAATTTTTTACCTTGCTGTATTTGGTATTCCGTTACTAGAAACTACTGGTTCTTCGGCAAATGCTAAATAAATATGTCTAGAACCATCATCAGACACTTCATCACTATTAGCTCTAAGTTTAAAACCATTACTTAAAAAATCTACAACGTGAGTAGTATCTGTTTGTTGTGCTTCGTTACTATCAGGTGTAAGAAATTTATTACAAAGATTACTAGGATTTGATACATTATTCCACATAGTCCAACCATCTCCACCTGATACATTTTTAATTAATAACCACGCAGGTTTAAAACCTAAGTAAACAAAATTTCCGTCTGCATTGGCATTTCCATCATAAGAACCCGCCTTTTGCATTCCACGCTTATTACAAAAAACATACATAATATGAGTATTACCACTACCACCTGTATCACTATCAGTAGCCACAGTAACTGTAGTATTACTAGCAGGTGTATCATTCCATTTACCACTATCGTCTCTTCTTACGTCAGTAGTATTTAATCTAAGATAAAAGTCTCCTGTTTGTGTTAAATCAGATTCAATTCTTGATGATTGAACAGGCCAATCTGTACTTATATTAAGACATTTAACTATTACCAAAGATGGTTTTGCACCTAATCCATGATTTACATATTGTCCAACAGCACTACAAGTATATTTATAAATACCAAATCCTGTGTCAGTATTAATTTGAGAGCCATGTAGTGTTACTGTGCTACCACTTGGTGCAGTTGCCGAACCACCTTTGAAATTAAAAGCAACATAACTTCCACCATTACCATTAACTGTTCCACCACTAGATGTGTCTGCACCTAAAGTAAAACCATTTGAAACCCAACTCGCTACACTATCTGAACCTGTGTATTCAGCATTAGTTTTATTAGTAGCTATAGATTTATAAGCTCCACGAGTGCTATCAAACAAATTTCCGTCTGAAGCTGAACTTCTATTTTTTATCCACGTTAATGCAGGTAAAAAATTTACATCAGATATTGTTCTAGCTGTTGTGTTACCTGTGTATTCAACTATTTTGAAATTGTCTTTTGGTTGTATTGAAATATAATTTGCCATTGTTTTCTCCTATGAGTCTGTTGCCATGTTGCTAGTACAAATTGCTAAAAAGTTTTTAGCACTTCCATCAAATGATGACCCACCTGAATTATTTGGAGAGTATTTAAACTTACCCTCTGAATTACTGTCTGTAAAAGTTGTTCCAGTTAAAGCTGTTGTTCCTAAATATCCTTCGCCAAAATTAAAATTAGCTGTTGAAGCACTTGTATTAGTTGAACCCCAAACTGGCGTATAAGCGAATGTTGCTGAATTTTCTGTTGTTGTTAATGTTTTGCCTGTTCCACTATTTAAAATTGTTCCATTTTTAGCAAAGTAAATTTTAAGTGCATTCAAATCCATATAAATTCCAATGGTATCTCCACTTGCCCATAAATCTCCACTTGGAGAAATATTACCAGTATCAGATGAATTGATATAAACATTACCACCACTTCTAACGACAGCACCTAAGTGACCACTGCCATTATACATATTTCGTGATGCACCTGTTGTTACTAAATCTAAAATTCCTAAACATTCTCCACCACCTAAAGTTCCAGTAGGATTAACTTCCCAATACCATAATCCACTCTCTAACCATTGTGTAGCTGTTGACCAAGTAGCGGCACTTGTTGTTATTGTTGTGTTACAATTTGTAAGAACTGGAGCTGAATATCTACTATCTAAAGGATTCATTTTACAATAATTGTTTTGAGGATTATCTTTTGGAGATGTTAATGTTCCACCACCTAAAGTAAAATTATTAGTTTGACCTGAAGTATCATTTAATGGTGATGCTGGAGCATATTCCATTTTAAAACCATTAGTTCCATAAGTTAATGATGGTGATAATAATGGTTTCCATATTCCACTTGTACTATCTGTTTCTCCAAAACTACTAGCTGGAATTGCTAGTCCATCAATTAAATATGTATGTGCTAAGTTTGACATAATTCTTGCTGATGGTGCTCCTGATGAACTATCGTCTGCACCTATTAAAAATGGAGAACCTGATACATTTACTCCTGTATCAAAATTTAGTGATGGATTATTTCTTGTTGCAAAAGAAGTTTCTTCAACTCCATTAATATATAATCTAGCTCTTTGGTCTGCTGTACTATTTGTAGTATCTACTGCTAAAACTATATGATAAAAAGCGGCTGGGTCTCTAAATACTCTATTAGTAGTTAACCAACCATCACCATATGCCGCAATTTGAATATTACCTGTCGTACCAAATCGCATTCTAAAGTGTGTACCATTATTAAAAGTTGATGGTGCACATTGTGAGAAAAGACATCTGTTATCGTTCATATCTCCTCTTTTAATCCAAGTAGAAAATGTAAAAGTTCTTCTGTTTCCTGTTGAGCTTGGTGTTCTAGTTAACCATGTAGCCATTAATTTAATCCTCCTGAATTAGTTATACTAAAACTCCAAGTCATACTAAAAGCTCTATCTGCAGTTTGTCCTTCTGCATCTGTGGCAGTAACTGTAAAATTTGAAGTTGCTGCTGCTGAATATTGTGTTTGTGTACCTGTAATAGTACAACTGCCAACACCTGTTGTAAATGTTAAAGGTGTTGCAACAGCTCCACTTGTTATAGCGAATGATGTTGCATCAGTACAAGTTAAAGTTTGTGTAGCAATTGCTGAAGCACCTGCAAAACTTCCTAAACTTCCTGCTGCTGTAACCCATACTGGATTATCAGAAACAGTTAATAAAGCTGTAGAACTTCTAACAGCATTACCATCATTGTTCTCTACTCTTAAATAATATGTACCATCTGTAGTTAATGTAAATGTAGCGACAATAGTTGTAGCACTTGTGTAAGTGATACTGTCTGCATTTACAATAGCTCCAGTTGAATTAATTGCTTGAACTTGTGGAACGCTTACATAATTAGTTCCAGTTAATGTTACTGCTGTTTGAGCATTAGTAATAACACTTGGAGATATAGAAGCTATAGTAGGTTTTGTTTCACTTGGTAAATCTGTTAAAGATGCACCACTAATTGCTGGTAAAGCACCAGTTAATTTACTTGCTGCTACATCAGCTATTTTAACATTAGTAATTGAACTATCTGTTATACCTGGTGATGTTACTTTTGTTTGTGCCATAATATTATCTTGCTACTCCTACTGTTCCATTACTTCCAACGCTTGGATATTCTGCCCAAGCCGCATACACAAAAGGTTCACTAACAAGATTGTAACTCCCACCTGCATAGTCCACTCCATACTGCATTCCTTGTGCAAGAAATCTAATTGGTGTCTCTGTATCTTCAGTATTACCATAATTAATTCCTACATTATGGTTTTCGTCATTATATCCTTCGTTTGCACTATCCTCAGAATACCAACCTGAAGATGACATATTAGCACCATGTTGAAAAACGAATGAGGGTCTGAAGCCAAGATGAACATATGTTCCATCAACATTTCCATTTCCTACATACGTTCCTGCCTTAAAAAACCCATCTACATTACAATAAACGTACATGATATATGTTGAACCACTTGCATTAACATCTCCATCAGTTCCTAAAGTAATTAAAGTCGTTGTAGGTTCTACGCTGTTCCATACCGCAGTTCCATTTCCAAAACCCACTACATCATTAAGATAACCAACTTTAGTAGCTCCTTGTGATGTGTGATAAACCATCCAACTACTTGTAGCATTTAATTTTTTAACAATTATAAGTGAAGGAACTGCTCCTAAACCATGAGGTACTGTTGCTCCTGCTGTTCCATTTCCTGCATATTTATAAACTCCTTGTTTAGCTACTGTACTAATTGAATAACTTGATGGTGTTATTGTTCCACCACTTATTCCTGAAGTCGTTCCCATTTTCCAACTTCTATTTATAAAAGTTCCACCTGAAACATTTGTTCCTGCATCAGAACCAACTGTAATACCATCAGAAGTAGTTCCTGAAAATACATTTGAATCTGTTGCTTCAGCATCAGTTGCATTAGTAATTAATGATTTAGTAAAACCACTTGCTGAATTTGCTAATCTATTTGAGTAAGCATGACTTAATGCTTTAGACCAAGATACATCAGGTTGAAAACCTGTAGAAATAGTTTGTGAACTTCCTGTGCCACTATATTTTCTGTTTGCAAAATAATCTGATGTTTTAAAATTTATAAATGCCATTGTTTATCCAAACTCCTTAATATTTTTTGTGCAAATTGCATAAAATCCTGCTGGTACATCATATTTAAAAACACCATGTCCATTGTCATCTGCGTTTGTTGCACCTGCACTTGTTGTTGTAAAATATCCATTACCAAAATTAGTAATTATATCTTGATAATATAATGACATCATTGGTGTGTAAGTGTATCCGCCAGTCGTAAAACTATATCCACCTGTTCCTGCCGCAGGATTATTAGAGTTTGTAGTATCCCAAGTTCCATTTTTTCCGTAATAAAATTTTCCATTATCTAAATCTGCCGCAAACATTAAGTAATCTCCTGAAGTCCAAGCCGCCGCCCAACTTGCTGTTTCTTGTGCATTTGCACTATCTGTAGAATAATTTAATTGTCCAACATCATATAAACCAAAAGATGGTTTTGAAACACCACCACCAATTACACCATCAGCTTTAGTTTGAGCTAAATAATCTGCTGAACCAAAACCAAGCTGTGTGTTATTAGCTCCTGGGGAATAATTAGCATATGCTTCATAATACCATTTGCCTGAAGATGCACCTAAAGTTCCCATAGCTTGATGCCAACCTGAACCACCTGTAGTATCTAGTACATTATTACCATTAGTAAAATTATAAGTAACTCCAACCTTTTTAAATAAAGGATTTAAAGTACAAAAATTATTAGAAGGATTATCTTTAGTCGATGTTAAAGTTCCTGATGTTGTAAATGTATGTCCATTAGAAGAACTATCTAAATCTAAATTCGAACTATCTTCCATTTTTAGGAAGAAGCCATTAGTTCCATAAGTAACTGTTGGAGATGTTTTAATTTTCCACATTCCATCTGTTGCATCTGTTTCTCCAAATGTACTTGCAGGATAAGCATAACCATCAGTAAAATGAACGTGAGACATTTCTCCTAAAAAATAATAATTAGAACCTGTTCTTGTTCCTATATATTGAACTTGACCATTGTTTGTAGCAGTATCAACTTGATTAAGAGCAGGTTGACTATTTGTAGAAAATGAAGTTTCTCTTACTCCATTGACATAAAGAATTAATCTATCTGAACTTCCTGCTGTGCTGTCATAAGTTAATACAATATGATACCAAGCTGAAGGGTCTCTAAATTTTCTATTAGTTACCAACATACCAACTCCTGCACTATCTAAAACTTCAATAAAATCAGTAGATGTAAATGTTATATATGAACCTGAAGCACAGAAAGTTTGATTTGCACTTAAAGCTCCTCTTTTAATCCATAGACTTCTAGTCCATTTTGTTCCTGAAGAACCACCACTATTTGTTCTAGTTATTGTTGCTGTCATTAATTAAATTGTCCTCCGCCTGTTGCTCCAAATGACCAACTGATTGTAAATGCTCTAACTGCTGTTTGTCCTTCAGCATCTGTTGCTGTTACTGAAAATGAATCTGTTGCGGCTGTCGTATGAGGTGTTTGTGTTCCTGTTATAGTAGCAGTTCCTACGCCAGTAGTAAATGTTAATCCTGCTGTGACACTTCCTGTTGTTACTGCAAAAGATGTAGCATCAGTACAGACTAAATTAATTGTTGAAATTGCTACTGCACCACTCAAAGTTCCTAAACTTCCTGAAGCTGTAACCCATATTGGATTGTCTGATACTGTAAGTAAAGCTGTAGAAGTACGAACTGCTAGTCCTGTACCTAATTCAACTCTAATATAATATGTTGTGTCAACTGATAAAGTTGCTGTAATTGTAATTTGTGTTGTTGAATTTCTTGTTACAGAAGTAGCTGGTGTAATAGCTCCTGCTGAACTAATTAAATCTACAAAAGGAGTTCCAGTTGCACCAAAACCTGTTCCTGTAATAACTATGGTACTTACTGTATTATCAATAACACTAGGACTAATGCTTGATATAGTTGGATAAACTTCACCAACTGTAACTGAACCACCTAAAGAAATTGGTGAACTATTAATTGTAATAGAACTATTAGCAAGTTTAGTATTTCCAATTGCTGCTGAAGCATTAATATCACTATCAACAATAGCACCTGCTGCAATTTTAGCAGAAGTTATTGCATCAGCATTTACTTTAGCTTCTTCAACTGCATTAGCTGCAATCTTTGCAGCAATAACTGCATCAGTTGCAATCTTAGCAGAAGTTATTACACCATCTGTAATATCACTTGATGTTAATACTGCGTTAGCTGGGGTTTTTCCAACATATGCCATAGAACTTATTTCCTTAAATTATTATGCTGAGATAGTATCTACAACACTTGTAATT
>Ga0209091_10001691_pt1 | contig 19193 bp, 11 predicted proteins | sample ArcticOcean_MG_C_6_FD_187438 | JGI IMG/M metagenome (GOLD analysis project Ga0209091, IMG submission 187438) | Marine microbial communities from western Arctic Ocean - ArcticOcean_MG_CB8_128 (SPAdes) (version 2) | ecosystem: Environmental > Aquatic > Marine > Oceanic | place: Arctic Ocean...
CGCTCATTTTTTTGTCGTTGTTGTTATTGTTATTGTTATTGTTATTGTGTGCGTGTGTTGTTACGCGTGCTGTCGTTATGAGTAATTGTGGTGTTTGACCTTGACCTTTTTGAGATACTTTTGAGAAGCAAAGGGTCCAAACGCAGGTATTTATTTTTAGCGGGCGCTTCTTTTACTGGCCATACGAAAGGAGTAGTGTTGTTGTTGACATTTCAACGCGATAACGATAACGATGATGATGACGACGATGACGATGCGTTTAACAATTATTTTTTATCTATGGAATCCCTCTACGTTCGGGTCTATTTCGATGGAATATCTCTTGTGTCGTTTCCTACCGTGGAGACGCAAAGCGAACTCTACTCCCGCCGGAGTGTCCAACCAATCCTCGAAATCGTCTTTGCCTTCCTCGACCATGGCAGTCAAGTGCTCGTCGTCGGCTGGGATGAACGTGTTCACCCTCGGTAACGCCTGGGATGGGCACAAAACCGCGTTCCAGTGTTTGATATCGTCTTCGTCTAATCCTACTCGCAAGGCGTTTTCGTGTAAGCTGGGTAAGTTGTTCGTCACGCCGCCGTCGACGCAGATGTTGCCGTCCCATACGCAAAACCCAGGCCAGGTCCAGCCAGGTATGTATCCGCACGCCAAAACGCAATTGATCAAATCCTCTCGCGAGTGCCACTCGGAGATGATGACGTTGTGCGGCGTCGGGAACAACTTGGTGACGGATAAGAACACTCTCCCGTTGCACTTTTTATGCGCGTCTTCCGGTAACAACGCGTTCAATAAATACCTGCAATACTGTCCAATATTGGTTAAATTATGAATGAACCCCATTGGTTCTCTAAACTCGTGCGCGATTGGAGGGATTTGTTTCCAAATTTCCTCAGGTTTCACGTTTGCGCCCGCCAACGCGGCGACCAACGCGCCGATGGAGGCGCCCGCGAAGACGATATCGTCCACTCCAGTCTCGCCAAAGTTATCTCTCAACCCAAAATACACGCCTAAATGGTACCAGGTTCGAAACCCTCCCCCGCATAAACTCACGTGCGCGTGATCGTCCCCGTTTTCAGTCTTATCTCTTCGTTTCTTCTCGTTCACGTACGTCCTGTTTTTTTTAAACCTGTGCGGAAACGTCGGCTTCCACAACGGCTTCCCCAACAGTTGCCAGAAGACGATCCAAAAGAGCACCCACGCGGCTTGTAACGTCGCCAACGGGAACGCGAAGAGAAAGTACACCAACGTTTCCAAAATGTATCTTCGTTGAGGAAACGAGGTTGGATTTTTCATCGCTCTCGTCGTCGAAAATACGTACATCTGGAGGAGGTACGTACACGCGAAAACCAGTACGGTGTTTCGAACTGTTTTCGAGTCTTCTCTGTTGGTTTCTTCGTTCACGTACTTTTTTACATCCTCGAGACCGTCTCGAATCATCATCACGAGCATCATCATCATCCCACTAGAACTACTACTATGACTACCACTACTACTCGCACTACTGCTCACCATTTTGATGTGAATTTCTCTCTCTCTCTCTCTCTCTCTTCAACCTTTTAAGCCTCCTGTTCGTCTTCTCTTTTTTATTTATTCTCTTTTTTACTCTCGTTTACTCTGCGTTCCCGGGAAACGACGAATATATAAATAGAGAGATGAGAGAAGATTTTTGACCTTCTTCTCTCTCGAATACACGAAGCCTCTCGCGGTCTTCCTCCTCCTCCTCCTCCTCCTAATGCGCTCTCTCAGAATCTGCTCCGCTTGCTCTCGATGACGAGACCACGAATGCTCTCCTCTTTTGTTGTGATTAAAAGAAGAAGAAGATTATAAAAGAAGAAACAGAGAGAGAAGCGCTTTTAGAGTTGCGCTCTTTTTTGTGGTATCTGTCTCTTTTGTTTTAATTTGACTGACCATTCGCCTCTGAGAATAATACTCTCTCGGCACAAGCGCTTAAGTGATGGGTTTTTTGTGGCCGGAAATATCTCTGCTTTTGTTGTGTGCTCTCATATCTCATACAGTCATATTCTAACAATAGTGGATAATCTTTTTTCTCTAATCTAGAAAAAGTCCTCACAAAAACGCGCAGTTGTTTACATAACACACACTCACACACTCTCTCTCTCTGAATACTACTACATTTTTGTGAACTCTCTTCTCGATATAATGCAAACGCAACTTTTGTTGAGAACAACAGGAAGAGAAAGCCTCGCGAGTACTAAAATTCATCATCAATCATCATCGAAGAATAATTCTACTCACACGACTAAGAAAAAGATGAGCACCATCACTCGAGCGCAAGCCGTGGCAGGCTTGGCGGTGAAACCAATCCCGACGACACCGATCGAAGGGCAAAAAACCGGCACGTCTGGTTTAAGAAAGAAAGCGAAAGAGTTTTCGTCCGGGAACTATCTCGCCAACTGGGTGCAGTCGTTGTTCATGGCGTTACCGCAATCGGAGTTGCAAGGGAGCGAGATGGTGTTAGGCGGCGACGGGAGATGGTTTAACAAAGAAGCGTCGCAAATCATCTTGAAATTAGCCGCCGGGAACGGGGTGAAGAAGATGTACGTCGGGCAAAACGGGTACTTGTGCACGCCGGCGGCGTCAGCGGTCATTCGAGCGCGCAAAGCATACGGTGGTTTTATCATGTCCGCGTCGCACAACCCGGGCGGGCCGGAAGAAGATTGGGGGATCAAGTTCAACTCCTCCGCCGGGGAACCGGCGCCGGAAAAGATCACCGATAAAATCTACGGGTTTACGCAATCCGTGAGCGAGTTGCAAATGGCGGATATTCCGGACGTGGACTTGAGCAAAGTTGGCGTGACGAAGTTTGGCGACTTTGAAGTCGAAGTCGTCTCGCCGACGGAAGATTACATGAAGTTGTTGAAAGAAGTCTTCGATTTTGACTTGATCAGGAAGTTGTTGAAGAGAAAAGATTTTTCCATGCAATTTGACGCCATGCACGCCATCACTGGCGCGTACGCGAAGCCGATTTTGGTCGACGCTTTGGGAGCGCCGGCGAGTTCGTGCGTCAACGATACGCCGATGGAAGACTTTAACAAAGGTCACCCGGACCCGAACTTGACGTACGCGGAAGAATTGGTTAAAGTTATGTTCTCTGAAAACGCGCCGGACTTTGGTGCCGCTTCCGATGGTGATGGTGACCGTAACATGATTTTGGGCAACAACTTCTTTGTCACGCCGTCGGATTCCGTCGCCATCATCGCCGCCAACGCGCAAGAGTGTATTCCGTACTTCAAGTCTGGCTTGAAAGGTGTCGCGAGATCCATGCCAACCGCGGCTGCGTTGGACAGAGTCGCGCAAAAGTTGAACGTCGAGTGCTTCGAAACCCCAACTGGTTGGAAGTATTTTGGTAACTTGATGGATGCCGGCAAGTGCTCGGTCTGCGGCGAGGAGTCCTTCGGTACTGGCTCTGACCACATCAGAGAAAAAGACGGACCGTGGGCCGTCTTGGCGTGGTTGTCCATCTTGGCCAAGAGAAACGAGAACGTCCCAGAAGGCGGGAAACTTGTCGGCGTCAAGGAAATCACCGAGGCACACTGGAAGACGTACGGCAGAAACTTCTTCTCCAGATATGATTACGAAGGGTGCGAATCGGATCCGTGCAACAAGATGGTTGAATCCTTGCGCGAGAAAGCGAGCAAAGCGAAGAAAGGAGACAAGTACGGCGCGTACGAGTTGGACTACGCGGACGACTTTGAATACACCGATCCGATCGATGGGTCCGTTGCCTCCAAGCAAGGCGTCCGATTCGTCTTTACCGACGGGTCCAGATTTATCTTCCGTTTGTCCGGTACCGGATCCTCCGGCGCCACCGTGAGAATGTACATCGAGCAATACGAAGCCGACGAAGCGAAGCAAGGCATCGACGCGCAAGTCGCGTTGAAGCCACTCATTGACATCGCGTTGGAAGTTTCCGAGTTGAAAAAGTTCACCGGCCGCGAATCGCCGACCGTCATCACGTAAGTTTTTCGATTTGATCGACGAGAGAAAAAAGAGAGAGAGATACGTACGCGGCGGCGGCGCTTACAGTTTACGCACACACACATATACACAAAAAAACATGAACAGAAAGAGGAAAAAGAAGGCAGAGGTTGCTTTGAGAGCGCAAGAACAGAGAGAAGTGCAACGGTGGCGATGATGTAGCTATATTGAAATAAACTCTACTAAATAACAAGTACGCTTTCTTTTTGCAAAAATAGTTAGAGACACATCTCTTCTCTTTCTAACTCTCTCTATAACTAAATAGTATACAACACACTTTGACTCTTTCCACTTGAATCATCATCACATTCCTCCTCCTCCTCCTCCAATCGCTCTCTCCCTGCTCTCTCTTAACCTCTTCGCCTCTCTCTTCAACTCTTTCACCACTAACGCTAAACTTTCTGGTTCCACGCCGTTTTGGAGCATAGAAATGCACACCGCTAACGTCTCCCGGTCCAAATCGCACTCTAAAATTTTCGAAATCTCGTGCGTAATTTCCAAATGTTTCTGCGCACTTCGCGAGGAAATTCTGTCGTCTATATAGTCGTCTGCAAAAGAGTTGTTCTCGTTGTTCTTTCTGTTAAAGTTGTCGTCGTCATTTTTGTGGTGGTGGTGGTCGTTGTTTTGACGACGACGCAAAGGAGAGGAAGAGTCGTAGGGGGTCTTCATTTTAGTATGAAGAGTTCTTTCCAAAGTCAAATAGAATGAATAAAAATCTACAGAAAAACGTCTTTTTTGAGCACACACGGAAAAAAAAATAGAGAGAATGCATCATCGAAGGTGGGTGTCATCGATCGCTCTCGTCCTCTTCTGTCTCCTCTCCGGAGCAGCAAACAGTAGTCGAATTGCTGAAACTCGACAAAGAGAGGAAAAGAAGGAGGACAAGAAGAAACTCGCTTTCTCGTATGACACGAACGACAACAAAAGGGTAGTCTTGGGTGCGAGATTTTTAGAAGACGATCAGTTGGACTCCCATGAAGAGTGCATGCGAGATGCGTTTTTTTCTATTTTTAACCAACATCATCACGGCGGCGGGCGTCGATTCAAAGGATCAGAAGAGGATGTCTTCTGCGAACATCTGGTGCAGGCGAAAGATAAAGACGCGTTGAAATGCCTCGTCGCGGTGAATGCGGTCTCGTGTCGTCTGGAACGGTCTAAAGTAAAAAGCAGATTGGGGAAATGTAATAAAAAGCGTTTCGATGGTGGGTGCGAAAGGTGCGCGTTGAAACGAATAGGAGGGTCAGACGACGACGACGACGACGACGACGACGGAAGAGATGGTGAAGATACAAACAACGGCAATGGAAAACACGGACTGAAAGGACTGTTCAAGTTTCTGTTTTACGACGAGGACGAGGACGACGAAAATAACGCCGATGGAATGGACGAAGAGGAAGATGAAGACGAAGACGAGACTACCCATCGTAATTTTTTCTCCGTTACGAAAGCAACAGAACTCAACATGTATTTTCAAGCGCTTTCGAGAGTAGAATCAGAGTGCGCGCAACACGAGCAACGATTCCGCGCACTGAGAGCTTCGAGAGAATTATCCGAGTTTTTTAAACGAATCGAACTTTCCGAGTTGGAAGCGAAAAAGAGCGTTGAAAAATCAATGGAAAGATTACGAGCGATGGAATTTGAGATCAAAAGCTCAGTGCACGAGACGCTGTTAGAGACGCAAAACGTGCACAATCAAACGCGCGAAAGACTCAACTTGACGTTAACACGTGTCCAAGAAGCACAAAACGCGGTAGAAAAATTGACTGCGTTCGCAAAGGTACACTCTATGCGATTGAAAGAACTCGCGATTACTTTCAATCGCATGCGAGACGCGCTCTCGAAATCGAGTTTGGTTTTCTTCCTCTTCGTTTGGTGGTTCGTGTTTGGGACTTCTTTTGTGCCACACACGTTGAGAACGTTTCTCAGAGAAAGTTTAAGACAGATCTTAGGCGCCGTCTTGTGTATTCACGCGATTGAAATCGCCCTCGTGCCTCGATTTGTCGAGTATTATTACCGTCAGCAGTATCAAAACAAGGAAACAGCGGAAGAAGAACGAGAGGAAGACGTCGACATCGAACTCCTCATCGCGCAAGCCACGCAACTCGTCCGCGTGACCGTAGCCACTACCGTCGCCGTGCGAAGTATACGAACCACGATGCTAAAAAACAAACGAGAGAAATCGCGTTTGCTCGAACAAGAAGCTTTCGCGAGGTGTTTGCGCCGAGTCGAAACCGACGTGCGCGCTTTGCTCGCAGAACGACGACGACGAGAAGAAGAAGAAGAAGAAAAAGAAGAAGAAAAAAGAGGAAGAAGAGGACGAGTTGTGGTGAAAGCCTTGTTACCACCATTGAGAAGACCAGGAGACGATTCAGACGACGACGACGAGATCTTAGAGAAGACCAAGAAGACCAAGAAGAAAGTGGTGAAAAATGACTTTAATGAAACCATCGACGAGGACGAAAAAAGCGAAAAAATCACAAAAAATTTGAGGAAAAAGCGAAAGAAAGACCAAAACTAACTCCTTAACACCGTCGTTTAAAGAATGTTTAAAGACGAGGAGGAGAAGGAGGAGATAAAAATATCGCGCTTGACGGTGTACCCGTTGAAATCGTGCAAAGGCATCGACGTGAAGACCGCACGTTTGACCGCAACTGGATTCGAGTGGGACAGATGCTTTTGCGTGATCGATAAAGACGGGGAATTTATCAGTCAGAGAACTGTTCCGGAGTTGGCGTTGGTTGAAACCGAGTTTCGCGGGGTCATCTTTGAGGAGGAGGGTGGTGATGATTTTGATGAGAATAGTATGATGGAACGGGTTATGAAGGAGGATGTGAACGACGACGTAAACGACGACGCCGAGACTGAATCGATGATGAGAAATGCGAAATTAATTCTGCGAAGTCCAAACTGCGCGGAAGAGTGCGAAATTCCTCTGCTGGCGAGAAAAGAGGACATGTCTGGCGAGGTGGAATGTTCGGTGTGGGACTACTGCGGCGTTCACGCGGCGGAGAGCGACGCGGTGAACGAGTGGATATCGAGGGCGATAAGAGTGCCCGGGGCGAAAATTGTTCGTTGGATTGGAACGGGAGGTATACCGGAACGGTTTAATAAGTACGTTTCGACGAGCGATCGCAACTCGAGACCGAAAAGGCCTTTAGACGAGCGATACGCGAAGAACGGCGGCGAGACGGCGTTTAGCGACGGGTACCCTGTGTTGTTAGCCCACGAGTCTAGTCTCGACGATTTGCAAAAGCGCGTGGTCATGGGGAAAGAGCTGTTCAATTTAGCCGGAAGCGAAGTGAAAATGAATCGCTTTCGACCGAACGTGGTTGTTTCCGGAGGTAAAGAGTGGGCAGAGGACAAGTGGTTAAAGATAGAAACACGCGCGAGAAAGAGCAAGAGCGGCGGTGGCGGCGGCGGCGGCGAACGCGGCGGAGATGAAGGTGGTGTTTCTTGGGACCTCGTCAAACCGTGTTCTCGATGTACAATCCCGGATATAAACCAAGAAACCGGCATCTTCGATAAAAACCGCGAAGTCTCTCGCGCGTTGCAAAAATTCCGCTCCGGGACCGTTCTAAACAGCCAAACCAAATCGTGGGCGAACGAAGTCTTCTTCGGGTGGAACATGATTACGAGCGCGCCAGGCGGCGGTTGTTCGAAAATATCCGTCGGAGACGTCGTGATTGCGAAAGAGCTCAGACCAAATTTTAGTGGTGGTGGTTTCATGTAGTTCGTCAATTTGCACATGTGTACGAGTATTAGACGCGTAGAGTAGTAATAATAGTAGTAGAGTAGTAGTGGTAGTAGAGAGAAACGACGGAAGACGATGATGCTGCGTTACACTAATTTTTCTTATTTCGTAGTTTTTTCTTCTTAGTACTCGTAGACAGACTCAAAGGGTTTTCACCTCACTTTTCTTCTTACTTCGTTACACATTCGACGCGCACTATAAACGATATAAATAACAACAACAACAACAGTTATTATTCGTTTTTACGCGCTCTTCTTCTGTTGTTGTTGTTGTTATTAGTATTATGCTCGCATCTACGAGCAGCGCTGCTGCTACTACTACTATTAATACTCATACGAACGCTGCTGCTCATTGCGCTCGGCGGCGGAATTTCTCCTCCGATGTGCAACACCAACACCAACGGAGAAACATTAACAATTCAGAATTCAGAAGACAAAGAAGACAAAAAAGAAGAAACAACGGCAGCGCTCTTTTCGTGACACATGCGGACGCCAATTTTGGCGATACTATCACCAACAACGGATTGACTCGAGAAATCAGCGAAGATGTCGATACCGTGTTGTTAGATTGCGATGGGGTTATATGGCACGGAGACCAGTTAGTTCCCGGGGCGAAAAAAGCCGTGGACTATTTACGAGAAACGTTGCAAAAGCGAGTGTTTTTTGTCACGAACAACGCGACGAAAACGAGAGAGTATTACCGGTGGAAGTTTTCCGAGCTCGGGATGGAGGTGGACGTGAACCACATATATACCGCGGCGTTTGCGTCGGCGTCGTATTTATCCGCCATCGGGTTTAACAATACTCACGGTAGTACTACTAAAGATGGATCGTCGTCGTCGTCATCAAATAAGAAGATATACGTGGTCGGTGAGCAAGGGTTAGTGAGAGAGTTGGAGGAGTGCGACGTCGGCGATATCGTCGGGGGCGTATACGAAGCAGTCTCGTGTACTTCGAGCGATTGGGAGGAGATGCACGAGTGGACGGGAGGTGACGCCGAAAACGACCACGACGACGATTCTCGAGTAGACGCGGTTGTCGTTGGTCAAGACACGTCGTTTACGTTCGCAAAGTTAGCGTACGCCTCGTATTTGATACAAAAAGGCGCAAAGTTCATCGCCACGAACCCAGACGCCGGGGATAGGTTAGGGAAAGAGAAATTATTGATGCCCGGAGCGGGGCCTATAGTGAAAGCGATTGAAACCGCGTCTGGGAGAGCACCGGATGTGATTTGCGGAAAACCAGGAAAGTACATGTTTGACGCGATAATGTCGCACTCGCACGGCGACCCGCAGAGGACGATGGTCATCGGCGATAGAATGGACACGGACGTAAAATTCGGGAAAGATAACGGCGCGAGATATTCCGTCTTAGTCCTCACCGGGGCGAACAAAATGAAAGACGTGGAAGAGAACGAAGACGAATCGAAGCAACCATCGTTTGTGGTTGGTTCTTTAGCGGAAGCGTGCGGAATACCATTCGATCCAAACGAACCGACTCAGCGCGTCGGCGAAAGAGCGAACATGGCGAAGAATTACCCCGTCGGCGACGGTACCGTCCACGATTTGTGGGCCTCCAGCGGAGACGACATGGAAGACGACGACGAGTACGACGACGACGACTTTATTCCAGCCACGTAATGAGATTATTCTTATTGAGAGAAGAGTTTGAAGAGAGAAAAAGAGAGATGAAGATGATAAATTTAATACTACTATTGACATAAAACTGAAAAATCTCCACTTTTTTCGATACAAAAACGAACAAAATGGCGGAGAAAACAACGAAGAAAAAGACATCCAAGAAGACGAAGACAACAGCTCCGTCGGTTGTAGAAGAAGAAAAGGATGACGCTACTCCTACGAAACAACAACAAGAAGAAGAAGAACACGCGACGACGACGACGCCGAGTACCGTAAAAAAGTTACCCCAAATAACCGTCGCGCGTTTGTTAAACGAAGCCCAGTTAGGCGTCGCCATGCACAAACGCATCGTAAAACAAATGACAGAATTACGAAGTATAAACGGCAACGAAACGTTCTTACAGGAGATGTGCACGTGCTTGTTGCACGTTTTGTTGGAATACAAGGTATATCTTATTCTTTCATCATCTTTCGTCGTCTTTATCTCTCTCGTCTCTGTTCGCGTTTGATATTGTTTTTGAATGAAATGGATTTTTAGAGACGAGAGAGATACAAAAAATTCTCTTTCGTCGTTCCCCTTTTTGTGTCTCTTTATTTTCAAAATTATTAGTACGAGTATTATTAACTTTTATTATTATTATTATTAACATTTAACAGAGAGACTTACACACGGAACGGGTGATTCGATTCATAATCGCATTCACGGCACACCGAGAACCCGGGCACAAGGAAGAAGCGGACGAGTTTTGCGAATCGTTGATTCGGTTTCTGTTAAACGTAACCGCGGCGAAGGATCGGGCGATTCGGTTTCGAGCGTGTCAAATGGTGGCGGGGATTTTGAACGCGCTCGGGCCAGATGCGGAGATTTCGGACGATTTATACGACCAGATGGAAGAGACGATGTTGGAAAGGTTGAGAGATAACACGCCAGCGGTGAGAGCGCAAGCGGCGAGAGCGTTATCGAGATTGCAAGATGGCGGGGAAGACGCGGATTTCAGCAACAGCGAAATTACCACGGCGTTTATCGAGTTGATCGGAGGCGAGAAGAATAAAGACGCGAGGAAAGCTATTCTAGGCGCGTTGGCGATTTCTGATCACACGATTTCCGTGGTCGTGGAGAGAACGAGAGACATTTCCGAGGAAGTGAGACGCATCGCGTTTTTGGCGTTGGCCGCGAAGGTTCCGGTGGAATCCGTCTCGATCGAACATCGCGCGTTGGTATTGAGAAGAGGCTTGAACGATCGATCGATTTCAGTGAGATCGGCATGCGTTGACATGCTCAAGAAGTGGATGTCCTCGAACGTGTGCGAGAACGACCCGATTCAGTTGTTGAAATTACTCGACGCGGAGTCGCACCCGAACGTTTCGGAGATGGCGTTGAAGACGTTGATTGAAACGAAGACGGTGAAAGCGATGGCGTATGCGACCAAGGAGAAGAGCGAGGCGAGCGGGTTGCGCAGATTCTTTCTCAAGAAATCAGAAGAAGAAGAAGAAGAGAAAGTGGTTGAGCTCTTTTCGCCGGAAGAGGCGTTGTTCTGGCGCGTCATCGTCGAAGCGCTCGCGAACCAAACGTCGAGTTCAGGGAAGGACACGTCTCTCGCCGTCGGTCAAGCGCGCGCGGTGCTCCAAGCCGAAACCGAAGAAGTCGAAGATGCTTTTGATCAGTGCTTGCCGGAATCCTCGATGGATCTACTCCGCGCCATTTCTATGCACGCCGACGGGAAAACAACGTCCTCGGTCTTTGCGGCGAGACAGTTGATGATGACGTTGAACTGCTCGGATATGAACGACGGCGCCTTGCGAAGAGGCGCCGCGACGCTCGTCTACGAACGATTGAGATCGATTGGCGACTTAAACGACGAAAACGACGTTTCATGTTACGCGCGAGGTGGTGACGGCGAGTGGGAAAAGCAGTTGATTGACTTGGCGAAGCGCGTGCACGACGACAACGAACACGTCGCCGTCGTCTTGGGCGCCTGCGACAGTCTCCGCGGCACCGTTACCGATGAAGAGAACAACAAAAACGACGACGACGACACCAACGTCTATGCTGAAACGCAAGCACTCTTCATCGCCTCTTCGCTCTTTGAAACGGCGAATAACTCGTCGTCATCCAAGCTTCCCGCGCACGCGACTGAAGCTGTCATGCAGTCGCTCGTTCGACCGGCTGTCGCGCACGCGTCCGTCGGCGTTCGTCGCGAAGGTATCAAGTTACTCGGATTACTGTTAATGTGTGGAACGAACGCATTGACGGAAGAAACGGTGCAAATCTTGCGTACGGCTGCTGATGCTGATCCATCAGAGCCGGTAAAGTGCATGGCGTTGCGCGCGCTCGGTGATGCCGCCATGTTATACGGACCGAAAGCGTTGGATGCGAGACGACATATGCCGGTGCCAAAGAAGGGCATTCACGTCCGTTTTGACGACGACGACGACGACGACGACGAAAGAGAAGAGGATGAGAAAGAAAAAGAGAATAACGACGATGACGACGCCGACGCCGACGCCGACGGCGAAGAAAATGAAACTGCCGGGTACCAGCTCACGTTGGAAAAGCAACTTCTTCGAATCATCGAGTCGGCGTGTGAACCGTTTGAAAACCCGAAGGATAAAACGGATCTGGAAGAACTAGATGCCGAAAACATCGACGCGATGAATGAAGCGGCGTTTACTGAATCTGAGAACTCCGCGCAAACCATTGCGTGCGAAACGCTCGCGAAACTCGCTTTGAGAAGAGGGTACTACGCCTTTGAGCAACCGTCTTTGGTCATCTCGACGCTCTTGGGCGCCATCTTTGCGTGCAATGCGCAAGAAACGCCCAGATTGGCGCAATGTCTCGCGGTATTTTTCCCAGCCATCGCGTCTGCACCAGATGCAAAGGTCAGAGCGTGCTTGATCGATGCCGTGTTACCGTCGTTGAGAATGGCGAGTCAAAAGAAGGGCGTCGCGAAAGTCGCCGGCTTCTTGACGTCTCTCTTAGAACTCGAGACGGGAATTTCGTCGTCATCCAACAAAGATCCCGGAGGAGATGAAGCATCGAACAGCGATAACAACAAGAACACGACGTGTGTTATCGAACGATCTGATGCCGGTGAAGCCGAACTCGTTCGATCGCTTTCGATTGAAATCTTGGCGTTGAACGCGAAACCGTTTGGCACCGGCGTCGCCGGAGCGCAAGTCAAGGCGTACCACGCCGCCGTCTCCAGGGTCTTGTCTAGAGTACCGATTCCGGATGTAAAATCAATGTTAACATCTCAACCATCAAACGATGGTAGTGCCGTTAATGGAAGCATTGTTTCCGAGGAGACGAAGCAACGCGTTACTTTGCAATTGTCCGAAGCGTTCGTCGCGATGAAGATGGCGACGAAGAAATGCCCGAAGGAGAAAATCGCCTTGAAAGATATCAACATTGCGGAAGATAGAATTCACGATTCGTTGGGCGTTTCCTCCTCGTCTTCTAGTAACAGTAACAACAACAACAACGACAACGAAGAAGGTGAAGACGAAGTGGAAACCTTGTTTAACGAAGACTTACAGTTCGCGGAGTACACGGAAGGCGTCGAAAAGTACGCGAGCGAGTTATCGCAAAGCGAAGACTTACCATTCTACGATCGTAAAGGACCAAAAGTATCAAAACTAAAAGAAAAAGTCATGGCAGCACCGGCGCGAGAGCGGTCTAAACGAGCCGCAGCACAAGTTGCGTCCGAAAAATGGGTCGAGGACGATTTGAACGTGCCATTGGCTAAGGTGACTCCTCAACCGACGCGTTCGTCTCGACGCCGAGAAGCCTTGCAGGAGTTCAACGAATAATAATAATAATAAGTTACCACGGTACCAAACACGTAGTATTATAATACCGCGGTATTTCCCAATTGTTACACTATTTTACACTATAAATATACATAAAACTATTACGAACTACTATGTCTACATCGTCCCCATTTTCGCTTTCAAAATTAAGTTTAAAGCGTGCGGCGCCGTCAATCGCACCCGCAAATCGGAAATGTCGATATCGTGCCCGCCTTCGACGAATCCGTGCCTTTCGATTTGATAATCTTCCTCTACTCGAGCGCACTTCAAAGCCTCCTCCGGGTCGATGATATTTCTATTCAACGCTAATCCTATCAAGAGCGATTTGGCTGCCGCCGCCGCCGCAAACGTACACGTCATCTCCCACGGCGACAACGACCGCAAACGTTTCTCCATCAAAAGTTTCACCTCCTCCGGCTGCGGTTGCGCGAATATCGAGTCCGAACTTAAATTCAACTGCTCCCCAAACTCCCTCCTGGCCCAATCGTGCACTTTCTTCAATGTTTTCAACTGGATCTCTCTTAATTCGCTCCCGCTCGGGTGCGCCACCACGGCTTGATCGGCGTCGAAAAATTCGAGCAACTTCTTCACGTGAAAATCAAACGTCGCGTAGTCGCTCATGTGATCCAACGCCGTGGACGATAACTGCATCAACGGCATGGTAAACGGCCGAATCAAATCGTCCTCCTGTGTCGCCCATTCCGTGGCGATTGCACTCGCTAACAACTTGTTCGGTAATATAAACTGCGCGCGTTTCGGCGACTTTAACGGTTTCCCGTCTAATAAGATTTCGTATTGGTTTTGCGTCGACGAGACTTCTCTGATATCCACGTTCTCGTAATACTTCGTCACGGTCCCGTCCCCTCCAATCGCGTTCGCGTGATCGCTCGATTGAAAATCTCGATTGTTTTCGCTTTTCACAATCTTCTCCAAATATTCCTTCCGTTTCACTTCTCTCATCGCTTTTGTTTTCAGTTCGTTTTCCTCTCGCGTTTGGTACCGGTTCGGCGTGAAATCTTTGTTCACTTTCTCGTTCGAATCGAATTTGGACGGGTATAACTTTGTATTCTTCTTCTTTGATGTAGTAATAATAATCGTGGCAGTTTCATCGTCGTTCCCATCCGACGACGCCGTCGAAGTCGCGATGATGGATTTTTTTCTGTGCGATGATGATCGAGCAGCACTCGCACGAGCAGCGACAGGAGTCGCAGTCGTAGTAGCGCGACACCACCCTCCAAAAACGACGACTTCGCGAGAAGACAAAGAGGAAGACAAAGAAGACGAGTTTTTTAGCAGTTTTAGTATTCGTTTCATTTCTAACGAGATGATATAAATTTTTTCTGAGGAGAATTTTTCACCAAAGAAAGCAGAGAAGAGACTTGACAAAAAAAGAAGCAAAAAATAAAAATGAAAAAAGTCGAGAGTTTTTTAGCTCGACCCCTCCTCAGATGTTGGCTTTTTTATACGAGTACACACATAAAACTTCCGTACAATTTTTTTTCTGAGTCATCTGCAGAACAATCTTCTATATCTGATACACAAGTAAAGCTGCTTTTTTGGGGAAACGAGACGACACGCGCTGCGGCGAGTCGTCTTTGTCGTCTTTGTCTTTGTCGTCGCATATCAGATATAGAAGAAGAAGAAGAAGAAGAAGATTTTTTGACGACGTTTGGTTCATCATCATCATCATAAAATCTTCGACATTTTCATCATCGAAGTTTTGGGAAGCGTTGAGAGAAGACGATGAAAAAAGAAGAAGACAAAGAAGAAGAAGAAGAAGACTTTGACGACGCGGTTTCCGAATTATCTTCCCAGGAGGAGGAAGAGGGCTCAACAGTAGAAGAAGAAGACCAAGAAGAGAGAGGAAAAGCAGCGGTGAAGAAGAAAAGCGTCGACGAGGACGAGGACGACCACCGGAGAGGTCGTGGAAAAAATTTTGATGAAGAAGAAGACAAAGAAGATGAAAAAACAAGACGACGAGGAAGAGGAGGAAACAAAGCTTCCACCTCGAATGCGAACACGACTACGACCACTAAAACTACCACCAATAATACTTTCTCGGAACAGTTTCCGTTTCACAAGGCGTGCTTTGAGAACGACCGGGAAACCGTGAAGGACTTTCTAGTCACCGCGGAGAGGTTGAAAACGATCGCGTCGAGTTCGTCGAGCGAGGGCAAAAATAGGAACCGTCGTCGAGAAGAAGAAGAAAAAGAAGAAAAATACGATTTTGATTTACTCAACTCGTTCGATTCGAGAGGTAATACCGGGTTACATCTGGCAATCATGAGGAAAAACACGGATATTGTGAGAATTTTAACCGAACATCCTCTCGTTGACGTGAACGTGAGAAACTGCGTACACGGATGGAAACCATTGGACGAAGCGATACACGTGAAGGACAGACAGGCGGCGATTTACATCCTAACCGCGAAGAAAAGGAAAGCGAAGGAAAGTTTGGATACGAACACGCCGAAATTGATGCAACGATTGATGGATGCGCCGGACTTTTCCGCAAAGTTGAAGTGGGAGTTGAATTCTCCAATATTTGGACCGATTTTGAGAAGAGTCGTGCCGAGCGATACGTACACGCTGACAAAAGTCGGAACCAGAGTACGAATAGATGGAGAGCTGAGAGGAATAGAAGACGTAGAAGGGCAAAGCTTAGAAGAGAAGACGACCGTGGAAGGGACTACTCGCGATAACAACAACAATAAAAAGAACAACAAGTACGGTGGAGATTTCATCACCTTGTCCGATGTCGGGACAAACGAGAAGAAGAGCAAAAAGAACGGGAAGAAACGACGCGGTGGACTTTTACCGGTGTGGCACCGAGCGCCGTTTTCGATCGTGTTCTTAGCGAATCCAAAGGAGGAAGAAGATGCAAAAACAAGCGGCGGTAAAGTAAACACCGCGATGCTTTATTTTGACCACGAAAACAAAAAGTGCATCGACGCTTTAGAAGAAAATTCTTCCAAGAAATCTTCGAATACTCCTCCTCCACCTCAGAGCGATTTGCTCAAAGACATAGCGGCGATGACTCCTGAAGAGCTACTTGAAAACGAAGCTGATCTCTTGTTCGTTGAAAACCCCTCGCGCGGCGTCTACGAACCGCAAGAGTATACGTTTTCGCCGGTGGACAGCTGGGGCTCGTTTCTCGGAGTGTCCGAACGAACGAAAGAGTCAAAAATCGATGGAAGATACGCAAGAGTCATGGAAGCGAAAGGGAAAGCGGTGGAAACGAGGAAGTATCGCGCTGGATTTCTCCCCGCGGACGAAACGTACGATTTCGAGAGTTACGCGAGCGACGCGAAGGAGTTTCAAGACCGACCGATTTATCGAGACGTGACGAGAATACGTTCGGTGGGTAAAAAACAACGAAACGAGGACGAATATTTCGAGTTTGACGATAAGCGAAGGAGAAAGAACGAGAGTAAAGAGAAGAAGCGTAACGGTGGTAATAATGGCAGCAGTAAAAATGACGGCGGCGGCGGTGAGACTTTGGAAGACGTCGACGACGGCACGATGGGACGGAAAATGAGCTGCCGCGTTTGGCTCGTCGAAAATTTCCCTCTCAAAGTGCAAGATCTGCTCCCGGTTGTCGAAGTTGCCTCGCAAGCGAACAAGAACATGAAACGTTTTCGAAATTTACTCACGAACTGGGGAAGCGAACCGAATAGGCAGAATTACTTTCCGGTGAAGTGTTCGATTCCAATCGCGTACACCGTACACTTTGACGTTCTTTTACACAACTTCAAGTTGCTCGCGAAAGACGAGAGCGATAGGTTACAGTTTCAGGATAAAATTTTCAACACTCCGGACGGGTACGATTTAAAAGGATTAGACGAAGCTGTTAAAGAATTAGAAGATAAATTAGATAAGCTGGAAGCGACGGCCATCGCTGAGGAGGAGCGCGAACGAGCGTTAATGGAAGAAGAAGAAGAAGAAGAAGAAGAAGAAGACGAAGACGAAGAAGAAGAAGAAGAAGAAGAAGAAGAAGAGGAGGAGGATTTTTAGAGGTGGTATTAAGCAGAAACTGATATCATAGCTTTTGGACTGACTCTCTACAGTTCGATACGTGTAAATTACCTAAATACTAGTCTACAATACAACATGTCACACGCTAAATGCTAGTACATAAAATCTGCCCCTTCTAATCTATTTATTTCTATTCCCCCAAGACGACGACGACGACGAAGATGGCGCTGGCGTAATACGAATCGGTTCTCCATCCGTCTGCTCGAAATACCTCTCCAACAACAAAGCAGCCGCGATGGAATCCAACTTTGGATCGTCGCTCGCCAACGACCCACGCTTCATGCTCATCGCCTCGTCGCTCGTGAACGATTCGTCGTACATTTCAACCGGAATTTTCCGTTCGGCAGTCGTGGAGACTTGCGCCAACGCCTCCGCAAACTGCTCGCACACTCGATGCATGCGAATCGGAACTTTTTTATTCTCCTTGTTCTGCGCGTTACTCTCCGTCACCTCTCGTATCTTTTCTTCGAGCAATTCCAACTCCTCTCGCGTTTGTCGTGGATATCCAACCACGTACACGTCCGCCCGTTCCCTTTCCGCCACGTCCACAATCTCTCGAATCAACTCCACTCTCGACTTGCCTTTACAAAACAAACTCTCCAAAGGTCTCGGCGCGAACCCGCCGCTGGATATCGCCAACCCTGTCTTCGAGAGCCCGTAATCGATTCCCAGCGCTCTTCGCGTGGCAATTTTTTCGTTTATCGGCGCATTTTTGGCCGCTCGATTCATCTCTTCGTCGAGCAGAGACCAACTGTCGTCGTCGTGACTGTTGTTGTTGTTTCTGTTCGCATTCTTCTTTTTCAACGCAAAAAAAATGTTCGTTGTCTTCTTCTGTTTCTTCTTCTTTGTGTTATTGTCGTTGTTGTTGATGATGGTGGTTGCGATGAAAGCGCCCCGCGATGCTGCTGTTGGTATCATCGTCCTGTCGGTATTATCGTCCTCCTGTTTGGGGTTGTTGTTCTCGTAAGCTGATGTTTTCCATTCTTCTTCTCAATTCTCAATTTTGAGGAGGAGACTTTTTTTTTGAGACGAGTTCTTTTTTTATTTTGGGCTCGAAAACAACTGACTGATGAACAATTTTCAATCGCGAATCGAGAGGAAAGAGAGCAAAAATAAAATAAAATAATTTAAAGCGGAAGAAAAGCTCTTCTCGTTTCGTTTCTGCACGTATTCCTCATAACAGCACACGTATTAAAGAGATACCAACACCCACTTTGAATTGTAAAATGGCCTCTTTAACTTCATCCGTCGCGTTCGCGATCAAATCCTCGCCGAAGTTGTCCTCGAAGAACAACTCCAGAGCGCAATTTACGAACAACAACAAATCTGCCTCCTCTTTTACGAGTGGTGGGAGAAAAAATCAATCGTTCCAAATCGTGCGCGCGGAAGGCGAGGCGGCTCCGGCGTGGTCCGCCCCGAAGTTGGACCCGAACACTCCGTCTCCAATCTTTGGCGGTTCCACCGGTGGTTTGTTGAGAAAGGCGCAGGTACGTTTATTCGCAATAATAGTTTGATACTAGTTTCCTTCTACGCGTAATTAAACGACGGAAACAAGCGCGCGATGATGGATTTTCCTCTAAAACTAAACTGTATCAAAAAAGGAGTCTTTCTCTGGTTTTTGGTACATTTTTTTGTAGAAGAGCGGAGATATGAAAATTCGCATTCGCGCGCGTATCGTCGTTTTTACCACGGATGGAACGTATTTCTGGATTGGAAATGCATCGCGTTCGATCGAGCGCAATTTTCTCCGGACAAATAGTGCACTCGTTCGACGAAAATCGTTTCGCGAGTGCGCGTATAAGAGAGTTGGAATTCGATCGATGCGCACAGAGAAGAATCGCCGATCTCTCTTCTCTCTCTTTTCTTCCTTTATTTTGTTCAAAATATTTGCCTCCTCCTCCTCCTCCTTTTCAAAAACTAAAATTTTCCTCTCTCTCTCTCTCTCTCTTGAAAATCATCAGG
>Ga0209091_10001692_pt1 | contig 19182 bp, 20 predicted proteins | sample ArcticOcean_MG_C_6_FD_187438 | JGI IMG/M metagenome (GOLD analysis project Ga0209091, IMG submission 187438) | Marine microbial communities from western Arctic Ocean - ArcticOcean_MG_CB8_128 (SPAdes) (version 2) | ecosystem: Environmental > Aquatic > Marine > Oceanic | place: Arctic Ocean...
GAGGTTTTGCTTGCATAAAATCACCGGGTTTTGAAAGATATTCAACAACTTCCGGCAATTTTACAACACTCAAAACCCATCTTCACCCTTTATATATGGGCTCTATCGAATTTTTCAGGGACGACTAATTATAGTTTCTATTGCGATATGGGTTTCTGGATTCTCGATGGCTTCTGCTGACAAACCGGATAAGGCTGAGTGTCCGCAAAACAGAACCACACCCGATGCGCCTGAAAAATATTCCGGGTTGAAGAATCCGCTGGAAGCGACTGAAAAGCGGTTGGAAAAAGGTGAAGCGCTTTATATGGATACGGCGCAGCCGATTCAATGCCTGCACTGTCATGGTGCAAGAGGGGATGGAACCGGTGAGTTGGGATTGCAGGCCGATCCCCTGGCAAGAAATTTTACTTGTGCCGAAACAATGAAAAATATTTCCGAGGGTCAGATATTCTGGGCGATCAAGAATGGCATTGAAGGTACGGCAATGCCAGCTTATACCGATTTAGCCGATTGGCAGATATGGGTATTGGCTCATTACGTTCGGCAATTTGGGGAATAACAGTGCCGACTAACGAATGGTGAGTCTTTTGTATTTTGATCTGCGGTTCTCTTCTTTTCCTCCGAGTTCTTTCTTCCTTTTTTCCTGATACTCTTCAAAGTTTCCTTCAAACCAACGCACTTTACTGTTTCCTTCAAATACCAGTAGATGAGTGCAAATGCGATCTAGGAAGAATCGGTCATGACTGATTACCAGAGCGCAGCCATTGAAGTCGAGAATAGCATTTTCAAGGTTTCGTAAGGTGTTGACATCGAGATCATTGGTAGGCTCATCCAGTAGGAGGACATTGCCGCCGCGTCTTAATAATTTTGCGAGGTGGACCCGATTGCGCTCGCCGCCCGACAGTTCTCCTACTTTCTTTTGTTGGTCGGACCCTTTGAAATTGAAGCGCCCGACATACGCGCGTGAATTGATAGTTTTTCCGGCCACTTCAATATGTTCGGTCCCTCCGGTGATTTCTTCGAATACGGTATTATCTGCCTCGAGGTCGTGGCGATGTTGATCGACATAAGAGAGTTTTACGGTGGAGCCTAATTTCAGAGTTCCTGAGTCCGGTTGTTCTTCCCCTGCGATCATTTTAAAGAGAGTGGTTTTGCCTGCGCCATTGGGCCCGATCAGCCCGACAACAGCTCCCCGCGGAACCGTAAAGGTAAGATCAGAAAAGATTGGATCGCCTCCATAACCCTTTGATAAGCATTCCACTTCAATGACTTGTTCGCCAAGTTGCGGGCCGGGAGCAATTTGTATCTCCAGTATGTTGTCTTCCAAATCTGTTTTTCGGGCAGACAACTTTTCGTATTCGTTAACGCGGCTTTTATTGTGTTTGCGGCGTGCACCGGGAGATTCCCGCAACCATTGCAGTTCTTTGTCGAGCCGTTTTTGTAAGGTGGAGGCCGTTTTTTCCCGACGGCGTAAAATTTCTGCTTTCTGTTCCAGCCAGGAAGAATAGTTGCCTTCGAAGGGTTTGCCTTTTCCGCTTTCAAGTTCAAGTATCCATTTAGTGATGTTATCGAGGAAATAACGGTCGTGAGTTGAAACGATGACGTTACCCGGAAAATTAGCCAATGTGTCTTCGAGCCATTGCACGGTTTCTGCATCAAGATGATTGGTGGGTTCATCGAGTAGAAGCATATCGGGTTTTTGTAGCAACAGTTTGCATAAGGCCACGCGACGCGCCTCTCCCCCTGAAAGCGTGTCGGCCTTCTGGTCGTCTTCCGGTAGAACCAGGGCGTCCATAGCGACTTCTACCTGACGGTCGAGTTCCCAACCATCGACGGCATCAATTTGATCTTGTAGTCGCCCCATCTTTTCCAGGGCTTTTTCCATTTCGTCATCCGACATGGGTTCTGCCATTTTGGCGCTGACCTCATTGAACTCTTCAATAAACTTTTTGATATCGCTGAAAGCCTGCTCGACATTTTCGCGTACCGTTTTGTCACCATCCAAAACAGGTTCTTGCGGTAGGAAACCGATGGTGGAACCTTTTAGAGGTGCAGCCTGGCCTTCGAACTCACTATCCTCACCCGCCATAATTTTGAGAAGAGTAGACTTTCCTGAACCGTTTTCGCCAACAATGCCAATTTTTGCTCCGTGATAAAAACTGAGATTGATTCCATTGAGAATTTCGTTGCGTCCATACCTCTTTATGAGGCCCTGCATAGTAAAGATGTATTCTCCGGACATATTTCCTCTTAGTTAAAGTTCCAAATCGTCGGCATGGATTCAAGGCGGTATTTTTTTCAGCCGTCACCAAAATGTCTTTATATCAAATTTTGGAATAGAACGAAATCGAATTGGTCATTGTAAATGATTTTAAATCCTATTTTCCGAGCCAGCCACTCGAAAGTTTTGGAGGTGTAAAAAGCAATGTGCGTTGGATCGCGCTTGTAATACCATTTAGAGAAAATTTCTTCACAGGGAGTTTCTTTTGCCAAAGGGTAAAACCGGGTCATCACAGCAAGAAAGCCTGTGGGTGAAACGCAACTTGCAGCTTGTCGAATATCTTTGATGGGATTTTTGAAATGTTCAAACGTTTCTGTTGAGATAACCAGATCGAAAGTTTTGTTTTTTGGAAAGTCGGGGAAAAAGTTTGAGTCAAAAACTTCAGTTTTGATTCCTTCTTTCTCAAGTAAGGCTTTTAAAACTGGTTCGTATCCACAACCAAAATCCAATGCATTTTTTATTTGCGGACAATGTTTATTAACGAGGTTGATTTTATTCATAAACATTTCCACATAACCTTCGTTATCAAGGCTGTTTTCATGCTCTCGGTATCGTGCTACCTCAGATTCGGCTGAAATATGGAATTCAGAAGGCACAAAAATCAATCCGCATAAATTGCAAAGTTGATATTGCCGATTTTCACCTGTCGTAAAATTATTTGCTTCGGTATCGCAGAGCGGACAATTCATTATTTCAGGATATGATGGAGAGGGCGCAAACCTACTCTGATTTCCCTTGATTCTCAAGGCTTGCCCTATATAATCACAGAATTGGATTTTCGCTCATAAATAATCAAACTAAAATTTGTTAGCTGAGGTGCTCATGGTTTCATTTGTAAATGGTAATGGGTTGCGTGTTGGTTACGTGATCAAGTTTAAAGGGGATTTATATAGAGTAATGACAGCAGAGCATCGCACGCCAGGAAAAGGAAAGGCGTCCATGCAGGCCAAACTGCGAAAGCTGAAAGATGGTACACAGACTGAAATTAAATTCCGTTCGGATGAATCAGTCGAACGCGCGGAAATGGAACAAGTTGATATGGAGTATCTTTATGAAGATCCTACCGGGTTTTGCTTTATGAATTGCGAAACCTATGAGCAGATTTTTATGGATGATAAAATGATTGGCGATGGGAAAAAATATTTGTTGCCGAATACCCGTGTCATCGTAGAATTTTGTGATGATGCCGCAATCGGAGTGTCCTTTCCCGAAATGGTTGAGTTGAAAGTGGTAGATACAGAGCCAGGTTTGAAGGGCGCGACCGCGTCAGGGTCAGGAAAACCCGCAACTTTGGAGACGGGATTGGTAGTGACGGTACCCCAGTTTATTAAGATAGGCGAGGCGATACGAGTTTCGACGACATCTGGCGAATATCTGGAACGGGTTAAATCTTGAATTAGCGACCTGTTTACATGGAGAATTGATTTTCCCAACGTTCCAGTTTACTTGTCTCATTATTATTAGTTGACTTAACCCCTGCATTTAATTAAAGTTAGTTGTTGAATTGTTGAATTAAAAGTTAATATATCTTTGTCGGCACCCGCCTTTGAACCCAGCCTTCCTGCAATGAGATACTGAGTATGATTCCTGAACAACCATTAGGTATTATTGAGCTAATAACGCAATCCAGCATGATGGCAAAAGGGGTGTTATTGATCCTTTTGATTTTTTCCATTACATCGTGGGCCATTATGTTGAGCAAGTTTTTTGTTTACCGGTCTGCGAGAAATGAAAATAGTAAATTCCTCGAAGTATTTTCAAAAACCGAAAACCTCACACAAATATATAATTTCGCTAAAGAGTTGAGGCTGAGTCCACTTGCACGGTTATTTTTAACCGGTTATCGAGAGCTATACCTGTTTCAGGAAATGGCTAAGGAAGATAGAAAAAAACAAGGTGAGGCACCTTTGCCATCTGGGGAGAGGCTGGCGGAGAGGGATATCAAGGGAATTTCGCTTTCTCTGAATAAAGCAATCAATCGGGAAGTGGCACGATTTTCTGGGCGATTGGAATTTCTGGCAACCACTGGGAGCACGACACCTTTTATCGGATTATTTGGTACGGTGTGGGGAATCATGCATTCTTTTCGATCGATTGGGATCCAGGGAACGGCAAGTATAGGCGGTGTGGCACCTGGAATAGCAGAAGCTCTCATTGCTACTGCGGCAGGGCTGATAGCCGCTATTCCGGCAGTTATCTTTTTCAATTACCTCAATAATAAAGTTTTCCTGCTTACTTCCACGATGGATGATTTTTGTCAGGATTTTGTATATTTAGCTGAAAAAAACTTTACGGTATCTCAGGGAAAAGAAAGATCATTTGACCTTTCAGAGTAAAAACAAACGGGTTAATTCCTGAACAAAACTCATGTTAAAACAACGACGACCCTTTTTAGCCGAAATCAATGTAACCCCATTTGTAGATGTCATGCTTGTGTTGCTCGTGATTTTTATGATTACGGCCCCCTTGATGCAGCACGGGATGGATGTTCAGTTGCCCAAAGAATCTATCGCTCCCATTCCTATTAAAGAAATTCCAACGGTGACTGTAAAAAGCAATAAAAAAATATTCTGGAAGCAGGAGGAGTTGGCAAACCTGATGGCGTTGACTCGGAAAGTGGAACAATATGTTGGTAAAGATAAGAGTGCCGGCATTTATTTTCGTGCAGATAAAATGCTGGATTATGGATTCGTTATGCGTGTAATGGCAACGGTCAAACAAGCGGGCGCCGAAAATATCGGAATGGTGACCGAACCTTAAACACTCATGAGAACACAGTTTCCCCAGTCTATAGATTATAACCAGATGCTTGTGTTCTCCGTTTTCGGGCATCTACTCATCCTCACCTTTGTTTTATTTCTTCCCAAGCCTCCTCTTGCAGTCAAAGCCATAGTCCCGGCTTTTATGGTTAGTCTTGTCGAGTCTCCTTCAGGTAACAAGTCAGCTGTTAAGAAAAAACCTATCAGAAAAAGTAAGGCTCCAATTAAGAAAAGCGCAGCTAAGAAAAATGTTGTTAAGAGAAAAACGGCACCTGTTAAAAAAGCATTGCAACCCAATAAAATAATAGCTGCACTTAATAAACTGGATAAAAAGGCCGCAGCTGTGGTTCCGGTTCCGACAAAAAATATATTTGAAGATCTGGAACAATTAGCGCTACTGGAACGCCCTAAGAAACAAACTGCAAAGCCAAAAATAGAAAAATCTGTTTTGGAAGAAACCTTTCGTGACTTGGAGAAGGTGAAAGACAAAAAGGTGAAGATCGAGAAAGATGTGCCGCAAACTCCCAAACTCGAAAGTCTGCTAGAAGGTTTTGAAGATATAAAGATGCAAGAGGTTCTCGAACAGGAAAAAGTAGAAAAGCCGGTAGATGAAGAAAGAAAGGCTGAGCCTGCTGTTAAGAAAAGGAATCTTTTAAGGGAACTCGAAAAAATGACCAAGCTAGATTCTATCGTTAAAAAGGACAATGAGAGTAAAACCCCCGATGCCGAAGTGGAATATATAGAAAGTGAGACTTATGATTCTGTTCTGGAAAAGTTCGAATTGCTTGCCGTAGAATCTTCATGGGTGAAGGTTGAAGTTGCAGGTGCCAGACTTGACAGATCAAATTTTCAGAGCAAGTTGCGAGCTCTTCCTGATTCGCCGAAAAAAACCGTTACAAAAAGTGAGGATGAATCGTATGTTTATTTTGATCGAGAAGGGGCTCCTGGTGCGGATATTCAATCTCTCTACGTCGGGATAGTTCAGGAGAAAATATATAAAAACTGGCGTGATCCGCTGGCGGAACGGCATAGTAAAGAAGCCATTATTTCGTTCCACATTTTTTCAAAGGGAAATATCGATAAACCTTTTATAAAGCAAAGCTCTGGGGTGGAAGCGTTGGATACCCTCGCTGTAAGTGCCGTTCTTGATTCGGTGCCATTTCCTCAATTCCCGAAAGAGTTAAAGATGTCTAACCTTTTTTTAAGTATTTATTTTAAATATGTTCCTAAAGACGAGTAGAGAAGGCTATTTATCTGCCTGGGTTTTTGTAATCCTTGTTTTTTTCTTTTGCGTAAAAGTGGAAGCCAAACCTCGAGTGAGGTTAGACATGGAAAAGGCAACCCAGAAAAAAGTTTCCCTAGCAATCACTGACTTTGTCTTAAAGGGCGATGGGTCTGATGTTAGAGGGATGGGTAAAGAAGCGAGAAGTATCCTGGAAAATGATTTACGCCTCTCAGAGTTATTTTCTCCCTTGAGAAAACCCGTCTTTGAGGAATTGGAAAGAATGGAGCGGTCTGGCTCTAAAGTGGATTACAGAAGCTGGAAGCAGGTCGGAGCGCAATGGGTCATTAAAACCGAATATAGAATAATATCGAAAGGGAGAGGGCAAGTTTTCACTTTTCGTCTTTACGATGCCATAAACAAAAGGTTCATTTTAGGTAAGCGTTACAAGGCTTCGCCACAATTGCTTCGAAAAGTGGTGCACCGGTTTGCTGATGAGGTTGTATCGCAATTGACAGGAAAACGTGGCATTGCCGAAACGCAGGTGACTTTCCTGGCGCAGGAAGATGGCGGCAAGGAAGTGTATCTGATTGATTTTGATGGCTACAATTTGCGAAGATTGACCCGTGATAATACTGTTAGTTTAAGCCCCGCCTGGTCGCCAGATGGGAATTGGATTATTTACACTTCTTATGCCGCGAATAATCCAGATTTAATCATGATAGATACTGCAGGTGAAAAACGACAAACTCTGAACCGTTTGCCAGGGTTGAATGCGGCGCCAGCATGGTCTCCTGATATGCAAAAGATCGCTTTAGTTTTAAGTCGGGATCAGAATTCCGAAATTTATCTTTTAAAGAAAAACAGGAAGCTGCATCGTTTGACGCGTCACTTTAATATTGATACATCGCCCACATGGTCTCCCGATGGAAAAAAAATTGCGTTCACTTCAGATCGTTCAGGAACTGGTGCACCACAAATTTATATTATGAATGCCGAAAAAGGGGATAACGGTAAAGTGACTCGTATTTCATTTGGCTCCTCTTATAATGACAATCCATCCTGGTCCCCCAATGGCGATAAAATCGCCTACACTTCGCGCGTGGGTAAGAGATTTCAAATCAGCGTATATGATTTGAACACGCATAAAAGCCAAGTTGTGACAGTTAATGCAGGCAGTGCCGAGCAACCCAGTTGGTCTCCTGATGGCCGTTTTATCGTTTATCGCAAGCGGGTAAATGGTAACTTTAATATTTTCATCAAACGTCTGGGTGGTGACCGGGTTCGGCAACTAACCTTCTCAGGAAAAAGCCACAGTCCCTCTTGGTCTCCTTATTTCAAACACTAAGCTTCGAAATTCCGAAAAAAATCGTTGTCAGGTGTGAAAGTTTCGGTTAACATTCAATATGCGGATAAAAAGACTATTGGCTTTTAAAATCAAAACCTTTAGAAATTCGTAGGTTATTTAATGTTTATAATATATGTTGTAATTTAAGCCTAATTATAGGATAGTAACCCTATACTATATGATAGTAAACCTGCATCAAATTTTTATAATAGTAATAAATTCTGAAATTTAATTCCTTTTGGAGAGCTTTTGCACTTAAGGGATTTTTATACAGTTCTTTTTTATACTTAATCGGCGACAACTTTAGGCGAGGTTATTTTTTATGAATACAATTAATTGGAAAATGGTAGTCGCAGCAGTTTTAATGATGTTTTTGTCCGCGGCATGTTCAAAGAAACTCATGCCCCCTGAAATAGAAACATCAAATGGCGGAGTAGAAAGTTCTGATTTCACTGCATCTAACGGAACCTCCTCTGAGGACAATGCATTAGGTGGTCCGGGCGATTCTGGGTTTTTTAGTGAAGAGCCAGTTCTTGAAAGTTCCAATTTTTCTGGTGGCAGTGGTGATTCGGGTATGATGGCGGGGGGTTCAGGTTCAGCAACGGGTTCAGGTTCAGCAACGGGTTCAGGTTCAGCAACGGGTCCTGATGGAGCCGACGGCTCTGGAGCTGATATCGGCAATGGTTCGTCTGGTTCATTTAACGCTAATCCTTTTGATGGTGCAGCTAACGGAACTCAGGAGGCTCGACTAAAATCTTTCCATGCAACCGCCGATCTCAAGGATATCCATTTCAACTTTGATCAATATGATCTCGACAGCAATACCAAAAGCGTGCTTGAAGAGAATGCAACCTTCCTCAAGAGCAACCCGAATATGAGGGTAGAAATCCAGGGACATTGTGACGAGAGAGGTACCAATAACTATAATATCGCTCTTGGCGAACGTCGGGCCCACTCCACGAAGAAGTATCTAGTAGCTCAGGGTGTTGCTTCAAGTCGGTTGAATATTATCAGCTATGGTGAAGAGAAACCTTTCTGTTCTGACAACAATGAAAACTGCTGGCACCAAAACAGAAGAGCGCATTTCATGATAGCAAGATAACTGCGTTTATGGGTTTGCAATAAATCGTATATAATAAGCCGCGCTGGGTTAATTCCCGGTGCGGCTTTTTTTTTAACGATTTCCGATGCTATCGGAAAGAGAGCAAAACTTATGAAATACATTAAATTGACTGCCTGCTTCTTTTTGTTGTTATTGGTTGCGCTAGTTCCCCTGAATGCTTCGGCGGATGTGTTTGGTACTGACGATGAAACTTGGGAAAAAGTTTTTATTGGTTTAAAGAAAATTAACTCTCGCCTAGTAAGGCTCGAGACTTCTGAGATGGTATACTTGAGGCATCAGCTTGAAGACTTATTAGGGCAGATTGAAGAAATTAAGCAAACCCTTCCACAATTGCAGGGCTCAGTTGAATTGAATAAATCCGAGACTCTGTTCAATGTAAATGAAATCAAATCCCAAATAACCGATCTGGAAGCTGAAGTGAAAAATCAGGTCCTAACAAAAATCGATAAGCAAAGCAGAATTCTCGATCGTTTTCAGAAAGATCAGAAAAGTTTGAAGAAAGGACTGGCTCAAGATATCGAGCAATTCGAAAAGGTGAACAAGGAAAATTTTCAAAGTTTTGCTTCAGCTAATAGGAGTACGTTGGAAATAGTCGTGCAAAGATTGGCAGCTCTGGACGAGACAACAAAAAAGAGTTTTGGGGATACTAAGAGACTTTTTATATCTGCTGTCATTCCTGCTATGGTCAAGGAAAACCTGGATAATAGAAAAGCGATTCTCGAACATCTTTCCAAGTCACGTGAGAACAACGAAAAATCATTGGCTGGACTGTCTGAAAAAAATAAAATACTGATCGATATTCTTGGGGAAAACTTAAAGCAAGGTGTGAAGACAAAAGAACAGATTTCTTCCATCTATGAAACTCTTGTTGCAGCTAATAATAGTTTGGCGGTTAACAATAAAAACTTGATGGTTGCGGATCAAAAAATTAATAAATTAGCTGAGACCTTAAAAGCACTTCAGGTGCAAAATTTGGCGTCCAGTGAAACTCTTGTAGCATTAAAAAAAGGTGTGATTGAAGCGGAAAAGTTTGATCAGTTAACAGATAAAAAGATTAACAAGATCGTTGAGAGTTCTGCTCTGCTGATTGCAAATGCTAATAAACTCGAAAAATCTGTACTCGGTGAATTGAAACAGTCCTCGCAGAAAGAAGATTCAAATCAGGATAAAATCAGTCTGGCTAATGAAAAACTTTCGCGCTTGATTAAAATTTTAAAAGCCATTGCAGTGGAACAGGATAAGTTAGTCCATGTGGTAAAAGCTCAATCTGCAATGAACAATGCACAGGCCGGGTTGATAAAAAACCAAGAAGCCATTAGGAAAGCTCTTGCTGACTTGCGTAATAAAGCAAATGTAAATATTTCCCGAAATGACGACATCAAGAAAACTTTGGGGAAGATAGAAAAGAAAAACTCTAATGCTTCGTCAGAGAAAAAGGCGAAGAGCAAATAATCAGCCCTATCGGGTTGCTCCCCATTCGTAGTCGATAACTTATACGGTGTAGATAACCATTCTCTATGGCAAAAGCAACTACCATTTTTAGCTGTCAGAAATGCGGCCATCAGGCTCCGAAATGGCTGGGTAGATGTCCCGAATGTAGTACGTGGAATAGTTTTGCAGAAGAGAGCCACCAACCCATATCTTCAAAATCGCGGCATAAAATAAAATCCCCGCCACCTTCCCCGATAACTAAAGTTCAATCTGTCCAGAAAAACCGTATGACCACAGGCATCGGTGAGTTCGACCGGGTTCTGGGGGGCGGAATGGTTGAAGGTTCGCTTATTCTTATTGGCGGTGAGCCAGGTATAGGAAAGTCAACTCTTGTCTTGCAAAGTATGGGGCATCTCGCAAAGTTGGGAAAGAATGTTCTTTATGTTTCTGGAGAGGAATCGGGTTCGCAGATTAAATTACGCGCAGAGAGGTTAGATGCGCTTTCCGATAACCTTTTGATCTGTTCTGAAATTTGCATTGAAAGCATTATAAAATGGATTGATAAAGTTAAGCCCGATGTTTTGGTTCTGGACTCTGTGCAAACGTTTTATACAGAAGACTTGCAGTCGGCTCCGGGCAGCATTGGTCAGGTTCGTGAGGTTGCGTTTAAAATTTTCCAGGAAATCAAACATCGAAACCTGCCTACACTTTTGATCGGTCATATAAATAAAGACGGCGCAATTGCCGGTCCCAAATCGCTGGAGCATATTGTCGATACGGTAGTATACTTCGAAGGTGAGCAGGGGCATGCTTATCGAGCTTTACGAGCCATTAAAAATAGATTTGGTCCAACTCCTGAAATCGGAGTATTTCAAATGGCACCTACGGGATTGGTTCCCGTCGAAAATCCTTCAGAGTGGTTTTTAGCAGAACGACCCGAGGACTCCGCCGGATCGGCTATAGTTGCAACGCTAGAGGGAAGCCGTACCCTATTGGTTGAAGTGCAAGCGCTGGTAAGCACTTCATCTTCTATCGGTATGCCACGACGAATGGCAACGGGATTTGATCACAATCGCATGTCACTTCTGATTGCTATTATGGAAAAGCGGTTGGGAATGAACCTGCAGGGGGAGGATATTTTTGTAAACCTAGCGGGCGGTATAAAAATCACAGAACCCGCTTTGGACCTGGGAGTGGCGACAGCCATTGCAAGTAGCTTTCAAAACCGACCCATAGATCCGGAATTGGTATTATTGGGAGAAGTAGGTTTGACTGGCGAAGTTCGTACCGTTATGCAGCTTGACGCTCGGTTGATTGAAGCGCGACGATTAGGGTTCAAACGCTGCATCGTTCCGCATTCAGCTAAAAAAGTAAAGAATCTATTGACCGAAGGTATTGAGATTAGTTTTGCAAAAAATCTGTCGGAAGTTTTTGAACAAATTTTTTAATAGGATTTTTCAATGAGTGTTTGCGCGGTGGTGCCAGCAGGAGGGGCGGGAACTCGTATGGGAGGAACTGTTCCCAAGCAGTTTCAGGAGTTGAATGGAAAACCTATCCTCTATTACACACTTAAAACCCTCCAGGACTGTGGCATCATTTCCGAATTAATTCTGGTGGTGCCAGAAAAAGAATATGACAACGCTTGCGCTGATTGGTTGGGTAAGCCAGAAATCGTAACAAAAGTTGTTATAGGGGGCGAAAAAAGACAGGACTCCGTCTATAACGGATTTTGTGAAGTTGCTCCGCAAACAGAAATTGTATTAGTGCATGATGGTGTACGGCCCTTTTTGTCGCATCGAATTATACGAGAATCTGTCGATGTGGCCAGAGAATATGGTGCAGCTATCACCGCAATTCCAGTACATGACACAATAAAAAGAGTAGATGCTTCTGGTTTGGTTTCGCAAACAGTTGATCGGGAGGGCTTATGGAGAGTTCAAACCCCACAGGTATTTCGTTATGAACTTTTGCAAGAGGCATTCAAAAAAGCGAATTCCGAAAAATTTTACGGAACCGATGAAGGCACCTTGATAGAACACCTTGGAAAGCCAGTAAAGGTTGTCGAAGGTTCGGAACAAAATATAAAAATCACACGTCCTGAAGATCTTGGGCTGAGTGAGATTTTTATTTCCAAGGTCTTCCCGGGAAATTAGATTTCTTTAGAATAAAATGCTTCTAAAATAAAAATAAGGCATCTAAACTTGAAGGCTAAAAACAAAACCTTAAATTAAATCAGGAGAAATATAATGCTGCAACCTGGAACCGATGCGCCCGCTTTTTCGATCAATGATCATAATGGCAATTTGATAAACTTAAAGGATTATCTAGGAAAAAAAATAGTGCTATGGTTTTACCCCAAGGCGGATACTCCAGGTTGTACGATGGAAGGCCAGGGATTTCGCGATGATTTTAAGAAGTTTGAAGCGAAAGGCATTCAAGTTTTTGGAGTAAGCCTAGATAATGAAAAGGATAATAAAGCTTTTGCTGAAAAGTTTTCTTTTTCTTATCCCTTGCTCTGTGATGTGAATAAAGAGATTGCTTTGGCCTACCAAGCTATTAAAAGTGCCGACGACCAATATGCAGCTCGAATCAGTTATGTGATTGGTGAAGACGGAAAAATATTGGAAAGTATTGAAAGCGTAGATACCAAAAATCATTCAAATGATTTGTGTTCTCGATATTAAAAAAACACGTTTTTAGCATTTAACTGTAGTGGAGTGACCTATGTCTTATAAGGATACCCTGATTCCGGAGCCTCTCGATGATGGCCAGAAGAAAGAAAAGAAAGAAATCCTTCATGAGAGGATCTCTCCGGTCGATTTTGAGGATATAAATGATGTCGGGGATCTGGTTGAATCTTTTCAGTCGGCTTCTATCCAGGCGAGGAACCTCGGTCAATGTGCCCATATATTTGGAAAAATGCTTCAAGATGACGAGCGTCCAACAATAATGCTGGGTCTCGCCGGACCTCTGATTGCCGCCGGATTGAGGAAGGTGATCCGCGATATGATTCATCACAATATGGTTGATGTTATAGTATCAACGGGAGCGGTTCTTTATCAGGATTATTATAATGCTCTGGGGGGTGGCCATTATTATGGAAGCCCTACTGCTGATGATGCGAAACTTCGGGAACTTTTTATCGACCGGATTTATGATACGTATGTCGATGATGAATTGTTTGTTGAAGATGATACCTTGATCGGGGAGTTTGCCGATAAGCTGGAACCAAGAAATTATTCCAGCCGCGAATTCATTTCTCTTCTTTCTGATACGATTGACGATGAAGAGTCCATTCTAGTGACGGCTCGTAAAAACAATATTCCAATTTTTTGCCCTGCTCTAAACGATTCGAGCATAGGTATTGGACTTACCGAGCATTATTACAATTGTCGGAAAGATGGGCGCAAGCCCATTACTATTGATTCCATCCGCGATAATTATGAACTCACTCAAATTGTTGTGAACTCATCACGGACTTCGGCATTTTATGTGGCAGGAGGTGTGCCGAAAAACTATATTAATGATTCCGTTGTTATGGCTTATATTTTTGGCAAGGATACTGGAGGCCATAAATACGCGGTGCAGGTGACTACAGATTCGCCACATTGGGGTGGATTGAGTGGCAGTACGCTTGGCGAGGCGCAATCATGGGGAAAGGTAAACAAACAGGCGAGCCATAGTATGGCGTTTATAGAGCCTAGCGTTTCTTTACCTTTGATCTATGGTCATGCTTTTCAAAAAGGTTTGTATAAAGGAAGGTCTAGATTGAAGTATATGTGGGAAGGGGACACTCTTAAGAAAATGACAGCTGATGGTTAATTGTGTTTTCCGAATTCATTATTCAAATCTAGAAAAATCCTTGCCTTGTCAATTTTTGGAATCGCCTCTAGTCGCGATTTAACTTCATTGATTTGTTTTTGAATTTCTTCCATCTCTTGGTGATCCTCAATTTGCAGGAATACATCTAATAAAGTCTTTCTCTTTATATGGTGGGTGCGAATTTCAGGTTCGGACTTTACTCCGCGCATATTTTCAAAAACTGGTTTGGTGATTTCAATTAATTCGTTTCGCGTCAGGGGATAAAGATTTTCGACCTCGGCATCGAGTTCTCCATCAACATGAACGAGAACATCCTGCACATTTTCAAAAGCCTTGATCACGTTTCTTCTTACCACTTCTGCAACACCATGACCTTCTGTAACTGTCATTTCCGGGTCTACCAAAATATGAACATCTATGAGAATTTCTCCGCCAATGGTGCGTGAGCGTAAATCATGGAAATGGATGACTTCAGGTATTTCGTTTAAAATGGAAAATATTTTTTTGGTGTGCTCTTCACCTAATGCGGTGTCCATTAAGTCCCGAAAACCTTCACGTGAAAAATCATAACCTACCTTGCAGACCATCAATCCGACCAAGCCCCCTGCAAGTGGGTCCATAATGGTAATGCCGTTCCACGCGCCTAGAATGCCTATAAATGCTGCAATAGATGAAATCGCATCGGTGCGATGATGCCAGGCATTAGCGGTCAGAGACTTGCTCTTTAAGGCTTCGCCAACTTTGCGAGTGTAGTGGTACAAACCTTCCTTAATAAAGACAGAAAGAAATGCGATAGTGGCAGCTACCCAACCCGGGGTTTTATCTATACTTTGGGTTATCGTCTCCCAAGCTTCATAGGCCACTCCCAACCCCGTGATAATAATAAGCAGTCCTACTAGTGTAGTGCCAATGGTCTCGGCGCGCCCATGGCCATAGGGATGATTTTTATCAGGAGGAAGTTGCCCCACGCCATGCGAGAAATATACAACCCCATCCGTAATGAGATCGGATAGGGAATGGAAGGCATCCGCAACTAGGACCATGCTGTTGCCAAAAACACCTCCGGCAAATTTAATAAGAGAAAGGAAGAGGTTGGCGACGGCTCCTACGACAATGGCTTTGGTTCCAGGTGTCATGGGGTTCCGGAGTTTTTGTTTAATAACTTTATTATTTTAACATTTGCAGCAGGAAAGGGGTATTGCTCCAGTTCATCTGGTTTTACCCATTTCCAGTCATCACATGCAGAGGGGGAGAGTGTCCCTGAATGTATTTGGCATTGAAAAACATGAAGCGTTACCCGAAAGCGGGTATAGCTATGGCGGTGAGTCATTAATTTTTCCCCAATGCGAATATTAACTCCAAGCTCTTCTTTTATTTCCCGACGTAAACATTCCGTCTCTGTTTCACCCGATTCCATTTTTCCACCAGGAAATTCCCAAAGTCCACCCATTAACCCTTTGACTCTACGCTTTTGAATGTACACACACCCTTTTTTTAAAATTACTGCTGCACTAACCTGAAGCTTGGATGTTTTAATCATGGTCTTAGGGGGTGGAAAGGAATCCTGCTTGTCAGATTGATTGGCTTCGCAAAGTCGCTTGAGTGGACACTCTTTGCAGAAGGGATTGTTTGGAATGCAGACGGTGGCACCCAGCTCCATGAAAGCCTGGTTAAAATCACCACACCTTTTTTCAGGGAGTAACTCTTCCATAGTGTTCCAGAGTCGTGTCTCCGATTTTTTGTTATTCCCATTTTCATTTAACAACATCAATCGTGACAATACTCGTTTTACATTGCCATCTAAAACGGGAACCCTTTTGTCAAAAGCGATACTTAAGACAGCCCCTGCCGTGTAACGTCCAACACCGGGTAGCCCTAAAATCTTTTCCATTGAGTCAGGAAATTTGCCTTTAAATTCGTGTTGGATATGAATTGCAGACTTTCTCAAATTCCTGGCGCGCGAATAATATCCTAGCCCCTCCCAATGTTTCAGTACATTTGTTTCACTTGCGGCGGCCAACTTTTTAGCTGTTGGGAAAGACTTCATCCATTTTTTATAATAGGGAATAACAGTTTTGACCTGCGTTTGTTGCAGCATAAATTCCGATACGAGAATTCGATAGGGATCGAGGTTTTTACGCCAGGGCATATCGCGTTTTTGCTCGTCATACCAATTCAGTAGGCGTGATTGTAAATTTTTGTTTTTTTTGCGTGCGATCATAATGGAAGGCAAGGTCTCAAGAGAAATTGAGCACTGATTTAATAACAGATTGATAAACTAATAATTGCGATCTGTGTTTCTAACTAGAGGGTTGTCTGGTTCCTGTTTAGCAGTTTAGACCCCTGGGGTTTCCTTACTCCAGATTATTTTATGCAATTGGGTTTGCAGACGAACGGAGAGCCGGTCTTCAAGAATCCATTTGACCATTTCCTTCAGCTCAAGTTTGTCATAAACAGGAGAAAATAGAATAGGAGCGGTTTCATTGATCTTATGCTTTTTTATTAAGTCGCGGCTCCATTCATAATCCTGTCTGTCCAGGATTACGAATTTAACTTCATCATGTGGGGCAAGGAGTTTCAAATTGTCCAAGTTATTCTTTTCATGCTCACCACTGCCAGGGCACTTTAAATCCATAATTTTTATTACATCTCGAGGTACTTTTTTCAGTGACAATGAACCTCCCGTTTCCAGCATAACTTGATACCCACTCTTAAGAAGTGCATTCATTAAGGGGTAGACGTCTTCTTGCATCAAGGGTTCTCCACCGGTGATTTCAACAAGGTTAACTCCAAATTTTTCTACTTCTTTGAGTGTTTGGTCGATACTTTGGATTTTTCCCTCATGGAAAGCATAGGCCGTGTCACACCAGACGCACCGAAGGTTGCAACCGGTCAATCGAACGAAAACACAGGGTAACCCCGTATGGGAGGATTCACCTTGAACGCTCAAATAAATTTCGTTAACTTTAATCATTTCGTAAGTGTTATAGCAACACGGGTTCAGAGTATAAAGTATAGTGCATTGTCATTTTTTTTTGAACCTGTTTTGAGGGTAGAACAATAATAAAAGTAGAACTTTGCCCCAACGAACTTTTTGCTGTGATTGTGCCGCCGTGATGTTCAATTATTTTTTTGAAATAGAAAGTCCCATTCCTGTGCCTTCATATTGGCTTCTTCCAACCAATCGTTCAAGAGGTTTGAATACTTTTTCCATATATTTCTGGTTAAAGCCGATACCATTATCTTTAATTGATATCTTGCAAATGGTGTTTCCATTGGAGTAATGAGATGATTTAGATGTGATTTCAATAATAGATAGCTTTCCATTTTTTTGAAACTTCAGAAAATTACCGATCTAATTTGTGAACACCTGTTGTATTTGAAATAGATGAATTTCTATTTTTGGTAAAGGCCCTAGTTGGATTTTCCCCTTTGATTTTCTGATTTTAAATTCTAAATCCAATAGTACCTGTTGGATGACGTCTCGCAGTTTGATCGAATGGAATTCATGGTTTAGTTTGCGCAATCACTTTGGAGTAATTGAGTAGATCCGAAATCAAGAGACTCATTCTTTCTGATGCGTTCTGCATTCGTTTAAGGTATTCGGAGCCTTTCTCATTAGAGAAGTTAGGATTGGAACTTACAAGGAATTGTTCAAACCGATCGCCAAAGATTACAATTTTCCGTAATGGCTCGTTGAAGTCATACAAAGCGATATAGATAAAGTCCTTAAGTTGACTGTTCCTTTTTTTAAGCTCTTTGGAGTGTTTTTGAAGCTCCAAAGAGTTTTTCTCAAGATTATTAACGACATAGTTAATCTCATCGATCAATCGATTATAAGCAGTGCATAGTTCTGCAACTTCGTCTTTGCTTTCCGTTAAAATAGGAGGTCGCTTTTGTCCTGGAGAAAATTTTTGTGCCGTCTCTTTCAACTTTATTATATCTTTTGTAAGGATCTGGCTTAGGGTTGCTATTAAAAGAGTACCGATTAAAAGTATCACCATGCATACAAGCAAAGTTCTAGTCTTTGCAGAATGCATTTGACGCTGCAAATTCTCCAAGGAGTATCCAATGATTAAATTCCCAAACTTTTCTTTTTCAAAATGAATGGGTGTTGAGAAAAAATAGATATTATCGACATCAGAAATATCCATGGGGGGCATACGCATAAGGCTTCGGCTGATTACTCTTGTTAGATCCTTTTTCTTAATAGTGCCAAAAAGACTTTGCATGGAGCCCTTTTTTAAACTGTAATACCCACTACCACATTTTTAATGTACGCAGGACTTCATTTGGGTTTTCATCGATCCAATCAGAAAGAACAATTGCCTCATCGTGATCTGAGGAAATTCGTTCCCCTTCTCTCTGGACGATGACGATAGGTCCATAGACACCTCGTTGCTCTTGCAATCCGGAATGGGAATGGAACCAATAGGTGCCTGATTGTTTGATGGGGAACTCGAAAATTTTTGTTTCGCCAGGTTCAATGGGTCGATTGTTTACATAAGGGAACCCCATCCTAACGGTAAGGTAAAAGAATTCCATGCCAGTGGATGGAGGTGGGAACGTCAATCGAATTATGAAAACTGATTTTTGCAGAATCACCTTCTCGAAACCTTGAAGTGGGGCCAGGGATGGACCCATTTAGCGCCATTGCTTTAATAATTTTTCCGGTCAGGTTAATTATTTTGTAGTCGATATTAATTTTATACTCGACCTTTTCTGCAAAAACAAAATTCGCACAGAGAAGGAGAAGAAAAATCTGGATCATAATACGTTTTTTCATGCTGCTTGCTCCCTTGGTACAGGTTCAGAGTCACAAGAATAGAACGACTCTTCTGCTAAAATGAAATGCATATAAGAAATATTCATTTTCCAAACAGAACAGCAACTGCTCGAAACCAATTCTTTGGTTAAATATTATGTGGAGTAAATGGGAGGCTTAGTTTTTTTGGGGGAGGGGGGGAGTTTCGGGAACTACGAAAATTGAATCATAGGTGTTGTTGAAAGCCATATAGCAGTTGCAAACAATGACATTTTCTTTTTCCAAAGTGTTTCCGAGAACAGCCTGAGCAGTGCAATTACTGCAACTGACCTTCATGTCGCAATCTGCTGACTCCATATGAGGCAGGGCAGAAGAATCATTGGAAAATGCGACGACCAATATTGCCGTCAATATAATGGTTAGAATTCTAT
>Ga0209091_10001693_pt1 | contig 19181 bp, 18 predicted proteins | sample ArcticOcean_MG_C_6_FD_187438 | JGI IMG/M metagenome (GOLD analysis project Ga0209091, IMG submission 187438) | Marine microbial communities from western Arctic Ocean - ArcticOcean_MG_CB8_128 (SPAdes) (version 2) | ecosystem: Environmental > Aquatic > Marine > Oceanic | place: Arctic Ocean...
AATCAAAAGATAATTTTATTCCTGTTAAGTTTGGAGATTCTGACAAAGCAAGGATTGGTGATTGGGTTATAGCAATTGGAAATCCACTAGGATTGGGTGGGACTGTCACTTCAGGTATTATTTCAGCAAGAAATAGGTCAATAGGTTTATCAAGGTTCGAAGATTACATTCAAACTGATGCTTCTATAAATCAAGGAAATTCAGGTGGACCATTATTTGATATGAATGGCGATGTTATTGGAATCAATACAGCAATTTTAGGTCAATCAGGATCAATAGGAATAGGTTTTTCAATTCCATCAAATAGTGCAAAAAAAGTTATAGACCAACTTATAGAATTTGGAGAAACAAAAAGAGGATGGCTTGGAGTTAGAATTCAAGTAGTAACACAAGAGATTGCAGATGTTGAGAAACTAGATGAACCAAGAGGAGCATTAGTTGCAAGTGTTGCAAAAAAAAGTCCTTCAGAAAAAGCAGGAATTAAAGCTGGCGATATAATACTAGAATTTAATGGTACTAAAATTAAAGAAATGAATGAGCTACCAAAAATTGTTGCTCAAACTGAAGTTGGAAAAACAGTAGAAGTTAAAGTATGGAGAAATAAAAAAGAAATAATTAAAAAGATTAAATTAGGAAGATTAGAAACATCAGAAGATTTTAAGGGAGAAGAAGAGTCTAGACCTGAAATACAAGAAATTAAATCTCTAAAAATTAAAGTAAGAAAATTAACAAAAAAAGACATTGAAACAAGAAAGCTGCCAAATCAAACAACTGGTCTAGTTATAACAAGTATAGGTAGAGATACTCCTATTAACGATCTAAATGTTAATGACATAATTGTTGAAGCACAAAAGAAAAGAATTAAATCCATAAGAGATTTAGAAAAAATAATTGAAGAAGCACTTAAATCAAATCAAAAAGCAATTTTGATTGCAATCTATAACAACCAAAACCAAAGAAGATATATTGGTGTTAAGTTAGATTAACAATGGACATTCTGTCCAAGATTATTTTAATTTCTGGTCCTACCGCCTCAGGAAAATCTAATTTCGCAGTTAAGCTTGCTAAAAAAATTAATGGAGAAATTATTAATGCAGATAGCATGCAGGTTTACAAGCAATTAAAGATTTTAACTGCTAGACCTAATAAAAAAGAACAAAAAAATATTAAACATCATTTGTACGGTGTGGTTGATATAAATAAAAGTTTCTCTACTGGTCAATGGTTAAAGCTTGCCATTAAAAAGATAAAAGAAATAAGAAAAAGAAAAAAAATTCCAATTTTAGTTGGAGGTACAGGATTATATTTTCAATCTATAATTAATGGATTAGCAAAAATTCCAAATATTCCTCTTGAATTCAGAAAAAAAGTTAGATTTATACAAAAAAAAGAAGGACAAAAAAAATTTTATAAAAAACTTTTAAAATTAGATAAAAAAATTAAAGATAAGTTTGATCCAAATGACACACAACGATCTATTAGAGCCTTTGAAATCAAGTTATATACAAAAGATTCTATGTACAACTGGTTTAGCAAAACTAAACCAGCATTTAATGAAAATGAGTTTTATAAAATATATATTGATTTTAACAGGGAGGAGTTAGTTAAAAAAATATCACTTAGAACAGTAAAGATGCTTAAAAATGGTGCTATTGATGAAGTTAAAAGATTTAGTTATAAAAAAATAAAAAAAGACAGTAGCGTCAATAAGGTAATAGGTGTGAATGAATTGAAACAATACTTAAAAAATCAAATGACCATGGATGAAGTTGGAGAGTTAATATCCATAAGAACAAGACAATACGCCAAAAGACAGGTTACTTGGGCAAGAAGCAGGATGCTATCTTGGAATAAAATTACTCCAAATAAAATTTCTAGCTGGATAAAAAATATAAATAAATCACTCTTAAACTTGACCAATTAATATAAAGTCCGATACATTGTTTAAATGGGTAATTTATATTCAGGAGCTGAAATTGTATTCAAGTGTCTAGAAGATCAAAAAGTAGAATATATTTTTGGTTATCCTGGTGGAGCTGTGCTTCCTATATACGATGAGTTAAAAAATCATCCAACTGTAAAACATATTTTAGTTAGACACGAACAAGGAGCTGGTCATGCAGCAGAAGGCTATGCAAGGTCCACTGGAAAACCAGGTGTTGTATTAGTTACATCAGGACCAGGAGCAACAAACGTAGTTACAGCATTAACAGATGCTTACATGGATTCAGTTCCATTAGTTTGTATTTCAGGACAGGTGCCAACTCACTTAATAGGGACAGATGCTTTTCAAGAATGTGATACGACAGGAATAACAAGACCGTGCACAAAGCATAACTGGTTAGTTAAAGATATAAAAGATCTTCCAAGAATAATGCATGAAGCTTTCGAAGTTGCAACAACAGGAAGGCCAGGACCTGTACTAGTTGATATTCCAAAAGATATTCAATTTGCTAAAGCAAAATATTCTATACCAAAAAAAGAAAAAAAATTAAACAGAAAGATATCAAATAGATTTAGTCAAAAAGAAATTGATCAATTAATTGAATTAATGAGAAAAGCTTCAAAACCAGTTTTTTATACTGGTGGGGGAGTAATTAACTCAGGTCCAAAAGCTACCGAATTATTAAGAGAGCTAGTTTCTTTAACTGGATTCCCTATAACATCAACTCTTCAAGGATTAGGAGCCTATCCAGGAGATGATAGTCAATTTTTAGGAATGTTAGGAATGCACGGAACCTACGAAGCAAATAATGCAATGCATGATTGTGATTTATTAATTAATATTGGTGCAAGGTTTGATGACCGTATAACAGGAAAAATTGATGAATTTTCTCCAAAATCAAAAAAAATTCATATTGATATTGATCCCTCATCAATTAATAAAATTGTAAAAGTTGACTTATCTATTGTTGGTGATGTTGCTGAAGTAATTAGCGCTACTGCCAAAACTTTAAAAAAGAAAAATTTAAATTTAAAAAAATTAAATAAACAAAAAATTTCAAAGTGGTGGCAACAAATTGAAAAATGGAAAACAAAACAATCTCTTAACTTTATCAATAGTGATACAATTATCAAACCTCAACATGCTGTACAAAGACTTTATGAGTTAACTAAAAATCAAGACACTTATATAACAACGGAAGTTGGACAGCATCAAATGTGGGCTGCACAGCATTATAAATTTAGTAAACCCAATAGATGGATGACATCTGGAGGCTTAGGTACTATGGGGTATGGATTGCCTGCGGCTGTAGGAGTTCAAGTAGCTCATCCTAAAAAATTAGTTATTGATATTGCTGGAGAAGCTTCAGTCTTAATGACTATGCAAGAGATGTCTACTGCTGTTCAATATGATTTGCCCATAAAAATATTCATTCTAAACAATCAATACATGGGAATGGTCAGACAATGGCAGGAATTATTACACGAAAAAAACTATTCAGAAAGCTATTCAGAGGCATTACCAGATTTTGTTAAATTAGCAGAAGCCTATGGGTGTGTTGGAATTAGAGCAAAATCACCAGATGAACTTGATGAAAAAATTCAAGAAATGATTAATATTGATAGGCCAGTAATCTTTGACTGCCACGTTGATCAAGATGAAAATTGTTATCCAATGATCCCTTCAGGAAAGCCACACAATCAAATGTTATTAGGTCCTAAAGATCAAGATGAAAATAAAATCACAGGTAAAGGAAAAGCGTTAGTTTAAAATGGTAAAATCAAAATCAGCTTATAGTACACCAAGCAAATTAGGAAAATTAGACACCAACATTTTTGTTATTTGGGTTGATAATGAGACTGGTGTATTAGCTAGAGTTGTCGGTCTATTTTCTGGAAGAGGCTATAATATTGAATCTTTAGCGGTAGCAGAAATCGATCATAAAGAAAACCTTTCAAGAGTGACTATTGTTACTACAGGAACACCGCAAGTGATTGAACAAATTACATTACAGTTAAAAAAATTAGTACCAGTTCACAAAGTAGCAAATTTTAAAAGAGAAGATAAAAAAGTAATATTTAAAGAGATGGCATTGTTAAAAATTGTAGCAAATCCAGCAAAAATTAAGAAAGCTTTAAATGCTTGTAAAAAATATAATCCAGTTATATTAGATCAAACAAATAAATCTGTTGTAATTCAAATTACAGCGTTAAGAAGAGATATAGATAATGTTACAAAAAATTTAAAACTACTTGGTCTTGTTAGTACCTCAAGAACTGGAGCGGTTGCAATGACAAGAGGTGCAGAAATATTTAACTAATTAATAAAAAGGATATAAAAATGAAAATGTTTTATGAAAAAGATGCAGATGTAGAATTGATTAAGAATAAAAAAATAGCCATTTTTGGTTATGGAAGCCAAGGTCACGCTCATGCTTTAAATTTAAAAGATAGTGGTGTTAAAGAAATTGTTGTTGCTCTTAGAGAAGGTTCTTCAAGTACTGCAAAAGCTGAGTCTAAAGGGTTAAAAGTAATGAATTTATCAGATGCAGCAGCTTGGGCTGATGTTGTTATGATATTAACGCCAGATGAATTACAAGCAGAAATTTACAAAAATCATATTGAGCAAAGAGTTAAAGAAGGAACTAGTGTAGCATTTGCTCATGGCTTAAATATTCATTATGACCTTATTAAAGCTAGAAAAGATTTGGATGTGTTTATGGTTGCACCTAAAGGACCGGGACATTTAGTTAGGAGTGAATATGAAAAAGGAGGTGGAGTACCATGTTTGTTTGCTGTTCATCAAAATGGATCAGGAAGAGCAAGAGATCTTGCATTATCTTATGCTTCAGCAGTAGGAGGTGGTAGATCAGGAATTATAGAAACAACATTCAAGGACGAAGTTGAAACAGATTTATTTGGAGAGCAAACGGTTTTATGTGGAGGATTGGTCGAATTGATAAAAAATGGTTATGAAACTTTAACTGAAGCTGGTTACGAACCAGAGATGGCATACTTTGAAACTGTTCATGAAGTAAAATTGATTGTTGATTTAATTTATGAAGGTGGAATTGCAAACATGAACTATTCTATTTCAAATACTGCTGAGTATGGAGAATACGTTTCTGGACCAAGAATCATAAATAAAGAAGAAACTAAAAAAAGAATGAAAGAAGTATTGAACGATATTCAATCTGGCAAATTCACTAAAGCATGGATGGATGAGTGTAAAAATGGTCAAAAGAACTTCCTCAAAACTAGAAAAGATTTAGCTAATCATTCTGTTGAAAAAGTTGGCGCCGAACTTAGAGCAATGATGCCTTGGATAAGTAAGAAAAAATTAGTTGATAGCGATAAGAGTTAATTTTTACTAAAGACCCAAACCGATCATCTTTTTAGATAAAATATAACAATTATTTTGCAATATCTATTATAGATTGTATTATAGTTTTTTCAAAATTAGTGGTTATGACCGACAAAAATAAAGTTTTTATATTTGATACTACCATGAGAGATGGTGAACAATCGCCAGGTGCTTCAATGAGTCTTGAGGAAAAAATTCAAATTGCAAGAGTTTTTGATGAACTAGGTATTGATATAATAGAAGCAGGATTTCCTATTGCATCTCCTGGTGATTTTGAAGCTGTAACAGCAATAAGTAAGATTTTAAAAAATTCTATACCGTGTGGATTGTCAAGAGCTAGCAAGAAGGATATTGATGCATGTTATGAAGCTTTAAAAGCTGCACCAAGATTTAGAATTCATACCTTTATTTCAACAAGCCCCCTACACATGAAACATAAATTAAATAAATCACCAGAACAAGTCTTGGATGCAATTAAAGAAAGTGTTACATACGCAAGAAACCTTACAGATGATGTGGAATGGTCTTGTGAAGATGGCACAAGAACTGATATAGACTATATGTGTAAATCAGTTGAACTTGCGATAAATTGTGGAGCAAAAACAATAAATATTCCAGATACTGTTGGATACACAATGCCTTCAGAATTTACTAAAATTATTACAACACTTAAAAATAAAGTACCAAATATTGATAAAGCTATTTTATCTGTGCATTGTCATAACGACTTAGGTTTAGCTGTTGCAAATTCTTTAGCAGGAGTTTCAGCTGGAGCAAGACAGGTGGAATGTACAATTAATGGAATAGGTGAGAGAGCAGGGAACGCTGCTCTTGAAGAAATTGTTATGGCAATAAAAACAAGAAATGATCTAATGCCGTATGAAACAGGAATTAAAACAGAATTATTAAGTAAAGCTTCTAAAGTTGTTTCAAATGCAACTTTTCCCGTCCAATTTAATAAAGCTATTGTTGGAAAAAATGCATTTGCACATGAAGCGGGCATTCATCAAGATGGAATGTTAAAAAATAGAAATACATACGAAATTATGAAACCTGAAAGCGTAGGAGTTAAAAAAACCTCTCTTATAATGGGTAAACATTCAGGGAGACATGCATTTAAGGAGAAACTGAATGATCTTGGTTATGCGGGTGTAACAGACGATGTTATTCAAACTGCATTTGGAAAATTTAAAATTTTAGCTGATAAGAAAAAACATGTTTATGATGACGATATTGCAGCTTTAGTAGACGATAGTTTAGTTCATGATAAATATGTTATTAATCTTAAATCTTTAAAAGTTTTTGCTGGTACTGGTGAACCACAAAGAGCTGATATGACTTTAGATGTTTACGGTGAGATTAAAACTACATCAGAGACTGGTGATGGACCAGTTGATGCTATTTTTAAATGTATAAAAGTTTTATATCCACATGATGTTAAGCTTCAATTATATCAAGTGCATGCAGTTACAGAAGGAACAGATGCACAAGCAACTGTTAGTGTTCGAATTGAAGAAAATGGAAAAACAACTGTTGGACAATCTGCAGACACAGATACATTGGTCGCTTCAGCAAATGCATACTTAGGAGCATTAAATAAAATGATTATTAAAAGAAACAAAACAGCTCCAATAGAGTACAAAACACAGAAAATGAAGGGAATATAATGATAAAATGGTTAAATAAACTTACAGATATTTGGAGTCAAGATATGGCTATTGACCTTGGAACAGCCAACACACTTGTTGTACTAAAAAAACAAGGCGTTGTACTTAATGAACCATCAGTTGTTGCAATTATTGAGAATAAAGGAAAAAAAACAATTTTAGCAGTTGGAGATGAAGCAAAAACAATGCTTGGAAGAACACCTGGAAATATCCAGGCTATAAGACCTTTAAGAGACGGTGTTATTGCAGATTTTATTGTTACAGAAGAAATGATTAAACATTTTATAAAAAAGGTCCATAAAAATAGAACATTTGCAAGTCCCAGAATTTTAATTTGTGTACCAACTGGCTCAACACCAGTAGAGAGAAAAGCAATTCAAGATAGTGCGTTAGCAGCAGGTGCTAGACGTGTTCAATTAATTGAAGAGCCTATTGCAGCAGCAATTGGAGCAGGATTACCAATTTCAGAGGCTACAGGATCCATGGTTGTTGACATAGGTGGTGGTACAACAGAAATTGCAGTTATGTGTTTAGGTGGACTCGTTTATTCTAGATCATTAAGAATAGCAGGTGACGCAATGGATACAGCATTAATTAACTATATGAGAAAAGAATATAATCTTATGATTGGAGATAGTACTGCTGAAAAAATTAAAAAAGAAATTGGAACTGCAATGGTTTCAAATAACAATACTTATCCAGTTAAAGGTAGAGATTTAAGATCAGGAACACCCAAAGAAGTTAATATTACTGAAGAGGATACTGCAGAAGCTTTAAATGATGTTTTAAAAGAAATGGTCAATGGAATTAAAGATGCATTAGAAAATACACCTCCAGAATTATCAGCCGATCTGGTCGATATGGGATTAACTCTAACCGGTGGTGGGGCCTTATTAAAAAATATCGATAAAAGATTTGCTAAAGAAACAGGTTTACCAGTACATATAGCAGAGGATCCAATAGCTTGCGTTGCAATTGGCACTGGAATAGCTTTAGAGCAAGAAGAAATATTCTCTACCATGCTATCTGAATATTAAAAAAGATGGATGGAAGTAGAGATGATTTTATAATTGCAATAAGATCTGCTTTTTTAAAGAGAGAAACACAGCAAACATTTTCATTACTCGGGCTAATAATTTTTTCATTAATACTTTTAATTTTAGGAAGTTTAAATTTTAAAATTATTAATTATATCAAAATTATAGTTAATGAAGGTGTCTATAGATCTTCTTTAGTTATATCTATTCCAGAAAAATTTATTAAAAAAACTTACATTAATACCAACGAACATTTTAAATTTTACGATGAATATAAAAAAAATAAAGTAGAATTAAAAAACTTAAGATCAAAAAATTTATTAAATGAATTTGCTATCTTAGAAAATAATAGATTAAAAAGTATAATTGATGACTATTTAGTCATATCAAATGAAATAGTAGCAAAAATTTTAATTGATAAACAAAGTCCGTTTTCAAGGTCAGTTATTGCAAACAAAGGTAGTAAAAATAATATTAAAAAAGGAATGGTAGTTTTGGATGGTGAATATTTGGTTGGAAAAGTAATTGAGGTTAATTATATAACGTCAAGAATATTGTTGTTATCTGACTTTAACAGTAAAATTCCAGTAACTATAGAACCAGGTGGAACTCAATCTATACTATCTGGCACAGGAAAAGATGATGCAATCATAGAATATATTAAAGATGATTATATTGATAATGACACTTATAATGCCACTGTTTATACGTCAGGTTTTGGTGGCTTATTTAAAGCAGGCATTCCAATAGGAAAAATTAAAAATATAGATTTAAATAAAGAAATAAAAGTTAGTTTTTTTTCTGATTTTACTCAATTAAGTTTTGTTAAAATTTTATCATATGAAGAAGCAAAAACAAAAGCTAAGGAAAAAATTAAACTAGAAGCTCAAAAAGAATCAAAAATAATAGCTGAAAAATTAAAAAAAATTCAAGCAGAAGTTGAATTAAAAGCACAAAAAATAAAGAAACTAAAAGCCGAAGAAGAGAACAAACTAAAAGCCGAAGAAGAGATCAAATTAAAAGCCGAAGAAGAGATCAAATTAAAAGCTGAAGGAGTGAGCAGATTAAAAGCCGAAGAAAATTTAGCATTAAATATAGAAAAACAAAAAAATTATAAAGATCTTGAATTAAAATACAGTTCACAATGTAAAAAAAGATTTTTTAATATGCTTTATAAGATTGGAACACCAGAATATAAAAATTGTATTTTAAATAAAGGAATTAAAACATTCAATGAATGAAATAAGCAAACAAAGTTTAGTTAAAAAAATATTATTGAATGCACCAATAATAGTGCTTTTTATTTCTGTATTAAGTAATTTTGATTTTAATTATTTAGATTTAGATTATTTTTCATTTAATTTTATACATATCTTAATATTTTATTGTGGATTAAAAAAAAATATCAATTTAGGGTACGGATTAATTTTTTTAGCAGGATTAATTAATGATACAGTAATCAATTTACCAATAGGATTAAGCAGTTTATCATATCTATTAATATGTGTTTCAGCTGCCTATCTTAGAACCATAACTTTAAGACCAAGTTTATCAAAAGACATAATATATTTTTTAGTTACCATCTTGGTTGTAAACTCTATTTCATATACTTTGTTAAATTTAATTTTTTCTATCACAACGGAATATAAAGATTTGCTAATAAATGTTTTTTTTACTTTTTTATTATATTTTGTGTTTGCTAATTTATTTAAACTTTACGAAATAAAAATCCTTAGAAGGTCAGATGTTTAGTGAAGATATAGGGGTTAGAAAATTAAATGTTATTAGTAGAAGAATGTTTATTGTTTCTGCTGCAAAAATTGTAGTATTTGGTGGAATAATAGCAAGGCTATTTTCACTTCAGATTAATGAAAATAAAAAATATTTAACGTTATCAGATAAAAACCGCTTAAGAGAATGGAGACAACCACCAGTTAGAGGTGAATTTTTAGATTATTTTGGAAATGTCATTGCAGGAAACTTAAAAGTTTATCAATTACACGTTGTTCCTGAGCAAGTAGAAAACTTTAAATATTTAATGTTAAGATTAAATAACATTTTAAAGTTTTCTGATAAAGATTTTTCTAAAATAATAAAAAAAAAAAATAGTCAAAGACCCTGGGAAACTTTAATTATTTCTGAAAATTTAACATGGGAAGAATTTACAAAAATAAATTATTATTTGCATGAATTGGTTGGTGCCAAGCCTGTCTTTTCAGTATCTAGAAGTTATCCATTTAAAGAAAATTATGTTCATGTATTGGGTTACCTAAGCATAGCAAATGAAAAAGATTTGTTGTCCAACGAAATTATTAAAAAAAATCATGTGCCCGGATTAAGGGTAGGGAAAACTGGCTTAGAAAAAACATTTGAAAATGTTCTTTTAGGAACAAATGGCATTCAAAGATATGAGGTAAATGCATACGGTAAAAGAATTAATCAATTAGATTATCAAGAGGGCACAAAGGGCAAAACAATTAAACTTACAATAGATACTGAGGTGCAAAAACTAGCAAATGAATTATTAAGTGATAAAGCTGGATCGATAAGTGTTATGGATATTTATACGGGAGAGTTAATTGCAATGCACTCTTCACCTACTTTTGATCCTAATTTATTCGTATTTGGGATTAGCAATGATAATTGGCAATTAATAAAAAATAATCCATTAAAACCCTTAACTAACAAAACATTATCAGGATTATATTCACCTGGTTCAACTATCAAACCAATTGTAGCATTATCTGCACTTGAAAATAATGTTATTTCACCAAACTTTAAAGTGAATTGCACAGGAAAAACAGAAATGTATGGTCAAACTTATCATTGCTGGAAAAAAAAAGGACATGGAGTTGTTAACTTAAAAGAAGCCATAAAACAGTCATGCGATACATACTTTTATGAAATTGCTAGAAAGCTTGGAGTAGATCGCCTAAGTAAAACTTCTTTAAAGTTTGGGTTAGGAGAGAAAGTATTAAAAGATATTTTTAGTAATGAAAAAAAGGGCTTGGTACCTAATACTAAATGGAAAAAAGATAATTTAGGTAAAGGATGGGTTTTAGGAGAAACCTTAATTACAGGAATTGGCCAAGGATATATTCAAACTACCCCACTACAATTATGTTTAATGACCGCACAACTCGCAAATGGTGGATATAAAATTTACCCAAAAATAACCGTAGAAGAAAACCAAGATACTTTTGAACAAATTAAAAATAAAATTAAAAAAAATTCTGAAGCATTAAAAGAAGTAAAAAAAGGGTTGGATGTAGCAAGCGAAGGATTGACCTGGTTTACAGGAGAAAAAAAACACGAACCACTTTACAAAAATCCTGAAAATATAAAGTTCGTATTGAATGCCATGTTTAGTTCGACAAACGAAATTAGAGGAACATCCTATTCTTCAAGAATAAAAGATCCTAAATATCAGTTTGCCGGAAAAACAGGAACTGCTCAAGTTAAAAGAATAACAGAGAAGGCAAGAGAGTTAGCCTTAAAAACATTACAAATTCCATACAATGAAAGAGATCATGCCTTATATATTGCATTTGGACCTTTTAAAAATCCAAGATATGCACTCAGTATTATAGTGGAACATGGCGGCTCAGGAAGTGCAACAGCTGCACCCATGGCAAAAAAATTATTCAAATTAATAATAGACAGACATGAATTTAGAGAAAAAATTAGAAATCAAAAAGAGTTAAAAATATAAATGTTTCAGTCTCAACAAAGTTTTTTCAGCAATGAACTTACACTTTTTCAGAAAATAAAGAATTTAGATTATATTTTGTTAGTATGCATTTTATTACTTGGTATAATAAGCAGTCTCTCCATGTATTCAACTGATGGAGGTCAAATTCTATATCATACTCAAAGTCATGTCTTAAAATTTTTATTTTTTTTCCCAATGATGATTTTTTTATCTTTTTTTTCTATAAAATTTTGGCATACATCAGGATATTTATTTTATTTAATAGTTTTATTATTTTTAATTTGGGCATCTCTATATGGAGTTAAAGCCTCAGGATCTCAAAGATGGATAAACTTATATTTTATAAACCTACAACCTTCTGAACTTATGAAAATTTCAATCATTCTATGTCTTGCTAAATTTTATCATCGTATTCAGTTAGATAAAATAAATTCTTTTAAGAATATACTGATTGCTTTAGTTATTTTAATTTTACCTATTATGCTTGTAATTAGTCAACCAGACTTAGGAACTTCTATATTAATTGCATTAAGTGGTCTTGTTGTATTGTGGCTTGCAGGATTTAACATAAAATATTTTTTTTATTCATTTTTAACTCTAGTTATCTCAATGCCCTTTGTTATTTCATTTTTACAACCTTATCAAAAATTAAGAATCTTAACTTTTATTAATCCCAATAAAGATCCTTTAGGTGCCGGATACCAAATAATCCAATCTAAAATTGCTGTAGGCTCGGGTGGTTTAACTGGAAAAGGATTTTTAAAGGGCACTCAAAGTTATTTAGAATTTTTGCCAGAAAAACATACTGATTTTATATTTACTTTATTTGCGGAAGAATTTGGATTCATAGGTTCGATTATACTTTTAATAATTTATATTATAATAATTTTTAGAATTTTAAAAATAGGATCAATTTCAAGAAGTTATTTTGCAAAACTTTTTTGTTATGGTTATTCATCAGCAATTTTTTTTTATATTACTGTTAATATGTCTATGGTTTTAGGCTTATTACCTATTGTTGGATCACCCTTGCCAATTATGTCCTATGGAGGATCTTCAATGTTGGCAACTATGATTGGCTTTAGTATTGTTTTGAGTGCTAAAATTAATCATAAACAGCTAATTGGTTAGTTTTTTAAAGAACTAATTTGTATAATTTGTCGCTAGAATAATTATGAGCAATAATTATATAATCTCACATGAGTAAAAAATTAAAAATTGGAATTATTGGTGCTGGTATTCAAGGTATTTCCAATGCACTATTTTTGCAAAAAAAAGGTTTTCATGTTACAATTTTCGATAGAGATGAGCCTGGCAGCCCTGTTGCATCATATGGTAATGCAGGTCATTTTTCTCCATATGCTTCTGTTCCTATAAACAGACCTGACATTTTACCAGATATTCCGGCGATGCTTTTAAGCTCAACAGGTCCACTTGCCCTTAAATGGAATTATGTTCCAAAAATGATTCCATGGTTTTTACAATTTATAAGAAACTGTACTACAAAAAAAATGATGCATACCGCTAAAAATATGCATCAAATTTTAGATTTAGCATTACCTGCTTATGATGAATTATTTGATGAAATAGAACTTGAAGGATTGGTTGAAAAAAAAGGCATTTTGTATATTTGGAATGATCAAAGTTTAAAAAGTAGAAAGTTAGAAATTAAAGTTAGAAATGAATTAGGTGTTGATCAACAGGTAGTAACTCCAAAAGAAATTCATGATCTAGAGCCAAACATAAAACCGATCTATCACGGAGGTGTTTATTATCAGCATGGTAGACACGCTAGAAATCCAAAGAAAATTCTTTTAAAACTTTATGATCTTTTTTTAAAAAAGGGTGGTAAATTTTTAAAAATGAATATCAAAGACATAAATTTTGACGATGAAAAGCCAGTTATAAAAGCTGAAACACAAAGCTTTCTTTTTGATAAAATTGTTATTGCCTGTGGTTCATTTTCAAAAAAACTAACAGATAATTTAGATGAAAAAATACCACTTGATACTGAAAGAGGGTACCATGTTCATTTTAAAGATTGTGATCATCTTTTAAGTAGACCAGTAATTTTCCAAAATAGAGGATTTGGTATTACACCAATGGAACAAGGACTTAGAGTTGTAGGTACTGTGGAGTTTGGTGGATTAGACAATCCATTATCCAAATCAAGAGTTGAAAATTTAATTAATAATGCAAAATATATGATGGGTGATTTACCCGAACATGAAGACGAGTGGCTTGGTTTTAGACCAACATTGCCTGATTACTTACCTGTAATAGGACCATCAAAAAAATATAAAAATGTTTTTTATTGTTTTGGTCATCATCATTTAGGATGGACATTAGGGCCAATTTCAGGGAAAATAATCTCAGGTATGATTGCTGAAGAAAATACAAATTTAAATTTAAAACCATATAGTTCTCTTAGGTTCAGTTAGGTGACAAATAAGAATAATGCTGCTTATATTTATTTATTTCTAGCAACCTTATTTTGGTCAGGAAATTTTTTAGTTGGAAAATTTGCTAGCCAATATCAAATACCTCCATTTTCATTAAATTTTTATAGATGGCTTTTTGCTTGGTTGATTTTAGCACCATTCACAATTCAAGAAATATTCAAAAAAAGAAGATATATTTTAGAAAGTTATAAATATTATACATTTCTTGGAATAATGAGTGTTACCATATTTAATTCAATTGTCTATTATTCTTTAAACTTTACTCAAGTGATCAGTGGAGTGTTAATGATATCGACAATACCCGTGATGATCATTTTCATTTCATCAATTTTAAAAATTGAAAAAACTAATACTTTTCAAATATTAGGAGTTACATGTTCTTTTATTGGTGTTGTTTTAATTATAACTAAAGCAAATCTTGGGATATTAATGAATTTAGATTTTAACAAAGGTGACATCACAATGGTTTTTGGAATGTTGTCTTGGGCAACTTATTCTGCGTTATTAAAGAAAAAAAAACATGAACTATCTCAACTAGGATTGCTGGAAGTAGTAATTTCTTTTGGTTTTATTTTTTTAATACCAATTTATTTTATAGAATATCAAATGGGTTATAGAATTGTTTTAAATCATAACTTTTACATGATTTTATTTTATGTAGTTTTGTTCCCAGGTCTTGCTTCTTTTATTTTTTGGATAAAAGGAGTTTCCCTAATTGGCGCCAACAGAGCAGGTGTTTTTTTGCATATGATGCCTATATTAAGTGCAATTATGGCAATGATTATTTTTAATGAAAAATTTATGTTTTATCATATGTTGGGCGCAATATTTATTTTAACTGGAATTCTTTTATCAAATAGAAAGATTAAAAATGCTTAAAGTTGCTATCTTAGATGATTATCAAAATGTATCTCAAGAGTTTGTTGATTTAAAAAAACTATCAGGAGAATATGAGTTTAAGATATTTAGTGAACCATTTGTGGATGAGGCAGACGCTATTGAACAACTATCTGATTTTGAAGCTTTGTTAATTATGAGAGAACGAACTCCTATTACTAAAAATTTAATCGATAATTTGAATGACCTTAAATATATCGTAACAAGTGGTTCAAGAAATAAAGCTATAGATTTAACTGCTGCTAAAAAAAGAAAAGTTATAGTATGTGGAACTGAAATAGATTTTGCAGGTACCACCGAACTAACTTGGGGTTTAATCTTAGGTTTAGCTAGAAATTTCAAAGAAGAAATTGACAATATGTATCAAGGCTACTGGCAATCAACTATTGGACTTGAGCTTAAGGGAAAGATTTTAGGGTTAGTTGGACTTGGAAGAGTTGGATCTCAGGTTGCTAAAATTGGTAAAGCTTTTGGTATGGAAGTTATGGCTTGGAGTGAAAATTTAAACTTAGATACTTGCAAAGAGTTAGGTGTACTTCCTTGTAGTAAAGAAGATTTATTTCAAAATTCTGATTTTATATCCATCCATGTTCAAGGTGGAGAAAGATACAAAGAGTTAATAAAACTAAAAGAGTTAGACTCAATGAAAAAAACTGCTTTTTTAATTAATACTTCAAGAGGATCCATTATTAATGAAGATGATTTAATTATAGCGTTATCAACTAATGTTATTGCTGGAGCAGGACTTGATGTTTATGAAAAAGAACCTTTGCCAGAAGGGAACAAGCTAAGATTTCTACCAAATGCATTATTAATGCCTCATGTTGGTTATGTAACTGCAGAAAATTATAGTGTATTTTATACCCAGATGATAGAAGGTCTTGAGGCTTGCGTAAATGGTAAGCCAATTCGTATTATTGAAAAATAATGGAGCTACCAGTAGTCAACCATAAAGATTATGTTGCAAAAATTGGTGATAATCACAAATTTCCAATTAATAAATTTGGTGAACTTGCAAAATATTTGATTGATCAAAATATTGTCAAAAACTTTTATAATCCACTTGTCTGTTCTTTTGAAACATTAAATCGAGCTCATTCAAAAAATTATATCAATGATATAAAAAATAAAACTTTAGATAAAAATGCAATTAAAAAAATTGGTTTTCCATTGGTTGATAGTGTAGTTCAAAGATCGTTAGTTGCAACAGGTGGAACTGTTTTAGCATCAAAACTTGCATTAAATTATGGAATTGCATGTAACACAGCAGGTGGAAGTCATCATGCAAATTATGATGGGGGGGCTGGTTATTGTGTGTTTAATGATGTTGCAGTTGCAGCTCATTATTTACTGGATAGAGGATATGCTAATAGAATTTTAATTGTTGATTTAGATGTTCACCAAGGAAATGGAAACTCAGAAATTTTTAAGGATAATAAGCATGTTTTTACTTTTAGTATGCATTCAAAAACCAATTATCCTGCTAAAAAATCAATAAGTGATTTAGATGTTGAGCTTGAAGATAATCTTGAAGATGGTGTATATTTAAAAACACTTAAGTATTATCTAAATGAACTTAATAATGAAAACTTTGATTTTGTTTTTTATATAGCGGGTGTTGATATTCATTTTAATGACCGGTTAGGTAAATTAAAAATTTCTGATGAAGGAATAAAAAAAAGAGATGAATTGGTAATAGAAAATTTTTCCTCTAAAAGAATACCAATTTGTGGTGTTCTAGGTGGAGGATATAATAAAGATTTTAATAAATTGGTAGAATTACATTCTCTATTACATCAATCATGTGCTAAATTGATTTAAATATGACTAAAAAAATTAACGAAGACCTTACTGCTGAACAAAAATTAGTTTTATTTGAAGATGGAACTGAAGCACCAGGAACTAGTGAGTTAAATCATGAAAAGAGAGAAGGTAGCTATCACTGTACTAATTGTGGTGAAAAGTTATTTGATTCAACTGCTAAATATGAAAGTGGTTCAGGTTGGCCTTCATTTTACCAATCATTGCCTGATAAATTTGAAACGAAAACAGATACTTTATTAGGGTACGAAAGAGTTGAATATCATTGTAAAAAATGTGGAGGCCATCATGGTCACATTTTTGAAGATGGGCCAAAGCCGACAGGCAAAAGATACTGCAATAATGGTGTTTGTTTAACCTTTAAACCAAAAGAATAAATTTTTTAGTATTTAAAAACCCAAAATAGGTGTTTAATCGTTTGTACATAAAGTTTATTCAGTTATATATAATTTTAACTTTAATTTATTTTAAAAGGTCTTGTAACTTATTTTCTTTTTCAAGAGCTCTAACATCATCATAACCACCAATGTGCTGGTCATCAAAAAAGATTTGAGGAACAGTTCTTTTACCATTTGCTTTTGTAATCATTTCATCCATTGCACTGTCAACTGTTGCAATATTAATCTCTTTATATTCAACATTGTTTCTAGCTAATAATTTTTTTGCTGCATCGCAAAAAGTACAAAGTGGTCCTGTATATATTGTTACATTTTTCATGAGTTATAAATAATCGTTCTTTTTAATTTTACTAGTAATTTCTTTCCTAGAATATTCAAACTTCTTTTTGTGTTTAATACTTTTTTGATTAACTCTTTTTCTCCACAATCTAAAAGAAACTGGCTTTATAGACCGTCTCATAATCTTGATAACTTCACCTTCTGTTTTTCCAGTCTTTTTCTCTATTTCTTCAAAAGTGATCCTATCTGCCCAAGCTGCCCAAACGATCCAATCTGGGTCATCAATATGGGGCTCAGGATTTTTGACCCTAGTTATGGGGGTGTGACCTTTTTTTTTCATAAAACCCTTATATTTGAAAATAATCCTTAATGCATTTTTTTTGTGCTCATGTTAAGATATTTTACGATAGTCCTTTTTAGCCATCTTTAGCTCCTGGTTTTATTAAGGACTATCCAAACGAAAAATGCTTCCCATAAATTATTTCCTTTTTTTACAGATAATTTTATTTATGTTTATCACTCCTGGAACTCCCAGAATTGTGATCATTTCTTATTCAATGAATTATGGAGTTCAAAAATGTATCTGGACGGCATTAGGCGATGTCACCGCAAATACAATCCAAGCAACTTTAGTAATTTTTGTTCTTGGATCTTTTTTTGTTGATAACCCAAGTTTTCTAAATACTTTTAAATGGATAGGAATTGCATATTTACTCTATCTTGCTTACGATATTTACACTTCAAGGCCAAAAGACATTAGTACAAATAATATTTCATCTAAAAGTTTTTTTTCATTCTTTAAAGATGGTTTTTTAGTTGCAGGAACAAGTCCTAAGGCTTGGATGTTCTTTCCTTTAATCTTTCCACAGTTTATTGATTTTAACTCTAATTATATTATTCAATTTATAATTTTGATCACAACATATGTAGTTTTAGATTTTTTATCGTTGATTGCTTACGCTGTACTTGCTAGAAAATTAATCATTTGGATTAAAGCTAATCCTAAAGTTATTAATACAATTTCAGCGTGTGTATTAATATTAATTGCTCTAATCATTGCTTTTATTCAAAAATATTAAGTCGCAATCCTCTATTAGCATCTTGTTTGTTTTAAAATTTAGGAGTTTAATTAATTTTTTTAAATTAAAACTAATAGAGGAAAAATAAAATGAAAATCAGAAATATACTTATTACTTTAGTTTCTGCTATTGCACTTTTAATTTCAGCTTCAACAATATCTTTTGCAAAAGTTGTTGGGGACAAAATTATTTTAGGTGCAGCTGTTTCATTAACTGGAAAATATTCATCTAATGGTGTTCATACTCAAAACGGCTATAACTTAGCAGTTGAGAGAATTAATAGCATGGGCGGTGTTAAAGTTGGTGGAAAAACTTACAAGTTTGAAATCATTTATTATGATGATGAGTCAAACTCTGGAAGAGCAGCTCAACTTGCAGAAAGATTAATCCAACAAGATGGTGTTCAGTTCATGCTTGGGCCTTATAGCTCAGGACTTACAAAAGCTATGGCGCCTGTAACTGAAAAATATGAAGTTCCTATGGTTGAAGCAAACGGTGCGTCTAGATCGTTATTCACTAAA
>Ga0209091_10001697_pt1 | contig 19152 bp, 24 predicted proteins | sample ArcticOcean_MG_C_6_FD_187438 | JGI IMG/M metagenome (GOLD analysis project Ga0209091, IMG submission 187438) | Marine microbial communities from western Arctic Ocean - ArcticOcean_MG_CB8_128 (SPAdes) (version 2) | ecosystem: Environmental > Aquatic > Marine > Oceanic | place: Arctic Ocean...
TTTTTATTTTTCATGTAATGACTATTCAATGTATGAAATTGCAATATGTATAAATGCATTATGTTTTGATAAAAGAAATAATAAATTTGTTTTAAACAATCAAAAAGTTAAAAGTTTAATTAAAGGGTATCAAAGTGTTAAAAAAATTTATCAAAAAGAAAAAGATGCTTTAAATGTATTATGTAGGGGAGCTGCATTAAGATACCTTTTGACTAGAATTTATGATTACATTAATACTCCCAAAACAGCGCTGATTAAGATCAAAGACCCTAAAGAATATTTTCAAAAACTAATCATTCACAATAATTTAAATAGTTTTAAAAATTATTATAATTGATGATTAAAATTTATACAGATGGTTCATGTTTAAATAACCCAGGAGATGGTGGATGGGCAGCTATAATAAATAATGGTGGAGAAGTTTTAAAAATAAGTGGAAGTGAAAAAAGTACAACTAATAATAAAATGGAATTAATGGCTCCCATTAATGCTCTTAAAAAAATTAATAAACATAAAAAAGTTGAGATATATACCGATTCTAAATATGTCAAATTAGGAATCACTGAGTGGATTCATAAATGGACAAAAAATAACTGGCAAACTGCTAAAAAAGAGGATGTTAAAAATAAAGAACTATGGGTAGAACTTTACGAACTAACTAAATCTTTTGAAATAAGTTGGATATGGATTAAAGCGCATGCGGGAAATACACTTAACGAAGAAGTAGATTCTCTCGCTAAAAAAGCGGCTGAATCAAACTAAATTTAAAAAATTTTCAGCTGCTGATATTTCACAAGATCCAGCATCTTTTTCTTCCTGCAATTTAACAACTTTTAAATTGTCAATTAACATTGTGTATCTATTCGATCTAATTCCTAATCCTCTGGTACTCTTATCAATATCTGCACCTATTGATTTTGTAAAATTTAAAAAAGGATCTGCCATCATTACAATTTTATCTCCAACATTATGGTTCTTGCCCCATGCATCCATTACAAACGGGTCATTCACGGATATGCATACAATATAGTCAATTCCTTTTGTTTTGTATTTTTCATAAGTCTTTACATAACCTGGTAAGTGCTTAGCAGAACAAACAGAAGTATAAGCTCCTGGTAAACCAAATAAAACAATTTTTTTTCCTTTAAAAAATTCTGTAGTATTTTTTTTAACTGGGCTTCTACCCTCCATAATGAAAACTTCAGAATTAGGAATTGTATCATTCTCTTTTAATTTCATTATATTTTTTCCTTAATATATTGTTTTATTTTACTTAGGTTGTTACTAATTACATCATAATTTTCTTTTTCATTCATAATATATATTAATTCATTAGGAAGACTTGGTTTAATATTAATAGATCTATCAATTGCCTCAGGAAACTTACAAGGATGGGCAGTTGCCAAAACAACATTATTGCCATTCAAATTAACTTTTTTTAGAGCACCTAGCCCTATTGCACTATGGGGATCCAATATAATTTTATATTTTTCATATGTTTCTTTGATAACATTCAAAATTTCATTCTCATTCAAGCTTGTTGACAAAAAATCTTTTTTAATTTTATCCAGCTTTTCTTTTGGAATAATATATTTCCCTTTCTCTTTAATTCCTGTCATCACATTTTTAGTTTCAACATCGTCATAATCGTTCAAGTCATAAATTAATCTTTCAAAATTACTTGCATCTTGAATATCCATGCTTGGTGATATTGTTTCAAATACAGTTTCTGCCTCATACTTACCATTAGATATCGCTCTATGAAGAATATCATTTTGATTTGTTGCAACGACAAGTTTATTTATTGGAAGGCCCATTTTTTTTGATAAATATCCAGCATAAACATCTCCAAAATTTCCAGTAGGCACAGAAAAATTTATTGGTTTTTCATTTTTTAATAAAAAATAAGTATAAAAATAATATACAGCTTGAGCAATAATTCTTGCCCAATTTATTGAATTAACACCCGACATATTAATTGATTTAGAAAACTCTTTATCAGAAAACATAGACTTAACTAAGTTTTGACAATCATCAAAATTACCTTCTATTGCTATATTAAAAACATTTTTATCTTTAATTGTCGACATTAGTTTTCTTTGTACAATTGAAACTTTATTATGTGGATGCAAGACAAATATATTCATATTTTTCTTTCCCTTAATAGCATCTATGGCTGCAGCACCTGTATCTCCTGACGTTGCAACAATAACATTTATACTTTTGTTATTTTTACTAATGTAGTATTCATAAAAATTTCCTAGTAATTGCATTGCTATATCTTTAAACGCTAATGTTGGGCCATGAAACAACTCTAAAACATTGACATCTCCAATTTTGATAAAGTTAACCGTATTATCTTTTCTGAAAACCGAATATGATTTCTTAATTATCTCTGACAATTCACTCTCAAACATAAAATCTCCAATAAAAGGAAATATGATTTTTTTTGCAAGGTCTTGATAGTTCAATTTACTCAACGAATTCAGTTCATCATTTGTGAATTTCTTAAGAGATTTTGGTACAAATAAACCACCCTCATCAGCTAGGCCTTTAATAAAAACTTCCTCAAAGCTGTACTCTTTTGAGTTATTTCTTGTGCTTATATATTTCATCTAAGATTTTTTTAACACTCTATCGCAATTTTCTTTAGTCGCAATCTTTAAATCAAATTATCTATTAAAAATAATACAAAAATTAAAAATAAATATAAAATTGAATAACTAAAAACTTTTTTAGCCTTCTTTAAATCAAATTTATTTTTCTTATATTTAAATAGATCATAGCAAATAACATTATAATAAATTGTAAGAATTAATGATGGAGCTAAATATACAAGGCCTGAAAAATTAATCACATAAGGAAAAATGATAACTGGCAACATTAATAGAGAATATATAAAAATATATACTTTTGTTTTTTCAATACCGTCTGTTAAAGGAAGCATTGGTATTTTTGCTTTCTTGTAATCGTCAGCTTTATATAAGCTTAATGCCCAAAAATGTGATGGTGTCCAAAAAAAAATTATTAAAAAAAAAGTTAGTGGTTCTAAACCAATTGCATTAGTAGCTATAGTCCATCCAATGACTGGTGGTAAGGCACCTGCAACACCACCTATGACAATATTTTGTGGTGTTTTTTTTTTTAGCCAAATTGTATAAACAAACAAATAAAAAAAAATTGTAAATAACAATAAGGATGCAGACAAAATATTTACAAAATAATTTAAAGCTCCAACTGAAATAATTGATAGCAATATTCCAAAAATTAAAGCTTGTTTTCTGTTAATTTTTCCTGCTGGAATTGGTCTTAAGCACGTTCTTGTCATCAGTGCGTCTAAATCTGACTCGTACCACATATTTAAACATCCCGCCGCACCCGCTCCTAAAGCCACTAAAGCTATACCAATCATTGCGTCAGTAATGCTTGTGTTTGAATTAGAAGTTAAAAATCCAACAGTGCATGTAAATATAACTAGAGACATGACTCTTGGTTTCATTAGTAAATATAATGATTTAATAAAATTTCCTAAATTTAAAGGAACAGTTTTTTTTCTAATTGTATTGGACAAAATTAATCTACGTTTATTAAAACAAATATCAGAGATACAATCATTCCAATAATAAGAATATGATTACCTAAATCAAACATTCCTATATGCTTATTTTTTTTATCAATAAATTTTCTACTAAAAGGCATATTGTCATAAGGATTAATTTTAATTTTAGGACCTTCATTTTTTTGATTTTCAATTTTTATTGAAGTTCCGAACCAAGTTACATAAATAAAGAGACCAAAAAATATTAAAACTCCATAAAGTACAGTAAATCCATCCATAAAATTATCCTCCTACAAAAAAGTAAAGCGCTCTAGTAAATACAGTATATTCTGCTTCTGCTACCATAAGGACAATAAAACAAGCTATTGCTGTCATTGGCCATAACAATACATTTACTAAAGCATATCGCTCCCAAAATAAATGCATAAAAAAAGCCATTATTAAACCAGCTTTAAGAAACATAAATGTTAAAATTAAAGACCACCTCAATAAACCTTGAAAAGCATACCAGTCAACCATGTAAGAAAAAAAACTTAATACAAACAATAATCCCCATATCCAAAGATAGATTCCTATCTTATGTGTTGAGGTAGCTTGTTCTTTGTTTTGTGTTTCGTCCATAATCTAGTTTACCATAAATAAAAGAAAGCAAATATAAACACCCATACTAAATCGACAAAGTGCCAATATAGACCTAAAATCTCTATTGCCACATAGTCTGATTTCATTGTAGTGAAAAAACCTCTTTTTCCTGTATCAAAATCACCTCTAAAAGTTTTTCTTGCAAAAATAAATAAAAAAATTACACCAATTGAAACGTGAGTTCCATGGAATCCAGTAATCATAAAAAAGAAAGAGCCAAACTGTTTAGCTCCAAATGGGTTTTCCCAAGGTCTAACGCCTTCGTGTATTAGTTTTGACCATTCAAATGCTTGCATTCCAACAAAAGTAAGTCCTCCTATTGCTGTGGCTAATATTAACCATGCACACATTTTTCTATTTCTTTCATAGCCATATTTAACAGCTAGAGCCATAGTTCCGCTGCTAGTAATCAAAACAAATGTCATAATAGCAATTAACAATAATGGAACCGGTACATCACCAACATGTAATGAAAAAACTTGACTTGTATTTGGCCAATCCACTACTGTAGAGGCTCTTCCTTTCATGTATGAAATTAAAAAACAACTAAATACAAAAGTATCACTTAGTAAAAAAATCCACATCATAACTTTTCCCCATTGAACACCTTTGAATGCTGTTTGATCTGAACCCATGTCCTCTGACATGCCCTTGAACCCACCTGGTAAATTATTTAATGTATTTTCTGACATCTAAATTAATTAAGTTTTTTCAACCTCAGCATTTATAACTTCGCTTGGTGGTGTTGTTTGAGTTATGTAGTCTTCTTTTGCCCCTGGAACATTAAAATCATAAGGCCATCTATGAACAACTGGCAATTTTTCACCAAAATTACCGTGAACTGGCGGTACTTCTGAGGTTAGCCATTCTAAAGAATTTGCTTTCCAAGGATTTTGTCCCGCTGGTTTTCCCATTCTTAAACTTGTTACAATATTATAAATAAAAATAAATTGTGAAGCACCAACAATTAAAGCTGCTACAGTTATAAATTCATTCATTCCTATAGCTGAAGCCATATAAGGACTATCATACATTTCAAAATACCTTCTTGGCACTCCAATAAAGCCCAAATAATGCATTGGAAAATAAATAGAATAAGCTCCTAAAAAAGTGAACCAAAAATGCCACTTTCCTAATTTTTCACTTAACAATCTTCCTGTAACTAAGGGAAACCAATGATAAACAGCTCCCATAATTACCATAAGTGGAGCTATACCCATAACCATATGAAAGTGTGCAATTACAAAATAAGTATCAGATAGTGGAATGTCTACAGCAACATTTCCTAAAAAAATTCCAGTAATCCCTCCATTTACAAAAGTAACAATAAAACCTAAACAAAAAAGCATCACAGTATTCAATCTTATGTTGGCTCTAAATAGTGTTACTACCCAGTTATAAACTTTTAATGCAGTTGGTACCGCGATAATGAGAGTGGTTGTTGCAAAGAAAAATCCAAACCAAGGATTCATTCCACTAACATACATATGGTGAGCCCAAACAAAGAAACTTAAACCACCAATACCAACAATGGCCCAAACCATCATTCGATACCCAAAAATATTTTTTCTAGCATGAACTGATATTAAATCTGAAACTATTCCAAAAGCCGGAAGCGCTACAATATAAACTTCGGGATGGCCAAAAAACCAAAATAAATGTTGGAAAAGAACTGGGCTTCCTCCGCCATAGTCTAGTACTTCTCCTGCTTGTAGTATTGCTGGCATAAAGAAGCTAGTTTCTAAAACTTTATCTAAAGTCATCATTATGCAACTAACCAATAAAGCTGGAAAAGCTAACATTGCTAAAGCTGTTGCTGTGAAAATTCCCCATATAGTTAAAGGCATTCTCATTAATGTCATGCCTCTAGTACGTGCTTGTAAAATTGTAATTATGTAATTTAACCCACCCATAGTAAATCCAATTACAAATAAAGATAAAGAAACTAGCATCAAAATAATTCCCATTCCTGAACCTGGACTTCCCGGTAAAATCGCCTGAGGAGGATAAAGCGTCCAACCTGCTCCCGTTGGTCCACCTGGAACAAAAAAGCTAGCCATAAGAACAACAACTGCAATAAAAAACATCCAAAAACTAATCATGTTTACATATGGAAAAACCATATCTCTTGCACCAACCATTAAAGGAATTAAATAATTTCCAAACCCTCCCAAAAATAGTGCTGTTAAAAAATAAACTACCATTATCATTCCATGCATAGTTACAAACTGATAATAGTGTTCAGCTGTAATAAATGGAACAAGTTCTGGAAATCCTAATTGTAAACGCATCAACCATGAAAGCACTAAACCAACAATTCCTGTAAATACTGCAGTAAGAAAATACTGTACCCCAATAACTTTTGCATCCTGACAAAAAACCCATTTAGTTATCCAGCTGTGGGCATGATAAAGATCTTGCTCTGGAATCTCGGCAGGTCTTACATAATCTATATCTTTAGTTGAACCAGAAGAACCCATTGTTTCTGAAGACTGAGCTTGGATAGGTGTATTGTTTTCGTTATATTCGTCTGACATATTATCCTTATACTATTTTAATTGTTATTTTTTGCAATTCTTGTTGTCTTTAATTTATTATTATTCTGTTTAGCCATTAAACTTGAAAAAGTTTCTTGTTCATTAATCCAATTTTCATAATTTTCTTCACTATCAACTATTACTATCGCTCTCATAGCGTAGTGTCCTACTCCACAATATTCAGCGCACAAAACTTCATATTCACCTATTTTATTAGGTTCAAACCAATAATAAGTAATTATCCCAGGAATAGCATCCATTTTTGATCTAAATTGTGGAACATAAAAATTATGTAAAACATCAAGTGATCTTAATAAAATTTTTACAGGTCTATCTGTTTTTAAATGAAGCTCATCACTTTGTATCAAAATATCATCTTTTCCATATGGGTCATCTAAATTTATTCCAAAGGGATTATCATCAGTAATTTTTGCAACTTGAGCAGTGCCTAATTTTCCATCTTCTCCTGGCAACCTATATTGCCATCCCCATTGCCAAGCATTCACTTCAACTTCCAATGCATTTTTTGGAACGTTGATATAATTATTATAAACTACAAGTCCTGGTGCTAAAAGAGCAATTACTCCTACTGTAGTTAAAATAGTTAATATTTTTTCTAATTTATGATCTTCAGGTTTGTATTCAACTTTACGACCTTCTTTATAAGAAAACTTAAAAACACAGTATACCATAAATAGGCAAACTAAGACAAATACACCTCCACCAATCCAAAACGTTAAATTGATTGTGTCATCCATTGCCTTCCAATTTGAAGCTATGTCAGTCCACCACCATGGAGTAAAAATATGAAACAATACAGAACCAACAATTACTGCTAAAAATATTATTCCTGGGTGCATAGTTCGATGTTATAGAAGAAATATACGTATAATCTAGAGACAAAATGTCTTAATAAATGAACAAATATCCTAGTATAATCTATAAATATGCTAGGAAAATTTGGAATTTTTATAGTTATACTTGTATTAGTATTTCTTTTTTTTATTGTAATCTCACTGGGCGCAGGATTCTTTTCAAAAAAAGAAAAAAGTCCTGAAATAAAAAAATATTTAAAATCTGTAAATATTTTATTAGTTCTAATAATTGTTGTTGGAGCTATTCTTATGCTGTTCCTTTAAATTACTTAAGCAAGTAATGATCGACAAAATTCAATAACAGCATCATTAAAAACATACATAATTAAGAAAAATACAAACCAAACTATTAATAAAAAAGTCCAATAGAGTGACAAAGCATCTATACTTTTTTTATGGTTAGAGATTTCTTTTTTTTCAAGCTTACTAATTTTAGAAAAAACTTTTCCCCAAAAAAATAATCCTCCTAAAAGATGTAGTCCATGAAGTGATGTAAAAATATAGAAAGAAGAAAAATAATTATTTGTAGAAACATAATTTCCACTTTCCATTAACTGAAACCAAAAAAATATTTGTCCAAATAAAAACGCATAACTTAAAAATCCAATTATAAGTAAATTAGCTTTAACTCTTTCAGAAATATTTTTTTTTAAATCTTTTGTAACTTTGTTAAAAAAAAATGTTACGGATAATAAAATTAAAGTATTTACCCACAGTAAATTAGGTTTTAGTAAATATTGCGTATCTTGGGTTGCGGGAATGCTATACAGATAGCCTGTAACAATTAGACTGAATAATACAGTGCTTACACCAAAAATTACGATAACGGCTGATGTCTGGTGTGAGATATCAAATGTTTTTCCTTGATGATAATTATCACTTATCATCTGTTCTTTATCCCATGGCTTATCTGCTAATGCGCCAAAAAGTTTCTTAAAAAATTTAGACATAATTATTATTTGTAATATATATAATGATAAAATTATGAAATTAAAGACATCAATTACTGTATTAGGAGGTTGCCTAGTACTTTTTATATTTATTTTGTTACCAGTAATACTCTCAATACAAGAAAAAAAAGAGGATATTGTCGCATCTTACGCTGGCTCTTCATTTATTTTAAAAGATGTCAATGATGAACCAATAACTGAAAAATCTTTTCAAGGGCCACTAACTGCAGTTTTTTTTGGTTTTACAAATTGTCCTGATGTATGTCCATTGACCTTGGCAAATATAGATCAAGTTATGGAAAAATTAGATGATACTGAAAATAAAAAGTTAAAAGTTTTTTTTGTAAGTATTGATCCTCAAAGAGATAGTCCTGAAATAATTAAAAATTATTTAGGTTCATTTAAAAATAAAATTTATGGAATAACTGGAGAGCCTGAAGAAATATTTTTACTTTCAAAATCCTGGGGTGTTTTAAGTGAAAAAATTTTTAATGAAGACGGTACTTACTTAATCAACCACAGTTCATCAATACTTCTACTTGATAATGGAAAATATATTGATCGTATTAGTCATCATGAAAATCTAGATAATATTTTTAAGATAATTAAGAAATATTTATAAATCTAAACAGTAATTAATTATAGAAATTGCAGAAATTACAGCTGTTTCTGATCTTAAAATATTTTCATTAATTTTTATAGGCTGAACACCTTTAAAAGAAAGAATTTGCTCTCTCTCACCTTCTGAAAAATCACCCTCTGGCCCAATGATTATACACGTAGGATTCTCTGTTAATTTTTTTAAATCTAATTTCTTATTTTTAGAGTTTAAATCTGTAAATATTAAATCCATATTATTATCAAAAAAACTTTTTAAATTTTGAGGTTCTTCAATAAATGGTACATTAATTCTGTTGGATTGTTCTGCTGCTTCTATAATTATTTTTTCAATTCTTTCTTTATTTATTTTTCTAACAACTGTTCGATCAAAAATAATAGGTAAAAATTTAGTTACCCCAAGCTCTGTTGCTTTTTGAATCATAAAATTAAAATAATTAGATTTAATAGGCGAAAAAGCTAGCCACAGTTCTTTAATATTTTCTTTCTGTCTTAATTGTTTTGTAATATTAAACTCAACTATACTTTTTGATATAACTAAAATTTTTGCTTCCCATTCACCACTACTGTTAAATAAAGAAAAAAACTCATTAACTTTAATTCTCATTACCTTATTTACGTAATGAGATTGTGATTTATTTAGTTTAGCAGTTAAATTAATTGATAAACTTTCAGGGAAAAATAATCTAATATTACTCATAATTGTTAAGTTAATTTATGAAAAATATTAAAGCAATAATTTTTGATGCTTACGGTACTTTATTTGATGTCAACTCAGCTGCAGAAAAATGTAAAGACAAAATTGGTGATAAGTGGGAAAGTTTTGCAAATTATTGGCGAACAACTCAATTGGAATATACTTGGCTTAGAAGTTTAATGAATAGACATAAAGACTTTTGGCAAGTTACAGAGGACAGTTTGGATAAATCAATGAAAGCTTTTAAAATAGATTCTTTAATGAGAAATGAATTATTAGACCTTTATAAAATACTTTCTACATTTTCAGAGGTACCTGAGGTTTTAAAAAACCTTAAAGAAAGAAATTATAAATTAGGTATTCTTTCAAATGGAACACCTTCTCTTCTTAACGAGCTAGTTAATAGTAATAATTTAAACAATATATTTGATGATATTTTTTCAATTGAAGAAGTTGGAATTTATAAACCTGACTCAAAAGTTTATGATATACCAATTAAAAAATATCAAATTCAAAAAAATGAAGTTGCATTTTTAAGTGCTAATACTTGGGATGTATCGGGAGGTGGAAATTATGGTTACAATTCAATTTGGGTAAATAGAGGTAATGATATTTTTGATAATCTTGACTACTTCCCAAAAAATGAAATTAAAAATTTAAAGCAGTTGACTGATCTTATTAAAGCCTCATAAATTAATATGAGGCTTTAAATTTAAGCTTTATCCTGATAATCTTTTTGATGTTTTGGAATTCTTTTATGTGTTCCAAATAACATATGGGTAGACATGTCCTCTTTATATTTACTTGCTGGTACTTTTAATCCTACTGACTCTGCTACCTCTCTTATAAGCATTGGATTCGCACCACAACACACTCCTAAATAGTTAATTCCAAGATCAAAGGCTTCTTTAGCAAATTTACCTATTTCATATCTATTGCACTGCATTGGATCTAGCGCAGTAGGAAAAGTTGTTTTGTGAGGCGTATGACACGAACAATTATTATTATCAGGTAAATTAAAAAATGTTGGATGCTCTTTAGTAGTTCGAAAACTAATTGGTAAAGCTGCAACATGACATTTTAAAGCTTTTTTAATTTCTTTAAGATAAGGCATCATAGTATTGGGACCCCTGAAGCAATTCATGCCAACAACGTCACCACCAAGTTGTTCAAGTTCTTTACAGGTATCTACAATTGAAATACCGTCCCTCATGATATTCTCTCCCATTGGTGCAATTGTAATAACTGATGGAAGGCCGGTTTCTTTCATCACTTTTAAGGCTGTATAGGCTTCTTCAGCATAATAGAAAGTTTCACCAATTAAAATATCTGCTCCTTCATCGACAGCCCAACCAACCATTTCTCTAAACATTTTTTCTACTTCTAAATTTGCTGATCTATCTTTATCATTCCAAATATTCGAATTTGATATATTTCCTGCCATTAAATTAGGCTGAGACCCTTTTGGTGGATCAACAGCAACTTTCTTGGCAATTTTTAAAGCTTCTCTGTTTAGTGGTTCAAGTAGTTCTTCTTTCCCTATCACTTTCATCTTTTCTCGATGTCCATTATAAGTGAATGCCTGAACGATATCAGATCCTGCATGTTGAAAATCTCTATGCAAGTTTACTAAAGCTTCTGGGTGTTCTAGTGAAACCATTGGAACAAATTCCCCAGATGTCATGTATCCACGTCTTTCAATTTCAAATAAAAAACCTTCTGCACAAATTACAGGGCCTTTGTTTAATCTTTCTATTAATTTATTTTTTGTCATTTTTTTCTCCAATTTAATGGAGAAAAGGAAACTTGTTACCCAGAATATTTAACTGAGGGCGTTAAATATAAAGCAATAACCTTCTCTCCTTTTTAGTGCTTCAGCTAATGCTAGGTGCACAATATGGTTCAAATACCCGATTTTAATTTGAGAAATGTTTCAAAAAAAAACCACCTACTAAAGCGGTGGTACATTTTTGCTTTAGCAGAATTTTTAAAGCGCTCCGCAATTTAATTTAAATCAGCGCTAAGCAATATAGCCATATTTAATTATGATTGTCAAATAATAAAAGTTATCTAATCCTATTTTCTTCAAAATTTTTATTTAATTTTAGTGAAATGGTGCGTGTATTTCTTTTATTCCAATCAGAAAAAGATCTTAAAATAGGCATAACTGAAAGACCAAATTCAGTGAGTGAATACTCAACTTTTGGGGGCATTATTTGAATAACTTTTCTATTAACTATTCCATCAGCCTCTAACTCTTTAAGCTGTTTAGATAGCATTTGTTGTGTAATTGTTTTTAATCCTTTTTTAAGTTCACCAAACCTAATTTTTTTGCTTTGGAGTAAACTAAACAAAATTCTAATTTTCCATTTACCTCCAAGAAAGTAAACTGCTCTTTCTGCTGGACAATCTATTAAGTTTTTCATGGTATGTTTTTATATACTAGTATGATTATTATGCGTTATTGCATTATTAATAACAAAGCATTATGTACAAGTCAAACAAATTAAAAAGGGTAAATATGACTAAAGGACAAAGAGCAGGCGATAGTGCAATCGCTGTTGAAGTTGAAAAAGATAAATCTTATTATTGGTGTTCATGTGGAAAGAGTGCAAAGCAACCTTTTTGTGATGGATCACATAAAGGTACAGAATTTACTCCAATGGTATACAAGGCTGAAGAAACTAAAAAAATGTTTTTTTGTGCTTGCAAACAAACTAACAATCCACCATTTTGTGATGGCTCACACAATAAATAACAAAGGAAAAAATGCAAAATTTAAACAATAAAGTTAACAATTTTTTTTCAAATGTAGATGCATTGGCTTCTTTAATTCTTAGGTTTGGAATTGGGGTAGCTTTTGTAATTCATGGTCTAGGTAAATTTCCTTTACCTCCTCAAGGATTAATTGAATATTTTGACTTGTCACCTGCACTAGCATCTTTTGTTGCTTTATCAGAGTTATTAGCAGGAGTAATATTAATCATTAGTGGCTTTATTAAAAATCCTATTGGAAACTTGCTAACAAGAGTAGCTGGATTTGTGATTGTTATTATGATGATTAATATATTTACTATTGCGCACCAAGACTGGTTCATCACAACAAAACTATTTACTAGTGAGCAAATATTTCTTTTAATTGGTGGAATTTATTTTTTAATTAAAGGGAATCGAACATAAATATGAGTCAAATCGAAGTAGAAAAAATAATAGAACCAGTTGCAGCATCAGATGGTGCTGGGGTTAAACTAAAGAGAAGTATTGGTACTCATCTTATTGATTATCATGATCCTTTTTTAATGTTAGATGAGTTTGGTTCTGAAAATAAAGATGATTACATTGGAGGCTTTCCTCCCCACCCTCACAGAGGAATTGAAACCGTTACTTACATGTTAAGTGGTGAATTTGAGCATGAAGATAGCACTGGTGCTAAAGGTAGAATGTCTTCAGGAGATGTTCAGTGGATGAAAACTGGCGGTGGAATAATTCATTCTGAAATGCCAGCAATGACAGAAGGTAAACTTCACGGATTTCAATTGTGGGTAAATATGCCAGCAAAATTAAAGATGAACAAACCTGAGTATATTTATATTGATGCAGATAAAATGAGTACTCATAAAGATGACGATAAAATAGTTAAAGTAATTGCAGGAAAATTTGAAAATGCAGAAGGACCTGTTAAGGGCCATAACGTCGAGCCAGTTTACTTTGATGTAGAGATTGAAGAAGGTAAAGAATTTAATTTTGATCTTCCTTCAACACATAACTCTTTAATTTATTTAATTGATGGAGAAATTAAAGTTGGAGATCAAAACCATGACCAAGCTAAAAACTCTACTTTAATTATTTTAACTAGAGGTGAGAAACTAAAGGTTTCTAGCTTAACAAAAGCTAAATTTTTAGTGATATCGGGTAAACCAATTGGTGAGCCAATTGCAAGAGGTGGTCCATTTGTAATGAATACTAAAGCAGAAATCTTGCAAGCAGTTCAAGATTATCATAATGGTACATTTGTAAAATAATGAAGAAAATTGAAATAGAAAAATTTGGTGGTCCTAAAGTTTTAGAGATAAAAGATGTTGAAATCGGCAAACCAGGTCCAAAAGAAGTTCTTATAAAAAATTTATCAATCGGTCTTAATTATATTGATGTTTATCACCGAACAGGCTTGTACCCTATTCCTCTTCCAAGTGGGATTGGTTTAGAAGCGTGTGGGATAGTTGAAGAAATAGGTTCTGAAGTAGATCTATTTAAAGTTGGTGACAGAGTGGCTCACTCTTCAATGCCAATTGGTAGTTATTCTGAAAAACAATTATTTCCTCAAGAAAAATTAGTTTTAGTTCCAGAGGGAATTTCAGATGAAATTGCATCTTGTATTATGCTTAAAGGAATTACTGCTGAATATTTATTACACAGAGCTTACCCAATTAAAAAAGGGGATAAAGTTTTATACCATGCAGCAGCTGGTGGTGTGGGTCAAATTTTATGTCAGTGGGCTAATGCATTAGGAGCTGAAGTTATTGGAACAGTTGGCTCTAAAGAAAAAGAAGCTATTGCGAAAAAAAATGGCTGTCATCATGTAATAAATTATTCCAATACAAACTTTGTTAAAGAAGTAGAAAAGATTATGGGAAAAAATGGAGTTGATGTTGTCTACGATGGTGTTGGTATAAAAACATTTGATGGATCAATTGAAACATTAAAAGTCAGAGGTATGATGGTAGCCTTTGGTAATGCATCAGGCTACGTTGATACAATAGATGTTAAAAAACATATTAATGCAAAAGGTTTATTTTTTACTCGTCCATCAATTGCTCATTATACAATGACAAGAGAAGAATTGGTTAAATCTGCTAAAAAAGTTTTTGATGCTGTATTATCTGGAAAATTTAAAGTTGAGATTTTTAAGAAATATTCTTTAAGTGACGCAAAGAAAGCTCATGAAGAATTGGAAGCAAGATTATTAACTGGCCCTGCTGTAATAATTCCTTAATCTAGATCAACGTCCATATCTGACATATGTAGCTTAAGTGCATTTGTTGATACTTGGAGCTCTCTAACAAAAATAACAATTGAAACCATCATTGATATACAACAAGAGCCAAAAATTATTCTAGCTACAAAAATTTCATTCAAATAAAGTGCAAAAACTGTAAGCAAATTGAATAAAAGACCAAATGCAGCAAACATGATCGTCCATTTCAGTAGGGTAATTCTTCCATTTAAATTAATAAACTGTTTCTTCCACTCAGGTGGAACGTGATTTTCATATACATGTTCATCATGAAGCTGTCTAATGAGCTTACTGAGAGAATGAAATCTATTGCTATAAATGTTCATTAGCAAAGGAATAGCTGGAAACATTAGCGCTGTTACTGTGTAATCTATATTCATACGAATCAATTTGATTATGAAACTAGCCTTTGCTATTTACAAGTAAATTCGGATGGAAAAAATAAATCTTTTTATTGAGCTCACAAGACTAAAAAAGCCAATTGGTTTTATGCTCTTGTTTTGGCCATGTGCCTGGGGCCTAACACTAGGTTATGACTTTTCCATTAATATTAGTTTATATATTTTTTATTTAATTTTATTTTTTTTAGGATCTGTTTTAATGAGATCTGCAGGATGTATTGTTAATGATATAATAGACAAAGAATTTGATAAAAAAGTTGAAAGAACAAAAAATAGACCTATAGCATCAGGAAAAGTTTCAATCAAAATTAGTTTAATTTACACATTCATCCTTTGCATGCTAGCATTCTTAGTTTTAATTAATTTTAATTGGTTTACAATTTTTTTAGCCCTAGGGTCAATGCCCCTTGCTTTTACCTATCCCTTGATGAAGAGATATACTTATTGGCCACAATTATTTTTAGGTATCACTTTTAACTACGGACTTATATTGGGTTGGACGTCTATAAATGATAATTTAAGCATTGTTGCGATAGCTCTTTACATTGGAGCCATATTTTGGACACTTGGTTACGACACAATTTATGGCTTTCAAGATATAAAAGATGATGAAATTATAGGCTTAAAATCAACCTCAATTAAATTTAAAAATAATCCAACCATATTTCTTTTTTTATGTTATTCAATTTTACTTATATCACTAATTATTTTAGGCATACTTATGAATTTTAATAAACTATATTTTTTATCACTCATTATTCCATTCTTTCATCTATTTTTTTTTCAAATTAAAAACCTCAAAATAAAAGATTCGATGAATTGTTTGAGAACATTTAAATCTAATAATTTATTAGGCTTAATTATACTTATTAACATTGCTATAGGTAAAATTTTATAAGTATGAATAAAACTCAAACATTTATTAGACTTTATAATGATTATACTAAAGTTTTTATAAAAAAAATTTTAATTGCATTTTCATTTTCAATTTTAGTTGCCACAAGTGTCTCTTCAATTGCTTGGCTGCTAGATCCAGCAATAAAGAAAATATTTATAGAAAAAGATCATACATTAATTTATTTAATTCCATTGGCTATAATTATTGCTTTTGCTACTAAAGGAATATCTCTTTATCTTGCAAAAACAATTATGAATAGAGTTGCAGAAAATGTAAGAAAAGATATTTCAATTGATATGCTTAAATCATTGGTTGCTGCTGATTCACATTTTATTGACAGTAGGCACACTGGTGGATTTATTGCTCGTTTAACTAATGATGTATCAATGATAGTTAATTTAGTTAGTACAGCAATTTTAAATTTGTTTAAAGATAGTTTAACTTTAATAGGCTTGCTTACAGTTATGTTTTATCAAAACTGGAAATTATCTTTGGTATCAATAATTATGATACCTTTGGCTTCTTTTGCAGCCAGATCCCTAGGAAAAAGAGTTGGAAAAGCAACAACAGAACATATGGAATTAGCAGAGGTTCTAGTAAAGTTTTTGGTAGAGCTATTTAAAAATCACAAACTAATAAAAACTTTTCAAAATGAAAAATATGAAAAAAGTAGAGCTTCTAAGTATTTTAATGATCTTAAAGAAAAATCCATAAAAGTTACTGAAGTTTTTCTTAGAGCTACTCCCATAATGGAAACCTTTACGGGTATAATGATAGCTGTATTAATTTTTATTTCTGGAAAGCTTATTATGAGTGATGAATTAGAAGTAAATAATTTTTTTTCATTTCTTACTGCGATGATGCTTGCTTACCAGCCAGTTCGATCGCTTGCCACTTTAAATATTACCATTGGCCAAGGTCTTGCTGCAGCAAACAGAATTTTGCCTATAGTAGATATTAAGAATAAAATTGGTGAAAACGAAAACGGTTTACCTCTCCAACTTTCTAATGGAGATATTGAATTTAAAAATATTAGTTTCAAATATGAAAGTAATACTAAAGCTGAAATTAAAAATAACGTACTAAATGATATTAATCTTAAAATTCAGAGTGGTAAAATGACTTCTTTAGTGGGTCACAGCGGAGCAGGAAAATCTACAATTTTAAATTTAATACCAAGATTTTATGACCCTAGTTCTGGTGAGATCCTTATTGATAAACAATCAATTAGTGAAGTTAAATTGTCCTCTCTTAGAAAAAATATTTCTTTAGTAAGTCAAGACACAACTTTATTTGATGATACTATTCTTAATAATATTTTATATGCTAATTTAGATGCTTCAGAAGATGAAGTACGAGAAGCTGCAAAATTATCTTTTGCTCTAGATTTTATAGATAAATTGCCTGATAAATTTAATACATTTATTGGTGAAAACGGAGTGAGATTATCTGGTGGTGAGAAACAACGACTTTCAATAGCAAGAGCAATGTTAAAAAAAAGCCAAATTATACTACTTGATGAGGCAACATCTTCTCTTGACGCTGAAACAGAAAATAAAATTCAAGAGGCTATCAACTATCTTACAAAAAATAGAACAACAGTGGTAATTGCACATAGACTATCAACAATTTTAAATTCTGATAAAATTTATGTTATTGATAATGGGTCAGTTATTGGTGAAGGAAAACATGAGGAGTTATTAAATAACTCCATAACATATAAAAATTTTTACGAAAAGCAGATCAGAAGAAATTGATGTTGTTTACTTATAGAGTATTAATAAATTTGGTTCTATTAATCGCACCTCTAGTAATTTTAATTAGAATTATCAAAAATAAAGAAGATAAAAAAAGATTTAAAGAAAAGTTTTGTTTTTTTTCTCATAAAAGAAGAAAAGGCAAATTAATATGGTTTCATGGTTCTAGCGTTGGTGAAATACTAAGTATAATTCCTTTGTTAGAAAAGTTTGAAAAAAATTCATCAATTAGAACTATTTTGGTTACATCTTCAACTTTAAGTTCATCAAAAGTACTATCCAAATTTAAATTTAAAAAAACAGTCCATCAATTTTTCCCTCTTGATACGAATTTTTTAACTAAAAAATTCTTAGATTATTGGAGGCCATCTGTAGCTATATTTATTGAGTCAGAAATTTGGCCAAACATGATTATGAATATCAAAAAAAAATCAATTCCTATGATCTTATTAAATGCAAGAATTACAAAAAAATCATTCATTAGATGGAAGGCAATTTCTTTTTCATCTAAATTATTTAAAATTTTTAATATATGTTTGCCTCAAAACAATGAAACACAAAGATTTCTTCGTTCTCTTGGTGTTAAAAAAATTAAAATACTAGGTAATTTAAAGTTTTCAGAAACAGAATTGAACAATAAAAATGAACTAAAAATTAATTTACAAGAATATTTTAATAAAAAAAAAATATGGTGTGCATCAAGCACGCATGATACTGAAGAAATGATGTGTGCATTAGCTCACAAAAGACTTAGGTCTAAATTTAAAAACTTATTAACAATCATAATTCCACGGCATATTCAACGAATAGATAAAATTAAACATCAAATTAAGAGCTTGAACTTAAATGTTCATACTCATAGCTCTAAAAATAAGATTAAAAAGAATACTGAAATTTATTTGGTAGACACTTATGGCGAAACTAAAAAATTTTTCAAATTTTGTAAAACTGTTTTTTTAGGTGGTTCAATAATTAAACATGGGGGACAAAATCCCTTAGAAGCCACAAGATATGGGTGCGAAGTAATCCATGGCCCGAATGTTAGTAATTTTACAGAGATCTATAAATTATTACAAAAAATTAACTTATCTACTAAAATTAACAATACGTCACAATTAATTAAAAAAGTAGATTTGTCATTAATTAAAAAGAGCAATTCCTCAAAAAAAATTAATAAATTAAAAAAAATAGGAATTATAATCCT
>Ga0209091_10001698_pt1 | contig 19142 bp, 16 predicted proteins | sample ArcticOcean_MG_C_6_FD_187438 | JGI IMG/M metagenome (GOLD analysis project Ga0209091, IMG submission 187438) | Marine microbial communities from western Arctic Ocean - ArcticOcean_MG_CB8_128 (SPAdes) (version 2) | ecosystem: Environmental > Aquatic > Marine > Oceanic | place: Arctic Ocean...
CGTACCTTCTAGTTGATAGCCACTAAAGCATGGGCACATATTGAGATGACGAATTAAAAATAATTCAAGGACAAAAAGATGAATGATATTGCGCAAGAGCTTTCTGAGATTATTGTTGTTACCTCCGATGAAATTCCTTTAATGAATATTGTTAAATTGTTTGGCCCCGTGAGGGGAGGTACTGCTAGGGCTAAGCATTTGGGTCGCGATATTTTCGCTGGTCTCAAGAATGTTGTCGGTGGAGAAGTTGCCGGTTACACGGAACTTTTGACCGAGGCCAGAGAAGAGGCTCTTTACCGAATGAAGTTAGATGCTAAGAGTCTTGGTGCGAATGCAGTAATTGCCTTCCGATTCACATCTGCAACCGTAAGTGTTGGTGTGGCCGAAGTGACTGCTTATGGAACTGCCGTAATAGCTGAGGGGCTAGAAACAGAATGATCATTGAAGCATTGGTAGGTCTATTTATTATCACCAGTGTGGTCTACTTCATCTTTGTTCGTCTGGCTGAAAAGAAAGAAGAGAAATTTGAGAAACGAAAGTGGTGACTCAAGCATCCTCAGAACGAAAAGGTGCTGTTGGGGCCTTCAGGGGTGGGGATTTCGCTAGCGCCGAGTTTGCCTAGCGATAGAGTTTTATCAATCTGAATTCATTTTGCTGCTTATCTTCTCATGGCTACCAGATTATTGATCCTGCCCGCAGGTGCCTGAGACACGCAGCAATGCCCTCGACAGTTCTATACCTGCATTACTCGCCAACATTAGTAATACATACCAATACTAGGAGTCCCATCTCATGAAACGGGGGGTGGCCCGGGGGTGGGGTGCTGGTATGCCGGAAATGGTTGGTGGTTAGGGTGAATAGGTGACCGGATTCGGTGCCCAAGATGCCAAGCTAAATCAAAACGTACGAACCAACAGTGCCGATCCCCTGCGATACGAGGCAAGCGCGTCTGCCGCATCCATGGTGGCCGATCAACCGGGCCGCGTACCCGAGAGGTGCGTTGACCTGTGTAATGCACTTAACGGGCGGTTCGACGTTGTGCCGGATGGCAATTAAGTGATTGATCCTGATTTAGTACAAGAGTTTTGGCAATCAGAGTTTTGAATGCAGTCGCGACTATGACGACAAAGCTGACCACAGGGTCGATTTCTAGGCGCTATCCAGCAAATTTTTGTAAACTGCCCAGGCTGGGCACTTACGCTGTTTGGGTTGATGGACACAGTATGGGGAGTATCTCGGATGATCGCTGTGGTCAATGCTACAGGTCGTCAGAAACGCTGAGCACATGGAGTAAGGCATACAAGTTAGTTAATTCGTTGCGCTGCTCACGTGGACTGATCGTCGGCTGGGCTTTTTAGCCCACAAATGCAAAACGAGCGCTGCTGTTAAGCGGGACCAATAGGATGTTAATAGTGTTTCAAAGATTAGGTTTACTGTGCCTGTTGTGGGGGGTGTTTCTGTGTGCCGTCCCAAGTCAAGCCGGTAGCGCCTACCCGCCAGAGCAAGCTCTATTTGATCATACCCATGCAGATTGGTCCAAATTGCTTCTCCGAGCTGTGTACACAAATCAAGGAGGGAGCGTATCAAAGCTGGATTACCAAGTTTTTTTAGACGATATACGGACCTTCGACAACTATTTGAAAGCCTTGAGCGCAGTCAGTGTCGAGCAATTCAAAGGATTTTCTCGATCCGAGCAGCTGGCTTTTCTGCTGAACGCCTACAACAGCTTTATGGTTGCAAAGATCATGAAGCGCTATCCAGGGATTGCTTCGGTCTGGGATTTCGGCCGCGTGCTCAATGCTCCGTTCAAACACCGGTTTTTTGATCTCTTGGGTAAACGAAGGAGTCTCGATGATATTGAACATCGTTTAATTCGAGGCGACTCGGTGCTCATGGACCCTCGGATTCATTTTGCGGTGAATTGCGCATCGGTGGGTTGTCCCGCGCTACGTGGAGAACCTTTCTTGGCGCCACGATTGAGCGCGCAACTCGAGGATCAAACAATCCGTTTTCTGAATGATCGGAATCGCAACTATTATGATGTCGAATCAGAGCGGCTGTTTGTGTCCCCACTTTTCGACTGGTATGGCGGCGACTTTAAACCACCGAAAAATCAGTCCCCCGGGAATGTGATTGGTTTTTTGCTTCATTACGCGGCAGCGCTAGGACTCAGCGGAGATCAACAAAAGCGGCTGGCAGAGGGCAAGGTGACGATCGATTATTCAAATTACGATTGGCGATTGAATGCCATTACGGATGAGCATGGTTTAAGCGAAAGCGAATGAGTCCGTCCTTAAGCATTATCATTCCAGTATTGAATGAAGCAGAAGCGCTTCCGAGCCTGCTTGAGTCACTGCAACCGCTCAGGGCCGCGGGTGTCGAGGTGATTGTCAGTGATGGCGGGAGCTCTGACGATAGCAGGGCTATTGCTGATCCTTTGACGGATGTCATTTTAGAGGGCGAGATTGGCCGTTCAGCCCAAATGAATGCCGCAGCTAAGGTGGCGAAAGGCGATTGGTTGTTGTTTTTGCACGCCGACTCGGTATTACCCGCGATTTCAGCACAAACGTTTATCCAGAGCTTGGTTGGTTGCCAAGCGCAGTGGGGATGGTTTCGAGTCTCTATCGCCGGACGTCACCCGGGTCTCTTGTTGACGGCTTGGCTAATGAATCTTCGATCGAAATGGACGTCAATTGCAACGGGTGATCAGGGTTTGTTTGTGCGAAACAGTTTGTTTCGATCCTGCGAAGGGTTTCCCGAACAATTGTTAATGGAAGATATTGCGCTGTGCCGGCGACTCAAAAGGCTAGCTCAGCCTGAGGTTTTGCAGCTGACGCTCACGACGTCCGGCCGGCGGTGGGAGCAACAGGGATGGTTGTCAACGGTGCTTAAAATGTCCTGGTTTCGATGGGTCTATTGGCTGGGTGTATCTCCTACGACCTTGCACCGCTGGTATCAAAATGTCCGCTGATTTAGTGCTGCAAATTTTCGCGAGGGCGCCCGAGTTAGGTCGCGTTAAAACGCGATTAGGACGTGTGATTGGAGCCGTTGCAGCGCTGCATTGGTACCGCATACTGGTCCATCGCACACTCATGACTGCATCGACGGTGCCTGCCCAAGTGCAGGTTTGGTGCCCCTACGAGGATGATCCATTTGAGCTGGAGCAGATCGTCGATGGACTAGGGATGACTTTCTATCAGCAGTGCTCCGGGGATCTTGGTAGGCGAATGGAATTTGCTTTACAAGCGGGTCTTGAATTTGGGCCACGGGTTTTGCTGATCGGTGCTGATTGTCCGGCCTGGACCCCAGCGGCCTTAGCCGCTGCAGGGCAGGCGCTTTCTGCCGCATCTATGGTTTTGGTTCCTGCTGATGATGGCGGCTATGTGGGGGTCGGCGTCAGCGGGTCTGTGCCGCCGGTCTTTGAGGGTGTGTCCTGGAGCAGCGCGTCGGTAACCTCGCAGACGCGAAGGTTGATGGAGCAGGAGGGCGTCGATTGGTTGGAGTTACCTACGCTCTGGGATGTTGATCGACCGGACGATCTTGACCGCTGGTTAGAGGCCGAACCGAATCTGCCCAGGCCCATTGTCGGTTAGTACGCGTTTTCCTCCAGTGAGATGTTTGCCGAGCACGATCTACGCCAATCACTGGTGGTTAGGAAGAATAACCATACTTTTCCCACCCTTAGGAACGCATCCTGGTTCCAGCCGATTCGTTGCCGTCCCCGTTAGGCCATCTGAGTATGTGTTGCAGATTTTAAATTTTGTCTCTACTACCTTGATACCTTTTACGTCAGCAAAGAGTGAGGCACTTGCTAGCAAAATGGCTAAGTAGATAAATGGTCGGACCATGCTTGAGTTTTGATTGCTAGTTAGTCGCATACAACATTAGGCTTTAGCGGAGTCTGGGACGGTGTTCGACGTGATTACTGGCTCACCGTGGCAAATCAACTGGACCGCGTACCCAACAAGGCCGAAACCTGTGCGGTGCTGCAGAAAGGCTACACATTAGAGCGACACGCGTTAGCCGCACTAAACGTCAACAGGCTCTGGCTAAATTGAAGCTGCTCGAAACTGACAGCGTCTCTATGCCTGCGTAATTTTTTCTCTATCCACTGGCGTTGATCAAGGTAACCGTCGGCGCTGCGGCTTAGCCTAATAGGGGCAGTTTCTTTTTAGCTGTATTTGAAAGCTGTGTCGGGCACCTCGATTGGCTAGGCGACTTGCAAAACTGCCGCTTTACGAACTTTCTTGCGCTGAATATAGGCGAAGACTGAAGGCACCATTGAAAGCGCGATGACTGCTGAACCCACAACGCCACCTGCGATAGCGGTGGCCAGTGGCGGCCAAAACTCGCCACCGTTTACGATTAGGGGCACAAAGCCGCCTATGGTGGTGAGCGTTGTGGAGATAATGTGTCTGGTGGAGTCCACTACAACATTGGCGATGCCTTCGCTGTCGCCTGATTGACTGCGCGGGTCTGCCTTAAGTGCGGACAAAACAATAATCGCGCCGTTGATGGCGAGCCCCATCATGCCTAGGGAGCCGATCAATGCCATATAACCAAATGGGTAGCCGAATATGCGTACGCCCAGTAAGGCAAGGCCGAAACTCAAAATAGCGACGATGCCGATAAGGCCCGCGTAGCGGAATGAGTTCAGTGAAAGAATGATGATGCCCGCCATGGCGAGCGTGAAGAAGATAAACACCTGAATAATTCCGCCAATGGACTCCGAGCTGCTTTCTGCTTCGCCGCCCAGTTGTAATCTGTAGCCTTCCGGTGGCGTATAGTTTTGCTCTTCGAGTTTTTGCGTGAAGTCAGCTAGAACACCGCCCGCCAGTGAGAATGGGGTCAGATAGCCGCGCACCGAGCTGATGCGTTCGCCTTGGCGTCGGTCGATTGACGATGAGGTAGGGACTAATTGCCAATCCCCAAGTTCGCTAAGGGGTATGCCGTCGCGCCCGTTGGCTAATATAGGCAGCGAACTCAGGTCTGACATTTGGTTGCGAGAACTTGTCTGAAATTTAACTCTCACATCTAGTTCAGTATTACCCTCTAAAACTGTGCCTGCTTTATCGCCCATGAGCGCGGAGTTGATTCTCTGGGCTAGGTCGCCGGTGCTCAGGCCCGTGGCCGCTGCGGCGTTTTCTCTTGGAGTGAATGTGAGTTTGGGTTCTGCGGTAGACAATGATGCTCGGGCATAGGTGACGTTGCGTACGCTGGCTAATATGGCTCTAAGTTTCAGTGCCTCCTGGCGCAATACCTCTAAGTCTTGACCAATGATGCGTATTTCAATGGGCGAATCTGTGGGTGGCCCTTGTTCAAAGGGAATGGCCAACACTTCCGCGCTGGGGAATGCCACTGACAACTCGCTTTGGATGGCGCCGAGTATTTCTCCTGTGGCTTCTGCGGATGTTGTGTTTACCCAGGCGGCAGCAAAGCTAGGGATGCGCTCGTTCAGTGAGATTACGTTGTAGAAGACCCGCGGTGCGCCTTTGCCAATGGTCCAAAAAGTATCGGTTACCTCGGAATTGCTGCGCAATATTTCGTCGGCCTTAATGATGGCTTGTTTTGTTTCCCATATGGATGTTTGTGCGGGTAGGGATAATTGAACTTGAAATTGGTTGCGGTCTACCGCAGGAAAAAATTGTTGGGTCAACGTGTGCGCTAATGAGAAACCAATAATGGGCATAATGCAGGCAATAGTGACGCCGATGATTGGGCGCTTAAGTATTGTGACCAGTGCCGCGTGGTACTTTTTTGTCAGTGCTGGGCTAGAAAATCCGGTCTGCCACCAACGGTTGCCGGCCTTGACTGGCCAACGGTTTTCTAAGTAACCGGCGATTGCGGGTACCACGGTCATGGCCAAAATAAATGAACTGGCAACGGATAGCGCAACGGTCACCCCTAGCGTGCCGGTGAAATCGCCCACGGCACCCGGTGCCAGTGCTATGGGCATAAAAGCAAAAACGGTGGTGGCGGTGGATGCGCCTAAGGGGACCAGTAAGTGTTTGATGGCGCGACTAATGGCCTCATCAATCTGCGCGCCGCGACTGCGTCTGAGCTTGTAGTCTTCAACCACCACAATGGCATTGTCAATGAGCAGGCCTAACGAAATAATCAAACCGGTGACCGACATTTGATGCAGCGGAATGTCTAACACCTGCATGCCCACCAGCACCATGCTGGCGGAAAGGGGCAGGGCGATGCCCACCGTTAGCGCGGAGCGAATGCCCATGAGCCAAATAAGCACCAGCAGCACAATAACCAGTGCAAAGATCAGATTGTTGGCCAATGAATTCATGCGCTGGTCGGTATATATATTTTGCGAATAAACAGTTTCTAAGCCAATTGACTCCGGTAGGTTGGCTTGGAATTTTGCAACGAGCGCATTGGCGTTGCGGGTCCAATTCTCAATTTGTAAACCGGCCTGCATTTGGGCGTTAACAAAAATGACTTGCTCGGTGCCATGAAAAGCCAGTGAACGGGGTGGGTCTAATTGGGTTTTGCGCACACTTGCTAGGTCTGAAACGCGAATGGTGCTGCCGTTGCTGTTGGTAACTAGGGGGATGCTGGCGATGCGTTCAACGGAATCTAGGTCAGCGTTAACTTCTACCAGAATGTCGTTGCCGCCTGCGCGCAGTCTGCCTGAGGCGATTTTGGTGTCCGCCGCATTGATGCGCTGAGCAATAAACGCCGCAAATAGACCGCTGGCCACCATGCGATTGGGGTCTAGTGAGACCACAATTTCCTCTTCAGCTTCGCCCCATGATTCGGCTTTTTCGGTGCCGGACATATTGGCCAGTTGTAATCTCAAAGACTCTGCAAGGCGCGAGAGTATGCTCATCTCAATGTCTGAACTGTGCCGCCAACTCAGTGCAATAATCATTGTGGAGGCAACGGGCTGTTGAATCATGAGGTCAGATTCCACCGTACCTCTGGGTAACGAGCCTTGCATTGTGCCGAGCTGGTCGCGCACCTCGGACCATACATTTTGCGTATCTTCGGGGCTGATCCGGTCTAGTAGTTCAATGGAGACGACTGATATACCGGACTTGGAGGTAGAAAAGATTTTTTTGATTTCTGGAATTTCTCTGAGGCTTGTCTCCAGCGGTTCGCTGATTAAGGACTCTACCCTTGCTGCAGAGGCACCGGGTAAGAAGGTATTCACCCGCGCGTAGCGTTCGGCCATGCTGGGGTCTTCTTGGCGCGCAAGACCTGCGAATGCGACGCCGCCTAATACGACAACAAACAGCATAAACAGTGCTGTTAAGCGGGGGTTGGTATAAAAACTATCTGCCTGCATTTGCTTGCTCGTTAGCGTTTACATTGGCGCTCTCTTGCGCTTTTAGGGGCAGCACACTTTGCCCCGGCACTATGCGTTGCACGCCACTGTTAACCACACGTTCTTTGTCCGAGAGCAGGCCGCGTACATAGGCTCTTGAGGCCTCGTTATGAATCACCTCTACCAAGCGACGTTCGATTATGTTTTCTGCATTGACGACATAAACCCCCCACAAACCACGGTCGCTTGCAGTGAGTGCGCTAACAGGCAGCCAGAAGCCGGGCGTCTGCACACGTTGTTCTAGTAACAATTCAACTACAGCGCCAATAGGGATAATGCCGGCGCTTATTTTAAAAACTGCTTTAAGGGTTCTTGTGTCGGGATCTACTTCCGGGGAAATGGCCATTAGGCGCGCGGGTTGCGCTTTGCCATTCCAGCTCAGGTTGTAGGTGTTGCCAATTGTTAGGCTGACTAAGCTTTTGCTGGGCACGCCAACGTGGGCTTTGATAGGCCCTAGTTCGATCAATTTCACTGCCGGTGTGCCGCCAAGTATTTGTGTGCCTTCGTCCATGTAACGCGACTGTATGATGCCGTCGAAGGGCGCTTTTATGGCAGCTTCGGCAAGCGCAATTTTGCTCGCGTTGGCCGCGGCTAACGCGCGTTTTACGTTGGCTTGCGCAACCTGATATTGCGCTCGCTTGGTTTGAAAGCTGAGTTTGGCTTCGTCATAAATTTGCTTAGAGGTGTTGCCTTGTTCGCGCAATGTGCGAAAACGTTTTTCAGTGTTTGCAGCCAACTGCGCTTCCGCTTTGGCAGCGCTGAGGTTTGCTTGGGCAAGGGCTGTGTTGGCTTGGGCTTGTTCTAAGTTGGATGCCAAGGTTTGGCTGTCTAGGCGCGCTAGTACTTGGCCTTTTTCAACCACATCGCCAATGTCTACCAGCACCTGAGCAATTTCTCCGCCTCGCTTGAAGCCCAGTTCAGAGCTGCGTGACGGTAGCGTTTTACCGGCATAAACCCGTTCGCTGGCAAAGCCCGCCTGACGCTGAATGTTAATGTAGGACACGGTTAAGTCTGCAAAGCTATTTACTGGTGATAACAACAGCCATATGCAAAACGTGGCGAGTGCTGCGCGTCGAGGGCTGCAGGAGGTCAAACAGGTATGTCTCATGTTGTTGCGCAATCCTTTGCTATGTCAATTTTGCCGTTCACGCTTGAAGGCAACTTGCTTGCATGATTATTGAACTTAGATCTTTGTATTGTGAAAAATGCTCTGCGAGCTGTTTATCCCGCTTTTATTTTGGTTTATCTATTTCACCTAATCGCCCTCTACTTTAATGTAATCAGTGCTAACATTAACCAATGTTCCCAAAATACCCATTACGAAGCAATGAAAAAATTAGGCGTTGTGTTAAATTTTGGGTGGAGCCTGTGACCGGGTACTAAAAAACGAAATTGGTAAATCTATGAGTTCATCCACGGCTGTGGGTACATCAAGTAAACCCGGCAAGGGCAACTACCATCATGGCGAGTTACGCCAACTGCTGATGGACTCGGCCCTGGTCCACATAGCCGCTCATGGCACGGAAAAACTCAGTTTGCGTGCACTCGCGCGTGAGGCGAATGTTTCGCCTACGGCGCCATTTCGTCATTTTGCCAATAAGCGCGCTTTGTTCGCTGCATTAGCTACCCAAGGGTTTCAGCGGCTAGAGGAGCGGGTGAGAGTGGTTGGGCAGTCGTCATCGAGGATAGATGAGCGGCTACTGGCGGCAGCCCTGACTTATACAGAATTTGCCGACGAAAACCCCGTGGTCTACCAGTTAATGTTTGGCTCAATTTTGGGCGATTTCTCAGAGTTTGAACGGCTGGGCGCGGCAGCGTCTGATGCCTATGGTGAGTTAGATAAACTGTTGGTCGAGGTGGTAGAGGTTAAACAGCTGCCTTATGACGAACTGGTGCTGGGCGGTTTGATCTGGTCGGCTATTCACGGTTTTGCATCGCTTCGACTCAATGTTTCAGGGCAAGATAGCGGACATAAGAACGCGGCAGAGCTAAGGCCGAGGCAGGCGCTTATTGCCATGAGCGAGGGCTTGGAGGCCAACTTGAAGATAATGATTGATGGGTTGCTAGCGCAGTCCTCTTAAAATAACAGCCACCAGCCAGTTCCACATCATCCAGCCGCAGGTTGTGAAATAAAACAGCCGGTCAGAGGGCTTTAGATCGACATGCAGTAGGTGCTCTTTCAAACGCTGAATGAGCGTGACGCCAGCAGACCTGACCGACCACAAACGTTGCTATTCTGAAGGCCAGCACATCGATTACATAACGGTGTGGGTCGTGATCGACCAGAGACTAGATTCTAGAGCCAATTCGCCGAATTTCTGATGCCCAACTCATTTGACTCGTGGACGAAGTCGCGGAAAGAGAGGATTAGGGGCAACTCTCAGGGGTGGCGATACTTTCCCGAATGTTGAAAAAGGGTGTTTATTCTTATTAAACCCATTGCCTCATTCGATGATTTGCTTTTTGCGCCGGAGTCTCGGAACCTTCAAGGCAACTCTCGTCTGGGCCTGTTCACCAGCCACAGCGGACTTTGACACCGATCTACCACTTCTCTGCCCAGGGCCGTAGAACCACTTCGAAGGCCCAGGTAGAACGGTGCTGTCTGTGCAGCTGAAGATAGACGTCGGCAATTCGATCGGGGTGGGCCATATTGTCGTCTTGGGTCGCTCCAGCCAACCAATGGGCACGCGACCCATCGGTGTGCTCCCAACCGATGGCAGCGTCAATAGGCAAATGTGCAATGTGGATGCCCTGAGGCATCAGCTCGCGCGCCATGCTTTGTGCCAGACCTGATTTACCGTGAGATGCCGCGGCAAACGCGCCGCTCAAAGGATAACCCTTTATTGCGGCGCTGGCGTTGGTAAATAAAATTGTGCCCTTGTGTCCTTGTCTCTGTTTTTGGGCAAGCATCGCTCTAGCCGCCTGCTGCCCAACCAAAAACGCACTAAAAGTAGAGTTTTTTAGGGTGTCCAGGACAAGGGCCGGGTCTACCTCATGAATCCCTTTCCGGAAAACGTCCCGTGAACGTCCGTCAATGTTATGGATCACGAGATGCGGTGCACCTAGCTGTGAGGTCACCTCCGCAAATAAGTTGGCGACTGATTCGGGATCCGACGCATCACATTTAACGAGAAGAACGCCATGGTCAGCAGCAAGCTGTGCTAGCGGCTCTTTTTCTATATTTCTTGCCGCGACCGCGACCTTCATTCCCTCAGCCGCAAAGAGCCTCGCGCAACTGGCGCTAATCCCAGGACCGCCCCCCACAATCAACGCTACTTCTGAATCAGCCATGCTCAACTCCTTAATCAACCAGAACTATAATTTATTCGCACATTGTTTTTAAAGGGTCATATAGATCGCCTACAACAGCCAATAGGTTTTGGAAAGCTGATTAGAGCCACTCTGAGAACAGTTTGCCTAAGTTGACCCTAAAAGCAGATGAGATGATCCCGATCACCTTAGAGGCACAGACCCCCAGACTCAGTCCTTATGGCGCTTTAAAACCACCCAGGAACTAATAATCTACTTCGAAGGCTCCACAAGCCTTGTCAGCATTGTTTAAAATTTGGCGTGATGCTGATTTATGCTATCAGCCCGCCGGAGGGAGTCATAGTAGATCGTTTCTTCAGAATCTTGCCAAGCGTCCAATGAAGCCAACATTACAGCTATTTATCGAGAGCGGGCAAAGTGGCATGATGCTTAGAGAATCCACGCTTTGAAGATGGAGGAAAAGCAACGTGCAGGACCCCTCACAACCGTTGGAGCGACAAAGGCCAAACGATCGACTCAGTCTGCGAACGAAAACTTGGTTCGGCGTCGGCACCGTCGGCGAGTCAGCGACAAATTGGTTGTTCAACGCGCTGACCTTTTTGTATTACCAACAAATTCTTGGATTGAGCGGGTCATTAGCGGGCACCGCGGTTGCCATCGCGATTTTTTTTGATGCCATTTCTGACCCTCTGATCGGCTCCATTTCAGACCGCTTTCGATCTCGTTGGGGTCGCAGGCACCCCTTTATGATCGCGGCGCCAATCCCCTTAGTACTCTCGATTTTTCTCATATTTAATCCGCCAGAGTCCGTCGTGACGTCACAGATGATGCTCTTTGGTTGGTTCACTGTGTTTACAATTTGTATGAGGACGTTTGTGACATTTTTCGCGATACCGCATCTTGCGATGGGTGCCGAACTATCAAGCGACTACATTGAGCGCACCAACGTTATGAGCTTTAACAACCTATTCGGTTATTACGGTGCCCTCATGATGCATTGTTTTGTCTGGTTTTTTGTCTTTGGTTATTTGTTTCAAACGGAAGGTGTTGCCCTCGGAGGAGCACAATTGTACCGACCCGCCTATGTGCCTGTTGTAGCCTTTTGTTGTCTCATCATTCTTCTCACGATTTTCGGTTGCGCTTGGTTTACCCGAGACCGGATTCCTTTCATGAGTCAACCGCCTTCAGACCAAGATGGATTCTCGCTCAAAGAGTTAATGTCAGACATTTGGATGGCAATCCAAAACCGTAACTATTTGTTTCTCTTGATCGGACTGTTTTTCCTGTCAATGACGATCGGTACCCATGAGACTTTGGGTATCTACATGGGCACGTTTTTTTGGGCGTTGTCTCCTTATCAAATTGGTTTCTTAGCCATTGCCAACATCATTGGCTATCACTTGGGTTTCTTTTTGGCTTCAAAATCGCACGAACGATTCGACAAGCGTGCAACCATTGTTGCGTCTGCAGCCGGCCTCAGTTTGTTTTGGTCCATTGCTGTGACGCTTGCACTGTTCGGGCTTGCACCCGAAACCTCTTCCTGGACCTTGGTGGTTTTCATCATATTTTGGAGTATTTTTTCTTCGTTGTTCGGCGCTTTGGTCAACATCAGCGTGATGTCCGCCCTCGCCGATATTGCCGACGAACACGAGGCGAACACTGGCAGACGGCAAGAAGGTATTTTTTATTCTGCTCGCACTTTTTTTGCTAAAACTTCTAACGCGATCGGTCATGTCATTGCCGGGTTCGCGATCGAATATTACGTTTTGTTACCCCCGGGATCGATACAAGGGCAGGTTCCGGATGACGTGCTATTCCGGCTGGGTATCGTAGATGGCCCCTTTGCAATGATTTGGGGCCTTATCGCTGCTTTCTTTTACGCTGGCTATCGAATCAATAAAACCGACCATGAAAGAATTCAAGCACAACTGAAAGCCCGCTCGATGGATGCGGCAATCAGTCCCCGAAACGGCGATGGTCCTCTGATTGAGATGCCCTGAGATTTGTAGACGCTTTTCATTTAAATGCATCAAAAAGCACTGATGAATCTAGCGGTAGTTTCAGTTTCGACATCGATGGAACCGCGGAGACTCAACCACTTACAGATGGGCTATTAGTCATCCGTCACTTGTTCGGTTTTAGTGGTGATTCATTAACGTCTGGAGCAGTATCTGGAGGTGCAAGCAGAGATGCATCTGATGCGATTGCGAGCTATCTAACGGATGCTGATTCTGAGTTGGACATAGACGGGGATGGCGAGTCTAAGCCCCTTACAGACGGCCTATTGCTCATACGTTACTTGTTTGGATTCTCTGGTGATTCCTTGATCTCAGGTGCTATTGGTTCTGGGGCTACGCGTGATACGGCTGAAGATGTTGAGGCTTACATTGAAGAACGAATTCCTGTCCAGTAGGTTTGCCCGCAGGTGCCTTAGACACGCAGTGATGCCATAGACAGCTCCACACCTGCATTACTCGTCCGCTTTAGTAATACATACCCAATGCTGGGAGTCCCATCTGGTGAAGTGGGGGGGCCGGGGGCGGGGTGCTGGTATGCCGAAAGTGGATGGTGGGTAGTATAGAAATAGAACTACGACTGAAAATAATTATGGGTACCAGTGCGGGTACCAAGTGAAATAATCCTCCGATTAACCCAGCAAACCATTGATTTATTTAGATATTTTTTAATTAAGTGGCGGAGAGAGAGGGATTCGAACCCTCGATACGCTATTAACGTATACACGCTTTCCAGGCGAGCTCTTTCAACCGCTCAGACACCTCTCCGTGTTGCGTGTAACTGGATTCCAAGAAAATAGTAGGAAGCTTTCTTTAATGCCAGTCGCTATCGCAGGGCGATTCTAGCAAGGTCGGGGAGTCGACTCAAAGTGAATCGGCACTTTTGTTATTGGATGCGGCATTACTTATTACGGTGTTACCGTTGTGAGCGGTGGCGCTAACACCTCGGCAAACGGCTAGCGGCGACCCATTCTGAGTCGACGGCGCTCTTCTTCTCGCATGAATTCTTTCAGCGCGGCAGAGTCGGTAGTTGAAATGCCTAAGAACCGAACGCCGAATTGCTGAAGGTTGGGGGCTCTTGCAACATCCAACACGTTCATGATTTCGATTTTAGGTTGGATCTTGATTTCTGTGGTGAGATTGAATTCCACATGGTCAATAAGGTCGCCTTTTTCAATGGGCACGCCCCGGCGTAATCGAAATGAGGCGCCATGCTCTGAAATATCACTGATTTTGCCGCGATATTTCTTACCTTCTTTCATGATGCTGGCTTCAGCGCGACTGGCTGCGCCGAGCTCTAACCGGAACTGGGCGCGTTGCTGCTCGTAGGTCATCTCATCAGGAATAGAGCATTCATAGAGTGTTGAGCCGTCAACGACCTTGATTGCTAGCACCCGCGTTTTGAAGACGATGGGGGTGCCCATTATCGATCCGGTCACCGAGACGGTGTCACTCACGCGAATGGGATTCCGGTATTCAGACATCACCTCGTCGAGTTGGATAACATGGCGGTTAATGTCAACACCAATGAGTAAGCTTGAAAAATTGTCGGCGTAACGCGCGATCTTGAGGCTAATGGATGTTCTGGACCGGCTCAGCCTAAGCAGTAGCTGAATTTTGCGATCTTCGCGCTTGATCTCTTGTTGCTCGACGCCAATTTTTTCGAGCTGCGCCACCAGTTTACTTTGATGCGCAAGGGTGTTTTTGATGAGTTCGCCCGAGACCCGAATGAGTCGCGTTTTTTCTAGGGCGCGAGCGCTGGCGGTTCGTTTGCCGGCATTAATGCTAAGTAGGCCCTGCTCGCCGAAGTGCGCAAGCGGGCCCAGCCTCACAAGCTCTTGTTCGGTGTCACGATCTTTATCGGTAAAGATCAGGATCTTACCGGTCACAACAAAATACATCGCGTCGGCATCGTCTCCTTCCATAAACAGGACATCATTTTCTTCGTAATCAACATATTCGCCAGCAGCACCAATCACTTCAGCATCTGAAGGCGGCAGCTCCTTAACGAAGGACGAGTCTTGCAAATGCTGCTCGAAGAAATCTCTTGGGCGTAAAGCAATCATGATGTGTGTTACTACTGCCTCTTCTATGTACGTGGGCGCGTAAGTCGGTCTATAAGTTGCTGCGACGTTATTCACGGCCCTTTCCCCTATTAATCACGGTACATGATTTATTGAATTTAGGGCCGGGAAATTATAACGGAAATTCTCCCCTGAAGGGAGCCTCCGGCAGCCCCTCGTAGCCCAATCCAGTTACTTCAAAAACAAGACCCGATTTTGGGTGCGTGTCCTTTCGATTTCCCGAGTTGCTAATGGAGGTCACATAGAGGGCGTCCAAGTGTGCGCCTCCGAATATGACCGAACTTGGTAAGGGTATCGGCAGATCGACGGTAAGCTTTAGCTCGCCTTCTGGGCTGATGCAGCCAATTTTCCCAGAGCCAATCAACGCGGTCCAGATATTCCCGGCGGCATCAACGGTCGCGCCGTCGCAAGCGGTGCCCATTGCCTTGGCGTTAAAAAAAGGGCGGGGTTTGCTTAAAGGTCGCTCAGGATGGTAGTCGAATTGCTGCATCACGCCCCGGCCGTCACTAAAGTAGAGCGTATCGCCATTGGGCGAAAAGCAGGGACCATTGCCAACAATGACATCCTTGAGTAGACGCTCCACGTCGCCATTATGCCGTAAGCGGTAAAGTGCACCCCAGCCCTTAGACCGGTCGGAAATGGCCATCGACGCGAACAGAAATTGACCCACTCGATCGGTCTTGCCATCGTTGAGTCGGGTTTCGGCAAGCCCCGGTTCGGGGTCATGGATCAGCTGTAATGCTTGCGTTCTTAAATTAAAGCGGTGTAGTCCGGTTTGCAGAGCAACTAGAATTTGGTGTTCATCCACGACGGCGAGGCTGCCAATCATGCAGGGCAGTTGCCAGACTTCAATAGCGCCGGTGGCCTCTCGACAAAAGATCTTGCCCAAATAAGAGTCAACCCAAAACAATCGTTGATGCTCAGCATCCCAAAGGGGGCCTTCGCCCAGGGCGCAAGGCTCAGTGGTTATGAGGTGAATCTCGATCATGGTTTTTCCAAACGAATTGGCTAAGTGTATGCTGAGGAAAATATGGCCTCAAGGAGCAACAATGCAACGTACCACTGATATTCTGCCAGAGATACAAACCGAAATGGTCGCAGCCAATGGTCTTAATTTTGAAGTCGACATGGTCGGTGAGGGTGATCACCTGATCATTTGCTTGCACGGCTTTCCGGAACACAGCGTTTCCTGGCGGTTTCAACTGCCTTATTTGGCGCGGCTAGGGTATCGGGTGTGGGCGCCAAATTTAAGAGGCTATGGCAACTCATCCGCGCCGAGTGGTATTGGGGCCTACAGTCTCGAAAATTTGATGGATGACGTGGCGGGCTTGATCGATGCGGCGGGCTGCTCGGAGGTGACGCTCATGGCGCACGATTGGGGCGCTGTGATTGCTTGGCACTTCGCCATGCACCGAATTCGTGTGATTGATCGGTTGGTGATTTGTAATGTCCCGCATCCGGGGCCTGCCGCCGCTGCGATGAGTTGGGCGCAGCTTAAAAAGTCCTGGTACATCTTGTTCTTTCAATTGCCCGGGTTGCCGGAGCGCATGTTGTTAAACAGTACAGGGATGGGCGCCATGATCCAATCAACGGCAGCCGCGCCTGAAAACTTTTCTGAGGCCGTGGTGGCACTGTATGACGAGAATGCGGGCCGCAAAGACAATGTGACCGCCATGATCAACTACTATCGCGGCCTGGTCCGAGGGGGCGGGATGCGTCGACAAAAACGGTTGGGTTTACCGATTATTGATGTGCCAACCTTAATGTTGTGGGGGGAGGACGATATGGCGTTATCGATCGAGACAACCTATGGCACCGAAAACTATGTCCAAGATCTGACCTTGCGCTACCTAGCCGGAATCTCTCATTGGGTTCAGCAGGACGCACCCGAGGCCGTTAACGCCATGTTGGGCGCGTTTCTAGCCGGCGAGCCGGTTCCTGAATATCAAACGCTTGTCAGTGCTGCGCCCAACAACGTTGTCGAGCCATCCTGAATTAGGGCAGGTTGCGTCCGGCATCTCAGCCCTGGATTAAAGGGATGAGGGATGCAGGGGGTAGGGAAAGCCCGCCTGAGCGGTCAATCTGGCAGTGCCCCGAGCGGCGCGCGTCCGAGTGCTTGATTGAATAGGGCTTTGAGGGTGCCGTCGGTGGTTACAGTCTGTAGCCAGGCATCCACGTGCTGCTTGAAGACTGCATCCTTGGGCAGCCAAATGGCTTTTTCTTGATGGGTTAGCAGTTCACCCGGCAGCAAGGCGCATAAATCGCGGTGCTGACGGGTTTTCAAAGTCACCTCAATGGCATCGGTAAACATCACATCCGCGCGCCCAGCAAGAAGCTCATGGAAGATCAGCCGGTTGTCGCCGAACGCAATTAACTGGGCTTGCTGCAAGTGTTGTCGAGCAAACCGTTCATTGGTGCCGCCGGGGTTGAACACGGCTCGGGTTTGGGGTTGGTCAATGGTCTCAAAACGCTTGAACTTCTCTTGATCTTGGCAGCGCCCGATCGGCGTTTTACCGCCAACATGATACGGGGCAGAAAATAGGCCCAGCGCGGTCCGGCTGGGCGTGATCGAGACGCCGCTGATTGCAAGGTCAAAAGCATGCTCTGTGAAATCCGCGGTGAGGGTTGGCCAGCTGGTTTGTACGAACACCACGTCAACCCCCAGGTGGTCGCCGAGATTGTTGGCCAAGGTGATGTCAATACCGCTCGGTTGCGCCAGTGTTCCGCTTGAGAACGGCGGGTAATCCAAGGTGGTGCCCACGTGCAGCACGCCGGCTGCCTGAATCCGCTGAAGTTCGTCCTCAACCAAAGCAAGGTTGCGTAATTCATCGAATAATTGGTGTTGTAGTGCCTCGGGTAGCCCTTCGGTTTGGGTTAGGTGCAAAAACTGTTGCCGCGCTTCGCTGTCAACGGGGGTCGTTAACGCCGTCATGATTTGGTCGCCCAGGCTTAGCAGTTTAGGTCGAATCACCTCGGTTAAGCTGGGCGGGTTGGGCGCCGGCGCGTTGTCTTGCCATTGATCAAACCAGTATTGCTGAATGGTTTTTGCGGCGGTAATTTGGGTTGTAAAAAACTGTCGGGTTGGCCCCGCTGGTAAGCCAATGGCCAGCCCCGCGCGTTGTGCGTTCGCAATGACGATGGCCTCTCGGGGTAGATCCTCAATGGCGCGTTGATGGATGAATTTATAATGTGCAACAGCCTTCATGTGCCCCAATCGCGCGCCAATTGCGCTAAAAAGCTCGTCGCTGGCGCCCGCGGTAAGCGGCTGCAGCAACGCAATGAGGAGGATCAAGGCAGTGGTGAAAGGGGTTTGCATGAGGCGATGGTAACATCGTTTGTTGCATGTTACCGTCCGGTTGAACAGTTTGGAGCCAACTATGAGTGATGTCGTTTTATATGAGCAGAACGGGGCGATTGTGACCCTGACGTTGAACAAACACGAAACCCGAAATGCCATTTCGGAAGATGTCATGGTGAACGCCATTGTTGCCGCTTGCGATCGAATCAATGCCGATATGAGCGTGCGCGTTGTCATTCTGACGGGCGCCGGCTCTGCCTTCAGCAGTGGTGGAAACGTTAAGGATATGAAAGACAAGGTCGGGATGTTTGGGGGTACTGCCGCTGAAATTCGCGATGGTTATCGTCAGGGTATTCAGCGCATTCCTTTGGCGATTGATGCCCTGGAAGTGCCCATTATTGCTGCGGTCAATGGTGCGGCGATCGGGGCGGGATGCGATTTGGCGATGATGTGCGATTTGCGGGTTGCCTCTGAGAAGGCCATTTTTGCAGAGAGTTTTGTCAAGGTCGGGTTGATTCCTGGGGATGGCGGGGCGTGGTTTTTACCGAGGGTCATCGGACAAGCCAGAGCGAATGAGATGTCCTTTACGGGCGAGCCCGTGAATGCCCAGACAGCACTGTCTTGGGGGATGGTCTCAAGCGTTGTCGCACCGGAGGACTTGATGGCGGCCGCGCAGACATTGGCCGAGCGGGTTGCGGCGAATCCCCCTCATGCGCTGCGCATGACGAAAAGGTTACTCAAAGAATCTCGCAAAGCGGATTTGCCGAGCATTCTCGAGATGTCCGCGGGTCTGCAGGCCTTGGCGCACCAGATGGAGGATCATGTCGAGGCGGTGGATGCGATTCTTGAAAAACGAGTCCCCGAGTTCAAAGGCAAGTAGTCGGTTTTTCTAGGCAGCCGTTTTGAGGCGTTGTTCAAAGCGGCGCCTCGATTTAATGCGCAACAGGGGGCTTTAAAGCGCGTCGGTGCCTGCGTCTATCAGGCAGGGCATTTTGAACTCGGTTGGGTCTAAACCGAGGTTCTAGAACGTAATGGCTGCAGACAACAACGGCTGAAGACAACGAAAGAGAAAAAGAAGAAGAAGAAAAGGAAAAGAAAAAGGAAAAGGAAAAGGAAAAGGAAAAGGAAAAGAC
>Ga0209091_10001699_pt1 | contig 19120 bp, 17 predicted proteins | sample ArcticOcean_MG_C_6_FD_187438 | JGI IMG/M metagenome (GOLD analysis project Ga0209091, IMG submission 187438) | Marine microbial communities from western Arctic Ocean - ArcticOcean_MG_CB8_128 (SPAdes) (version 2) | ecosystem: Environmental > Aquatic > Marine > Oceanic | place: Arctic Ocean...
ACGCAATCTATATAAGTTTCATCTAACTCAGCATTTTTAAGGTAAAGATTTGTACCGCCTATAATTAAGTGACCAGTTCCAACATCTTTTATAATTGAAGCAGTACCATTATGATAGACCTGTAAGTCATCACTAGCACCAAAAGTAGCCTTGTCATTGTCGCCCAATGCTATGCCACCGTTGGCAACAATCTCACCAGTAAGCGTACCCCCAGCTAGAGGTAGGTAGCCTGAAGTATCACCTACGTCCACAATAGACTCAGTGCCACTGACACTCTTTTTGATGTACAGCTTGCCGTCTGTCGTATTCAGTCCAACTTCGCCTAAAGCAAGGTCAGAGGTACTAGGGACGTTTCCTGCGGTTGCTGAACGCTTCAGCTTAATAGTTTGTGCCATGGGGCATCTCCAATAGTAAAATGTCTATGTAGACATAGAGAGCAATAGAAAGGGTCAGGCTTAGAAAGAGCCACCGTCGAGTGTGTACGTTTGTGTTGAAGCGTTATTCGTGTGTAGCAGCGGATAGTCAGCCACACCACCTTCTGAAACTCTCCACTCGTTTGCAGTTTCAAACCACTTGAGACCTGAGTCATAGGTTTGATTTCCACGGTCAACCTGAATACCACAGACCATAGCCGCAGGAGGTGCAGTGGCTTCGTCTTGAGCAGAGTTCAACTGGATGATATTGTCAGCAATGGTTACTGTAGTAGAGTTAATTGTCGTGGTGACACCTTTAACCTCAAGATCGCCATCGATGACTACTTTTCCAGTTATAGCGGAGTGTGACGCAGGGTCAATGACAAGAACGGCAGGGGCGTAGATGTGTCCTGTCGCAAGGCCATCCTCAACTGTGGTATTGACTATTTCCAGATCACCGTAGACTGCGACACCAGTGGCTACCGTCCTTAATTTTTCTTGGTTATTGCAATACAGTTGTACAACGCCATTCTCAGTTCCAGTAAGAAAGAATTCACCATTGCTATCCATGAGGCTAAGGTTAGAACCCATTATTCTTAGGTTACCAGTGCCATTTTCTTTAATGTAACTGGCTCTATTGGCTGTTGTCGCGTTGTCGTGCCAGATTTCAAGGTCACCACCACCAAACGAGATTTTAATATCGTTGCTGATGTCTAATTCACCTGTCATCGTGCCACCAGAGGTCATCAAAGCCCCTGCAGCAGCTACGTTGGTTGCATCAGTTACATCTGCGCTTCCTTCGATAGTGTCTAGCTTAGTACCATCAGTAGCAATATCACGACCGTCTACAGTCCCAGTGAGTGTGATGCCTCCAGTAACTGAAATACCACTAGAGGTCGTTGCCAATTTAGGCGCAGAGTTTCCGGCATTCTGGTGATAAAGTGTTACCGCACCATCTTCTATACACTGTATATACTGGTCATTGTCATCACTTTGTAGACTGAGGTTTGTACCTCGTAGAATCAACGACCCTGCTGAATTCTCACTGATTATGGAGTTTGAACCATCGTTGTAAAGTTCGAGATTACTAGTTGTACCACCTAGCTGAATCTTGTCATTGTCACCAAAGACCACATCGCCAGTAAGCGTTCCACCAGTAAGCATCAAAGCGCCTGCGCTAGTGACATTCGCAGTGTCAGTGACGTCTGCCGAGGCTTCAATGCCGTCTACTTTATCTGTAAAGTCTTTACCACCAATGACATCAATGTCACCAGTGCCTCCCCCCGGACGGCCTATGTACAGCTTTTTGTTACTTGCGTGATTTAGGTATGCAAGTTCACCATTAGCGAGTGATGATGGCGCTGAACTGCCAGTACTTCTTTTGATTTTGATTGTTTGTGCCATCGGGGAGAGCCTCGTTGTTATATATTCGATGAAGTGTTGTGTGTGTGTGTGCGTACTCTTCGTTAAAAGTTACCTGCGTCGAGAGTGACGTTCGTCAACTCGCCAGTTGTGTCTAAGAAAGTTGTACCACTTCGTTTATAGGAAATTGCATCAACATATCCAGTGGAGTTCATAGAACCCTCGACCTTAATCGCCACACCAGAGGGTGCGCTGGCCTTGACGTAGTAAGTGTCGGATGTAGAGTTACCTAGAGAGAGGTTACTCCTTGCTGTTTCGGTATTATCTAAGTCAGCTAGATTCTGTGAAACTTGGAGAGAACCTGCAGCTGTAAGATTTTGCCAACCAACGTCTTTGTAAACTAGGATTTGGTTAGAGACAGTATTGTAATAAAGCGTACCAACAACGAGGGTGTCCCCATCATTATCTGTTGTAGGGTTGCTTGTTTTGTTACCTAAGTATCTGTCATCTAGTTTGTCATAAGCGAGTGCTGCCAGTTCCGCACTGTTAGCCGCTGAAATCACCGACGATTGGATTACATTTGTATTGGTGGCATTGATACCTGTGTTATAAAAAAAACTTGATTTAGCCATCTATCAGCTCCTTATAGTGAGTACGCAGGGCGTATGCTTTGTAGTGAACCTGTAAGTTCCTGATCATCGGCTTGCGTTTGTATCTCAGTAAGGAATGCCTGGTACTTGCCTTCAAATGTCGGAGAGCGTTCATCCAGGTAATAGTCAGACGCATAAGTCAGAGCCGCATAGGTGATGAGGTCCGGGGCAATAGCTGCCAGGGCATTCTCATCTGAGTCACTAGTCATGTCTGGATACTGAGCGTAGTAATTAAGAGCTACGCTACCGCTGCTAGGGTAAGGGCTAAGAAGAAACGTAGCTCCCTCACGAGCAAAGTAATAAGGACTACCTTGAGTCCCTGGCTTCTTTAGGTCCTGCATTTCTGTCATAGGTATACGAACCAGGGCACGATTGTCGTAATAGAGGTCAATGGCTTCCAGGAAGTTTGATGGCAGCACAATACTCGTTATAGACGTTGAGATATTGTAGGTATGCTTAGCCTCCATAGAGGGTATTCTCAGAGTCCTCTGGATTCTGGTGATACCCTGGTCGACAAAAGTATCAGCAAGGGCATCAGTGATATCGCTGCGATTTAACACAGCTTTGAAGTGGGTTCTTAGACTACCCTTGTTCATATTTATACCTTCTTTTTAGTAGTGAGGAATGCGTCCAGGTTCTCTTGTTTTAGCCTGGCAACGATTGCATAAGCAGGTTCTTTGAGCATGTCAAATCCTTCGCGCAGCCACTTCTCATGGACTGTCACTGGGACTGATGCTACGGTCATGTAGTCTTTTTCTTTAAAGTCTAGGGAGCTTTCTCGTTGTCTCTTGAGAGTATCGAGAAAACCCTGGGGAATATGTTGTGTTTGTTGAACCGTGAAATTGTGGTCATCGTTATCCCGGAGGACAACACTTTGAACATCGTGCATGGGGGTGTCGTTAATAGACATAGTTTCTCCTTTTATATCATACGAAATAAAATGCAAATGGGACCCAGGCTCTCAGTAAGGAGAGCGGAACCTGGTCACCCAGGTCCCACTGCAAATACTACAAAATACTAGCTATCTAGAGAACTCAAGACAGACCAGTAATGACTCCAGAATCAGCATAATTTACATGCTTGTTTGAAACCTCTCCGACCACAAAATGGGTGTCAGCATCGCCATTTTTCGCAAGCAAAGTGCGAGTAAAGGGACGCAGTACACACTGCTTAAACATTGATGGGTCAACCAAGAATGCGTGAGTCGAAAGTTGGTTTCTGTTGATGACAGTTCGTAGCTCACCAAATGGAGTAAGTATTACGTCGATTACATTGACCAAGGTCTTAGCATCGATTTCACGGTTACGTCCAGTGGCTGTAGCGAACCCGGCAACAATAGTGGCATCAGCTGGCTTAATCATAAGCACTGTTGGCTCTGAACCATTCTCGTAGCAAGTCTGGTGCAAAGCTAGGAGCTTAGCTTCAGTCAGTGCATCAGTTGCGTTAGAACCTGCATCTAAAGTAGTTGAGATTTGCTGAGAGATGGAAGCCATCTTACGAGCAGCACTTGCACTACCTGCAACAGCAGCCTGGTCAACACCAATATTTGCTTTTTCAACATCAAGCTTGATAGCTTTTAGTGTCTTAGCAAGGGCATAGGCTGTTTCTTTAGCTCGACCGTGAGTCTTAACGGCATCAACAGTAGCAGCAACTTTAAATGCTTCACCGATGATTTGAGTCGTGTTAGAACGAACAGTTGGCTGCGCGATAGCAGTGGTAGAGGCATCGCCTCCTTCTACTAAAGCATTAACGCCTGCAGCACGAATTGAATCTTCAAGAAATTCAAATGTACGAGCAGAAACTTTCTCTGATTTGACCATTGATTGCCAGGGACAACTAGTGGGCGATATGTTAGCAATTGTTTGGCTTACGTCTTCCGCAAGGCCAACTACCGTGTAGCTTTGTAAAGTACTCATTATTTATTACCTTTTAAAAATGGGAGGGGTTTGGTTAGCATCATTCCCAATTCGACATAATCACATCTGCAATATTGTCCAGGTCATTATTAGCCGACCTAAGACGCTCCACATTCTTCCGCTGCCGCTCTCTAGTAATGTCAGTTTTAGTAGGTGGGGCCTTCTTAGTTCGTAAGACTTTCTTGGCTGCTTTAGCTTTTTTAACGGTGGCTACCTTCGTAGTTTGGTCAAACATACGCGCCTTATTCAGTAACATAATTACGTTAGGGTCAGCGTATTGATTGACGGCTTGTTCGGGCAAACCGTTGGTAATGGCATACTGCCGGATATCGTTATACAGCGTATTATTCCAATCAGGGATTTCTCTCTGCAGAACTTGGACACAGTCTTTTGCTTGCTCTTGTTGAGCCTGTGCTTGCTGTTGTTGGACGTATCCGTAGAAACCATCAGCTTCTTCAGTCAGGAACTTTAAGTCTTCTTCGGCTTGTCTAGATTCTGCCCGGAGTTGAGTAAAATCCTCTGCACTCATGTTTTTAGACGCTACTAGCATGTCTACTTCAGAGTAAGGTTTATACCGTTCCTGGGCTCGACTAATCATAGCCTGTAATGACGCATCAGCTTTTTGCATTTGTTCGTCTGCCGACTTACGTTGTGATGCTGCTTCTTGAGACTTTCTAGTTAAAGATGCTTCTTGACCATACAACCTTTTAAGGTCTTTGATGGATGCCTGTTTTGATTCACCGTCGACACTGATTTCTACCAGGGTGTCATCATCAAACTCAACAAGTTCAGCTTCGCTCTCGTCTTGTTCTTCTTCTTCCTGGTCATCTTCAGTAGCTTCTTCGGTATCATCTTCTGCAGGGTCCTCATCGTCCTCATCGGATTCTGGGTCTTCCGTATCTTCAATATCAGAATCTTCTACATCAGTCTCGTCAGTAGTTTCATCTGTTGCCTCTTGTTCATCGTCGGATAGCTCTTCAGCGTCCTCCCAATTTCCTAAGATAGCTTCTGCAGCATCGTCTAATGTCAATGCTGCTCCAGATTTGGAATTATCGTTGACGTTATCAGTAACTGACATGGTCTTATTCCTCTTCAGTGGTTACTTCGTTAACTTTCGCATCAATCTGGTCACGCACTTCTACTTGTTGCTTCAAAGTGTTAACAATATCGACTAATGCGCTGTAATGGCTGTACGCCTTCTCTCGTTTAGCCTCTTCATCAGGGGCTGACCCTAAGAAAGCTTGCATGGTTGCATCAACCAGGCTGTTAATGGTCCGGGTGAAAACCTCAGTATTCAACAAGGTTTCTGCGTCTGTACCTAGTGTTGCTAGTTGCTCTTCATTCATTTTCTGCTCTCCTTAAGGGCATGGTTGGGGGGTGGTTTAGTTTGGTGAAGCAATGGCAGTTATCTCATCTGCATTCTGAGCCAGGATTAGCTCTGCTGCAGCGACTAACTTCTTATGCCTGAGCTGCTCTTCTTTCAAGTCGAGGTTGTCAGACGCAATGGCATGGGTGTTCTCAGCCTTTGCTTTCTCTAGCTCAAGTTTCATTTTGTCAATCTGGGCATCTACCTGGGCTTTAGTCTCAGCTAGTACTGTTTGACGCTCCTGTATCTCAAGTTGCTTCTGAGCCATCTGCATTTGCATCTCTTCAGCCGGGTCTGGCTGCTCAGGTGGTAGATTTTCAGGATTAGTAAGGTAGGCACTGACTTCTTTGATGCCTGTAAGCTCCATAATCTTGGATGCCAGGGCATACTGATTGGGTGCCTGGTACATCTTTGAGAGGTTAGGGTCGGCTGTAATCATCGAGTGAAGTGCCAGGTACTTCTGAGCTTCTTTCTCTTGCTCTCCGTAACCTAGGTTCAACTCAATGACTACATCACGCTTCTCTTTCCAGTCGCGTGGGTTACAGGCAACATAGTTTCCAGATAACTCAACAATGCGTTCCTGGGACTCATTCTCACAGACAAGCTGATAGACCTCTTGAAACAGAGGCTTAACGAACTGAGTAGCAAAGTTCCTGGCGATTATCTTCTGCCGCTGCTGTGACATAGTCGCAAGCTGCTCAACCATTGCTGCAGAGTTTTGCTTGCTGATAGCATCTTTATTCAGGCCCTGGGACATCTTAGAGACACCTGTAGTGTCTTCTTTGTCTTCGTCCAACATCTGAATAGTCTGGTAGACATAAGGGTTCAGAGGAGCCTGAAGCATTGGGCTGATAGCATCTGGACGGCTGACATTTACTATGCCGCCAACACGATTATCTATTAGCTCACGAGGGTTCGTTAGACCACCTTTGACTACGGTATAACGTGGGTTATTTGTAATCATAGCGTGGTCCAGGATAGACCTGGTTAAGACGGTCCTGGCATTCTGAGTAGCAACCACCTTGTCAGCGTAGTTGTTACCATAGAAACTATGAGGGACCGGGAGTGGTACGAATGTTATGAAGGGTTTGCGATTAGTCTTTTCTTTTAAGAGAAGAACATTACCTGCCTTGATAACCCGGTGTAGCTCAGCTACGCCAGAACCATCCACATCAAGCATCATGTAGGCTTCATAGACCATGACGCTACGAACCTGTTCCTGGTACCCACCGCTCTTGGTTCCACGGAAGTTTCCTACATTATCGAACCGGGCTAACACTTCAGGTGTACTATCCAGGTCAACATCACTGTGTTCACCTATCTTGTCTATTAATTTTTCACTGTATCCTTCCAGGCGCAGCTCAGACAAAGTCTTCTTTGTTCTGTGTGCGCAGAAGTTTACATCTTCCAGGCTCTTTGCCTGGGTCTCAATGAGGAACTCTTCTGGGGCTACGTTCTCAATAACAACACGACTTGTGTCCTGCTCAATACTGATAGTGCCTGAGATTAAACCTAGCTCATCTGTCTTACTGTCGGTTAACTCTACGTCATCCTGGGCAAGCAGCATGTTCAGCTCACCATCGGTGATATCGGTGAACTCTTCATAGTCATACTCTACAGATTCTTCCCAGAATACTTTGACAACTCCTGCCCTGGCAATAAGGCCATCATGGATAGCGGTAGACATGACTGTATAGATATCATTCTGACGGTGTACAACGTAGTCTGTGTACTCAGTACAGACCTTAGCTTTCTCTACGTCATCCTCGTTCTGTGCAGCAAAACGTACTGTCTTGTTCCCACTAGAAAAGGTTTCAAGAAGAGCAGCCTTAAGGCTCTCAACTGCATCGTAGACATCTAAAGAAACATACTTAGAGTTACCCTCATGCACTGGCTTCGGCAGCGTACCATTATAATAGTCAATGATTTTGGCACGTTCTGTGGACAGCTCTGAGTCTGCGTATCCCACAGATAATCCTATCTGCTCGTCCACCAAGGCAACGATGTTGTTGTCTGACAGTTTTTTCTCTTTAAGCTTTTTTGCCATTTTTTATACCATCTCTATATAGTAAGAGTCTGAAGATTCAATCGGGTCCCAGGCACCTTCATGCACATAATTAGCGAGAGCCAGGGCCATAACACAGTCATCAAAACATCCAGACTCGGCTTGCATAGCACCAGATTCAGTCACTATGTATGAGAGCATTTCTCTCAGAGTGACCTTGTCGTTAAGCTCTAGTTCGCCTTCGCGCATTGCTGCTCTAAGTTGGTCGATGATTAGGGGTTTAGTTTTTGAGGTAGTCGAGAAACCTAATTTCACAGTCTCTCTGTCGGTTACTTTGTCGTGCTGTATTTCAGTGTAGAAATTAGGGTATGCCATATCCTTACCCAGACGAGTACAAGTCAAAATTCCATGACTATTGTTTTCTACACAGATATGGGCATTGTTGTAATACTCACCAAGCTTATATAAGACTGTTGCAAAGTAATCTGGGTGAACATGGGCACGGTAGATTGCTACCTGTCGTTTCTTTGAGTCCAGGACCTGGGCAACTGAAAAGTCACCGTTCCTTACACCCATAGCAACATCAGCTCCGATGACATAATTCTCTCCAGGCACATGCGGCCTAAAGGTAAACAGTTCGCCACGGTGGTTGTTCTCCCACTCATCAGCTTCCAGGGCAAGACGCGATTCCAGTTCCCTGGTTTCATCAAGTTGCTTCACTAGCTGCTGAGGATTAAACACAGGTCGACCAGTAGTTAACCAGGCATCTTCGGGAACACCAGGGTACTCCTGGTTCCATAAATCTAGGCCATTCTGAGCAACCTTACGTCTTCTGAACATGAGCTGCTCATTGTCCAGGTCAAACTTTTCTACTAGGTCATCTTCTTCTGGAGTTCGCTCAAAGCCTTCTTTGACCTTTTCACGATACGATGGGTCAGTGAACCAAGGAATGAAAATAGGGACGTAACCATTCGTACCATCAACAGCCCCACGCCAAAGGTCATAAAATATACCATTAACACCATTAGCCGTGCTTTCCACAAAAATCGCAGTGCCAGGGGAGTTAGGAACCGCTTGTACCAGTCCATTCCAGTTATCCAGTGCAGTGGACTTTTGCCAGAACGCAAGCTCACTAGCATGGACATGGCTAAGCGTTTCACCGCGTCCAATGCTTTCACCGCCTGCCGTTGCAACCACAAAAGAGCTATCAAGAACATCGAAACTAATCTCCCTTCGTGAGGAATACTTGGTATGGGGTTTTAGGATATCAGGACAGTGTTCGTGGAATCTCTTGGTCATATCAAAGAGAGCCCTGGTGGAATCAGCATGGTGTGTGATTACCATCGCCTTTCGTGCTGCTTTCTGACTTACAGAGTAATAAAGGTAGCCACCAGTATAAGTACTAAGGCCCTGCTGCCGGGCTTTGAGAATAATGACTCTTATTTTACCTTCGGTCTTTAGTTGGTCATCAATGGCTTTGTTGAGGATGGTCTGTGCAGCGTTTAGTTTTAGGGGTTCAATCTTGCCTTCTTTAGTTCTTATCTTGAGGGCAGACCTAGAGTAGAACTCAAAATCAGTCAGCAGTTTCTTCCGTACTTCCTTCAGCTGCTTGTTCATCATGGGGATGCTCTTCTTCAGTTAACAATGATGCAAGGAAATCTTCTGCTCGTGAGATAGATACATCAGACTTGGAGGCAGGTTTACTTTTAGTAAAATCTAGAACTAACCGTGCAGCTGCGAGGCGCTCTCTTGCCTGACCATCCAGGCGCATGACTTCAACTGCAGTCGTGAGGGCTTCTTTCTGATATTCGTCTTCAATGTTGAATTTTTCTGACATAATTTGTACTACCTTTTTAGCGTCTTTTTTAGCTTGCTCTCTAATGGGTGCAATGGTTTCTGCTGTATGACCATCTGGCACCCCTACAGGTCGACCAGGATTCTTACGAGGCTTAGTCGACCACTCTTTTCTGAGTGCCCGGCCTTCTGGCGTAGACATCAGATTCTTAAAGTAATTATTTTTTGGAGCCTTTTGAGGCTGTAGTTTTGGCTTTGGGGGTAACTTTTTTCTTTGGACTCTGGGCTGTTTCACTGCTCTGTATCTCCTTGTTTAAAACCTCAGTCACTGCAGCCCTGGTGTTCTTCAAGCCGCTGCAAAACATGTCCATTGGAAGGTCTGTCAGCATGTCTTTGTAGACAAGGTGTTTCTGTTCCTGGGTCAGTAGTTTTGAGGATTTAACTAGGTCTACCTGGCTCAAAATAGTGACCAGGTCATATGCTCTCACTTTCATGGGGGTTTCCTTTCAGACACAGAAAATACCACTGCCATTGATATGACATTGGTTTAAACGTATGTGTTATTGAGGGGGGTATTAACTCTTCTTAGAAGTGTTCTTGTTCAGGGTATCCACGAGTCCTGCCATCATCGCGTCCATTTGTTTTTTAAGCTCCGGGTCAACGTATTGTTTTATTGGCGTTGAATCCGTCGTAGATTTCTTGTGATAAGCCTTGGGCTCTAGCTTTAGTAAGCTCATTGATTGCTTCCTCCAGTAATTGATTATAGTCGTAATCAGGTAGTATTGACAAGTCCTTTCCTAAATTAACTGCCTCACCAGGTCCTCTAGAGTTGTCAATTACATTCAGGCCAACACGCCCATCTGAGGCATAGTGTCGGGCAAGTTCCTTCAGTACCCTATTGGAATTTACATGTGTAGCCACATGGACATCAATGGGCACAGTGCGGCCCATCCTTATAGCTCTTTTGATAGCCCCTCTCAGTGCGTCTATAGGGTCGCGGTAAACATAGGCGACCATAACTTTTTTCCCTGCTGCTGTTGCCTGGTCTATCTTCTTAATTCCACTTTCTAGCCCTGAGACATTGGAGTCATAGATTATCTGCGCTCTCTTTTGAGGGACGGCCAAAGCATCATTTAGTGCTGTTGATTTACCTGCACCAGTACCTCCGGCAGTAAATAGGACATTATTATCTTTGCCTTTTGGAGCCTTATTCTGCAACAACCTTCGGTACACTTCTTTAGCCAGGGCAGACGAGGGTTCTTGGACCGCTGAACTTACTGCCCTACTAGCCCGATAGTCAGAAGAAAGTTCTCTAGCTGTGTCTGCACTAACGATTCTTCCACCATCTGAATCAGGGAGGGCATTGTACTCTCTGATAGCCTTCTCAGGGTCGCTGTTAAGCTGCTCAGAGAATCTTTTTTCAATAACTTTGAATTCTGGCTTTAGATTAGCGTCCCTTTCAATGTTTAGAGGATTCTGGTCAGTGCTTACTGCTTCAAGAGCAGCATCTTTAGCTACAGCTAGTTCTGCCTTAGCTCCCTGCTGTGCCATGACTCTTTGTAGGTATTGTCCTAAGTACTTCTCAACTGTCTCACTAGGAACGCCTTTTTCTTCCAGGCGTATTGCCATTTTCTGGAGAGTTGCTACTGGGTTCTTACCCAGGTTCAGCTGCATCTTTTCAAGAGTGTTTAACAAAAGAGCTTTATGGATAACATTTTTGATAGTGCCGTCAGCATTGATTGCCTCCGTAATACGAGCTGCTTCTGCAAGATTGTCCTTTCTTCCACGCTCATAATTTTGTTCTTTCTGAGAGAGCTGCTGTTGTACGGCACCTTGGACAACACCCTGGTTACGAACACGGTTACCCATTAAACCTTTGTACACTGGGTTACTGTCTACGAATCCATTGATTTTACGGACAAGACGGTAGTCCACCTGTCCACCAGTTGCGACACTTGTCTCGTAGGCTTGAATCCACCTGGACACTTCGGAGTCTGCAGTACGTTTTATAACTCTCAATACTTGAGCAATGCCGCTGCGGTCCAGGGCTGTGCCTAACTCAAAGATTCCCTGGGGAGACTCTGGGTTCGGGGGTGCATTTTCTCTGGCTAAATCTAGGTCAGCCTTTCTACTTTCCTGGGCTAGTTGTTCCTGGCGTAGACGAGAGGACTCTTCTTCTGCTGTGGCTGCTTCCATGTTTTCAATGTTAGTCTCACGGAGACTTGTAGCATTAGAACCTGGGATGCCTTGGTTACCGGAGTTCTTTTTGACGTAGGTAGCAACCTTAGAACGCTTGCCTGTGACTTTGTCTATAGCACGGCCAGTCCCCTGGGCTGCTAACTGAGCTAACAATGAGCCTCCACCAGTACTAATAGCTGCGCTGCCACTAACGAGAGGTCTTAGGAGCCTTTCTGTCGCTACGGCACCCTTGTCATAACCACTTGCAGCACCAAATGGAGCAAACTGGTCTGTGACCTGGGAGACTCCACCTTGGTATCCATTGTTGTGTACTTCAGTCAGTTGGTTGAGCTGCCTAAGAATAGACATTGCTTCCTGACCTTCACGAGTGTCCCCGGTCAATTTTTCCAGGGCAGCCATCTCTTGCTTACCAACAGTGTTCTTTGTTTTGTTACGCCCTTCTCTGTATGCAGCAGTAGTCATAATCTTGTCTGAGACTTCTGCCAGGGTGTCTTGGTCAGTTATCTTTACGCGAGACTTTAAGTCTGCAAACTTTTGCTTGAGTTCTTCTGTGTACTGAACATGAGCTTTGTCTAATGTCTCTCTGGCACCTTTGGTAGACATCTTGTCGATGTCTTTAAGGTCATAGCTGTTAGCGGTAGCTATCGTGTTTAAACGGCCAGCAAGACTAGCTGCTGCTGCTGTATCGCCTTCGTTCTTTATGTTCTTACTGTTACCACGGACTAGGTTAGTTGCCGATTGGACGGTACCTGTTCCGGTTTTAATCGTAGCAGACATAAGTCCACCAGTTATAAAAGCGTCTGTCAGGCGGTCTTGAACTTCTTGGCCTTCATATTGTCCACCAACTGCTGCTGTAGAAGCAATTTGTGTAGCTTCTTGAGCTGTCTCTGTAATTCCTTCAATTCCAATACCTTTTAGGAATTCTTTGGCCTTTACTCCCATGCCTTTCTTACGGAGTACTTCTGCAATCTGGTCAGCAGTCATTTCTTTAAGCTGCTTCAAGTTAAAAAGTTTACGCACTCCAAGACGGTCTAACGCACCTGAAACTACACCAACACCAATGGCTAGGTCTGCATTAAAATTACCAGTCTTTTCTTTTTGCTCTAGTACGCTTTCACCTATACCCAGACCCACCCCTGCAGCTGTGGTAGCAGCGCCTAACGTGGCTATTGCCCACGCAGGGGCACCATAAGTTGCTGCAAGAGCTGTAGCTCCTCCACCTATCAGGGTTGCCCCAGTGGTAGGAATCCCTGCTGCAACTGCGGAGCCTCCATGAGAGATAGCCCCAGATAGGCCCTTCTTCTCATAAGCATCTCTGAAACTATCATATTCAAACTGATAGCCTCCTTCAGCCATATCTTTTTCTTGTTGTTTCTGGACATCTTGGCCGTACTTCTGTATCGATGGGCTATTAGCCTTTTTACCTATGCCCTCGATTAATCCACCACCAAGAGACTGAGCCTGGTCTATACCATACTGAAATGCATTGTCTGCACCAGGCTTAGGCTGATTACGTCTATGAGGAGGTATTCTTACTGAGGCTGCTTGTTGTTGTGTATTAGGTTGACGATGGGGAGCCTGGGCAGTTCCCTGTGACTGAGTCTTTAGCATCTGTCCCAGGCGTTTTGCTGCTTCAACATCACCTGCGTTATGGGCGTTAATGATGGCCTGTTGCAACTGTGCAGACATAGATTTACCTTTTAGCGAGGGTACTAGTTAGAGTATTGGTCCAGTATTGCCTGGTCTTCTGGGCTGTAGCTAGAACCGCCACCACTATCACCACTTTGCATTGCTCTGAGTTTGCCCCGAACACTGATAGCTGCTTGTCTTTTCGCATCAATCCAATCTAACCAGACAGACTCATCAGCCGTCATGCTAGGCATGGGGCGTTCAAAGGTAGCCATCTCTCTGTCAGAGATTGCACCCTTGGTTTTTGCTACGTTCTTGAGGATTTCATCAACTTTGAATTGGTCCATAGCTAATCTGGTGTAGGCTTTAGGGTCACCTCTTAGGCTCTCCATCCAAGCATCAAAGTACCCATCTTTTAGCCCGGTTAAATCGTCACCGTAAGACAGTACGTCAGCATAAAGAATGTCCATTTGACCTATAGCAGAATCGTATTCTCCAATGATGCCATCGAACTCAGTACTCTTTTTAGCTGCTTCCTTCTGCTGTGCATCTCGAATCTTTTGCTGAGCTGCTTGTTGTTGTGCTATGTAGGCATTTTCTGCACGTTCAATGTCTTCGATTTCACCAGTAACAGTACCCATAGCGCCAACTTGAGCCATACCGCCCTGACTACCTGCGTTCATTATTGCTCCACCATAGCGGCCCATCGCTTCTGCAAAGGACACATGACGGTTCTTCTTGGCTGCAGCAAGTGCCGTGGAGTCTCTTCGGCCACCAGTCTGTGCGCCCAGGTCACCCATAGCAGGAACTTCTTCTTGTGACCCATAAATACGTTGCCCTGCAGGAGAGTTCCTAAAGGCAGCACTTTCTTCTGGGGTCATTGGGTCCATACCTCGGTTCTCTTCAACAGGAGCAGGGACATAGCGTTCAGGCTGCGGTCTTGCCAAAATACCAGGACCAGTCGTGTATTCATGAGTCGCACCAGGCATTACTGTGCCATCTGGCATAGTGTGCGTTGTTGGCTCAGCGACACTTTGAGTAAGAGCAGGGGGTGCGGTATTGGGTGCGCCACCTTGAGTAAGAGCAGGGGGTGCGGCAGGATTAAGATTGTCCATCATGTTGTAGCGGTGGCTACCATCAGGATTGTATTTGTCTTTGTATTGCTGTTGGTTTAAGTGACCACGGCCTCCAAGGGGGTTAATCCTCCGCAATTGGTCTTCTTGAGTTAAACGTCTGTTGTCTTTCCTGTACTTTTCTGAATCACCAGAAAGGTAGCTATCCTGTGGTCGGTACTGTTCTAAAGCACCCACACCACTCTGAGAATCAGCCCTTTGCTGTGCCGTAGCCTGCATAGCCGTCTGTGCAAACTGCTGAAGTACTGGGTCTTTCAGGTTGCCTGTAACAGGGTCATAGTTGTCAGGGTTGTACATATAAGAATTATTTTGATGTCCCATTAGCTATTCCCTCGTTGTTCGTGCCAGGCAGGAGTTCCATAAGGAGGATTATTGAAGTTTTGGTATTGGTATTGGTTGCCGTAAGTACTCATCCAAAATACCCCCCTAACTTAGCGCCCATAGCCATGCCACTCTGTAAGCCGCCAAGGGTAGACATAGCGGTGTTAGGTTTCATAGGGGTATCCCATGGCGTAGTGTTGTAGACTGCATTACCTAACATGCCTTCTTGGTACTTGATGTTCTGGTCAAGAGCAAAGTCACGGTCCCTTCGGAAGCGGTTGTGCTGATCGTTCATTGCACCCTGTTCGTAACCTCTAAAATTACCTCCTGCGCCAGTCATCCAGTTACCTGCATTTTGCATGGCATTCATACCTGCGCCATAACCTTGGAAGAGTCCCTGGTTAGCTCCCATCATGTTACTAAACTGCTGCTGCTGTTCTCCCAGGCTTTGGTTCATCAACTGGTTCTGAATACCTGAAGACACATCAGCTTGTCGATCATTGTAGCCACGAGTAGCAATAGCATCTGCCATCCCTGCTCTTGAGGAATTCATGTTTCCTGCTCCAGACGCACCTCTATTGATACCAGGGAGGGTGTTTTCAGTCAGATTTCGGTAGGGGTCGCGCATAGCTGCATCAACTAAACCCTGCGAGTTGTTAGTCGCATAGTCTTGGGCAATGCCCATACGGTCAGCTTTGCCTGCTTCAAATAGATCAGCATAGTTGTTTGCAAAGTTAGCACCCTGGTTGGCAATACCGAAACCCTGAGCCCCCTGGTACATGCCAGCGTTGCCCATGAAGTTATTGCCCATAGTTTCATAGGGGTTCATGTCAGCATAGGTTTGACCTTGATAGGTCCCTGTCTCTAAAGAATCGTTCAGCGCCCCTTCAGCCCTGTCATAGCTTCGCTGTATGTAGGGTTTAGAGAAGTTATACCCTTCCATTCGGTCATCCCGATCCCTTTCGATACTTGACCTGGCCTCTTTTGCTGACTTGCGCCCTTGTACTGCGCCATTGATAGCACTGGCAGCCATGATTGCAGTTTCTATGCCCATATCTATTTCGTCCTACTGTTTGTTAATCAATTATGTAGATGTCACGCTCTGTGTTGTCGCGGCATACCGTTGTTGTCAGGTATTCAAAACCCAACATAGTTATAAATTTAAGATGCTTACTGTCATTTTGTTCGTGAATAGCAAACAGGGGTGATTGACGAATATCAACCAGGAGTTTCAACCCTTGCTGCAGCTCTTTCCTTACTGGCCTGTTGTACTTAAAGACATCACAATGCAAGAACGTGTGGTTATCGTGGAGGTCGTAATAAGCAGTGAAATTCTCGGCCTCTATGACTGGGACCTTCATACCGCCACCCAAGCAGAGCCGTTGTACACAACCATACCTTGGGCGCTAGTGCCTAGGGGGTCCCAGGGCAGTACGTTAAACCGTACTGTTCCCTTTCGTGGTTTCACAGGTGCCTGGTCAGTAGCCTGAATAGACGCTTCAGAGAGGCTGTTGATTGCATTCTCTATGCGCTGAAGCTCATCGGAGATGTAAGTGTTAACACTCGATTCTAAGGTTGGAAAAGGCTTCCTAACGTACTGTCGTAGGACCAGGTCTGTCTGTTCATTAATTGGCATATCGGTACCTACCTTCGACCAGTGGCCGTTAGCTCTACATCAAAGCCTAAGAATCTAAAGTCTTTAGTATCCGACACAGCCATCTTGTAACTGAGGTACCTACCTGCAGCTCGTGTGTCTACCTTGTGGGTAACATTGGCATCAAATGTAACTGTGGTTTCATAGACTGTCGCACTTGTAATCAAGTCAGCTGCACCAAAGTTAAATAGGAACTGCTTGTTAGAGTTGTCAGTGTGTACCTGGGGGACTACCTTAGTAATCACTTTGTAGCCACTAAGTGTCACACTTTCGTCGAGGTCAATGCCTACACGCTCCAGGAAGGGTGCCTTCGTTGCTACGGTATCAATCGGGAATGTCAGCAAGGTATTATCTTCACTACCATCTAATCCGTAGAGCTTGTCTGAGGTAATACCATCACTAGTAGAGTCCTCTCCGACAAAGATATTATGCAGACTGTATCCTGCCTCCTGGGAGTGGTAGGTGCCACCTATAGTGGCGTAGGTTCCTACTACGTTTTGGTAGGTAGTCGTAGAGGAAACACTGGCCAGGGTAGCTGAAGAGACATTGGGGAGGTCCAGGAATGACCAGGTGTTATTCTTGTAGTTATACGCTGCTGCACGGTTACAACGGTCCCCATTAGTGAACTCAGCCATGTCATCACCTGAGCTATAGCAGAAGTATATTTCTTCTAGCAAAGGGTTGTGGTGGACAAAGCATCTCTCAAGCTTGTCAGTGGCAATACCGTTAAAGATATATGACTTAACTCTCTCATCAGCAATAGACATCTTACTGTTGCCATCGTGCGTGTAGATATCATCAGTACCAAAACAAAAGTGCTTGTTGTCTACTTCTACAACACAGTTAGCATTGATAAGACCTGTCTCATTGAATAGTTTTCTAAAGTTAAAGATGAAGGTACCACCCACGAATTCCATTAACCACACTTGGTCTTTACTGTAGATAATGAAGTTAGAACCTAGGGTTGCACCATCAACAATACCTGTCTTCATTTGTACTAGGTCATTGAATCCTGCTGACTTGGTTGTGTCAGCTGCATACCAGGTAGAGGGGACAGCGTTAGCGAGTGCCAGGTCAGACCACCGGACCCTGGTAGGGAAGGTCGAGCTACCTTCTATCATGTTTAAAGCAATCAAGAAGTCACCATAGGACCTGAGTGACTCAGTTTTCCAGGTAGAGACCCAGTTAGCTCCTGTAGCAGATGATTGGTTAGGTACGTCTGCAAAGTTGGTACCACCGTTTAGACGGTACACAGGTATTCTATCGTTTCTATTAAAGTAGGTGATGTTGGCTAGGGTACAACCAGTAAAGGGTGCCTGGTTAGATGCCATTGCTGAGATGGAACCACTACGATCTGTAGTGCTACCATTTGCATATTCATTGATAACGTAGGTGTCAGACACCATTAACACAGTGCCATGACCAGATGAGGGGATGGTGCCATAAGAGAACCGTGGGTTAAACCCTAGGGATTCTTTTACTTTACGGAAGACAGGGGCCCGGACTACAGCTCCCTCGTCAAACCTTACATTCTTGGCCCTGGTGAATGCCTGGGGAGGAAGACTAGCAGGGGCAGCATCAGTGAGGACACCTACGTCACCCACACCTCTAATTGGTAACGTCTGACCCATGCTACTGTTCCTTATAATGTACATTGTTGCTTATGTTTTACACGACCCAGTAAGCTTCAGTGGTACCTAGGGCCCCAGGAGGTATAAGGCGCTATGCAGTACGCTTCCACATATAGACCACAACATAAGGCTGTAAGTTGTTGTGGGCAGTACCACCACCAGTAGCCGCTGTAGTACCGGAGGCACTAGCAGACAATTCTCCACCACCTGTCCGGTTGTTAGAGCCAGAGATGGTTTGGAACGCAGTAAAACCGTGTGTGTGGGAAGGAATCTCTGTTACGTCTAGTGTGTGTGTCTTAGCACCACCCACCAATACAGAGCTACCATCCGTAGAGGAAGCAACAAAGTCAGTATCTGGTTCAGCTGCATCATCATGGCCTACCATTACTCTACCCTGTCCAAAGGACTCCCAAGTACCACCAAAGAGTACACCTGGGAGTATCGTGGAGACTATAGAGGTATAGATAGCCCCTACAGGGTATACCGCTAACAACGTAGCTGCCAGAGTACTCACGCCTACCAAAGTTGCTACCTCTGCTGCAGTGATACCTGTAGCCAGGACAGGAGTCACTTCTCCGTCTACTGTACTCGTTGTAATCGCAGGTTCAGTAATACCGACCAGTGTCTTTATCTTGGCTGCAGTGATGCCTGTGTTAAAGGTGGCATTAGTGCCATCGGAGACTAGTGCAGTCTTCTTGTTTAACTCTGCAGCAGACAAAGTCACTGGTCCAGTAAGACCTACATCACTGGCTTCAGTGCCACCGGGCCAAGTAGCCTTAATGGTACTCTTGATAATCTTCAGGTGTTCATCGATTTCCGACAAGGCATCAGTCTCAGGGGGATAGCTTGCGTTGAGACTATTGATGTAAGTTCCGGTTTCTACGGTCATGACTTAGTACCTTGGTTTAATAGTGGTTTCGTGGGTTACTAGGGTTACTGGGGTTACTAGGGTTACTGGGGTTACTGGGGTGGTACTAAGGTGGTTTCGTGGGTGGTTTCGTGGGGGACCCTGGTCGAAAGAGGCAGACAACAACAACAACAAGGCGA
>Ga0209091_10001704_pt1 | contig 19102 bp, 17 predicted proteins | sample ArcticOcean_MG_C_6_FD_187438 | JGI IMG/M metagenome (GOLD analysis project Ga0209091, IMG submission 187438) | Marine microbial communities from western Arctic Ocean - ArcticOcean_MG_CB8_128 (SPAdes) (version 2) | ecosystem: Environmental > Aquatic > Marine > Oceanic | place: Arctic Ocean...
ATTTAGACAAACTTTAGAAAAAACAGCTGTAAATCAGTTCTTAGTGCCTTTTTTTCAGTTCATAGTGCTTTTTTCTCAGTTCTTAGTGCCTTTTTTTCAGTTCATATTGCTTTTTTGCAGCTAATAAAACCTTTTCAACACTTAACATTCTATCTATTCTTGTCCGATGACACCATTTATGCTCTCATTTGTGTATTTTTTTTATTTGTTTTTGCGTTCCTGGTAAGACAATTCTGTTATAGTTAAAAACAACAAGTTAAGACCATTTATGCTCTTAAAATATACACCAATTTTATTATTTTACAGACGATTATGTAGGTGTTTTTATTTGTTGATTTTATACTATCGACTTATAATTTATTTTGTTACCATTTATGGTCTCGGAATAAATATTAATATCTCGCTTTTTTCTAATATTTTTATTAAAATATTTCTTTACAAAAATATTTTAAAAATAGCATAATTATATTGACACATCCAAAACACTTATAGCCGGTTGGCTAATTTGTTGATAAATAATCTCAACTTCGCGCTGATTATTATCAATGCACATTTTTCCATGACAACAACAACAACATTTACAAAACTTTGACAAAACTGCTCCCATATAATATTATCCAATATTATAATATTATAAAATAAACTTGTCATGCATTTCAATTAAAGGTTTTCTCTCCACCTTTATAAAAATATTTTTCAAAATTTACAATATCTTTTTCTTTCCATATATAATTTATATTATAAAACAATACTTGTTGAAAATGACATATCCATTTATAATTTAATAACATTATAATTCTGTCATTGCATCTTTTAATATTATGTTTTCTCCCATTTTCTTTTTTATATCTTTTTTATTTTGCTTACGTTCCTCATCATTCGCTCCACCCATTATATTATGAACTAACAAATTCCATTCATTCAGCAATTCTTGGCTTTGCATATATCCAGGATTTCTTTCCTCCCATTTTTGAAGTATTTTAATTTGTTTTGTTGTAACACTATCAATTACTTTTTCTACTTTATAATTTGTATCTTTATTCCACCCTTCCTCGTCTTTTACATAAAATTGCAATCTCTTCGTATCAGAACAATGAATTGGTCTTCGAATACTAGGCAAGTCATTCAAATTTTTTATTAAAATATTTGATATACCTTCCACATAACCTAACTCTTTTGTTCTAAGTAAATCTTTTAAAGTTGGTTGAATTTTATCTAAAAAATCATGCAAACTCATTGCATCTTTACATTGCTCATTTAAAAACATATTAATTGTGATTTTCTTATTATTACAATCATTATAAAAATTTGAAGGCATAGATACTTTATTTACTAACTCCTTGTTAAAATCCATTTGAGTTTTCACAAATAACTTAAACAAATCCTTTAAATCATCTTCTCCGCCAATTTTTTCATTCATAGCATTTTCAAATTTATACAATTCTATACATTTTTTTTTGTGTTTACTTAATCCACTACAATACTTATAAACTCTCCCACAAACACATTTAAATCCTTTACTTTCTTGTAGTGAGCAACTTTTGGGAAACTTTTTGTTATCCACCTTTTTTGTTTTCCTTTGATGTTTCTTGGTCTCAATGTGTTTCTTCCAACTGCTTTTTTTAGACGTAGAATAGTCACAATGTTTGCAAATATATTTTTCATCAAAAAGTTGCTTTTTGAGCAACTTTTTGTTATCCATTTTATCCATATAATTATATGAAAAAGTTGCTCTAAGTTGTTTTAAAATTTAACAACAAATTTTTGTTGTAGAGAGGTTTTTTCATACTCTTCCAAAATATATGCTACAACATGGAGGAAAATTCAAAAAAGTGCAGAAAACGACCTCCAAAAATATAGTGAAAATCACGTTATGGACATTATAAAAATGTCCAAACTCAAATTTTTAGTATAATATCAAGTTCAAAACGTGAGTCCTCTTTTTTTAGTGCTCTTTTTTTAGTGCCTTTTTTTCAGTTCATTTTAATACCTCAAAATGTTTTTGTGTATCCGACATGGCATCCTTCAATGCCGTATTATCTCCCACATTCTTCATTATATTTTTTCCATCTCTATCCTTTTCAGTATCGCACGACGAACCCATAATGCCGCGTATCATCAATTGCCACGCCTTCAACTTCTTGTCGTTTTCCAAATAATCTGGGTTATTTACTTCCCATTTTCTTAATTCCTTCATTTGTTTTTGTATTATACTTTCTATCGCATTATCTACTTTTTTATTACATTTATCAATATTCCACCCCTTTTCATCTTTCACATAAAATTTTAAACGCTTTGTATCAGAGCAGTGGATGGGGCGCTGTACGCTTGGCAATTCGTTTAAGTTTTTAATCAGTATGTTGGAAACGCCTCCCGCAAATCCTAGCTGCTTTGTTTTAACAATATCTGTCAATGTTAACTGGATTTGATTTGTGAAATCTGCTAAGCTCATTGCATTTTTACAATGTTCATTTAGAAACACATTTATTGAAATATTATTACTTCCAATTTTAGGCGCCATTGCGCAAATCTTATTTACCAATTCTTTATTTTCATTCTCTTTTTCTAGAAGTTTTTGCTTCAAAAATGCAACTTCATTGGAATTTCCAACTTCTTCCAAACATTTGGGTTTCACTACAATGGAGGGACACTTTTTTTTATGATAGTGAAAACCGCCACGACTCTTGTAGGTCTTTCCGCATCCGCAAATATGCCTATTTTTCGTTCGAATTTTGTTCGAATTGTTCGAAATATGTTTCTTCGTCACAATATGTTGCGACCAATGTGATTTTTTGTGACACGTATAGTCACACTTTTTACAATGGAATTCAAAAGGACTATTTTTGCCTATTTTTTCCATATATATATTGAACATAAAATAGTCCCTAAATCCTTCCACAAAACTTCTTAAAAAACTCCTTGTAGAGGAGAAAAAAAACTTTCTTCCAAAATATATGCTACAACATGGAGGAAAATTCAAAAAGTGCAGAAAACGACCTCCAAAAATATAGTGAAAATCACGTTATGGACATTATAAAAATGTCCAAACTCAAATTTTTAGTATAATATCAAGTTCAAAACGTGAGTCCTCTTTTTTTAGTGCTTTTTTTTCAGTGCTCTTTTTTTCCAGTTATTTCTTTGGTTCAATAGTGCTTTTTTTTCAGTTCATAGTGCTTTTTTTTCAGTTCATAGTGCTTTTTTTTCAGTTTAACTATTGAAATTCAACACGTGACTTTGACCAATTTCTTATAAGCAAATGCCCCCCATGCAACAAATACGATGCCTTTACATTCATCATTTAAATAATCTATTATTTGTTCTGTAAATGGCGACCACCATTTCATATGTGAACACGGAGATTTATGTTGAACCGTTAATGCGGTATTTAGTAATAAAATACCTTGTTTAGCCCAATTTTCCAACGACTCAATTCACGTTTTAAATCAGATTTTAAAAGTTTTCCAATATTTTTTAATGAAGGTGGAGGTCTAACGCAATTATCAACACCAAAACATAACCCAGTAGCCTGTCCTGTCCATGATATGGATATTGGCCCAATATTATTACTTTAGTAGATTTAATATCAAAATAATCAAAACATCGGAAAATAACTTTAGGAAGAGGATACATTTCAAATATAGATTGTTCTAGGTATTCATCCTCGATATTAAGAGCGTTTTTAGGAAAAGTAGCAAAATATCTCTCCAATCAGTAGGTAATTTAGCCAAATGTTCTTGCAATATTCCCATATTTAGCAATAAATTCCTAATTATTTTTAAGTTTATATTATTTGATACTTTTTTTTTGTCATCTTATGTTATAACATGCCTCCACTTACCTTTCATTTAACTTCATTTGACTCCATCATTCAAATTACCCAGCCCAGTCTTGGAGCTGGGCAAACATTGACAGACGTCACCGGTCATGACGTCACATTAGAAGTTGAGGTGGCCCTCAGTGCTATTAATGGCAATTTCATGTACAAAGTCGACGCAACGAATATTTCCACCAACGATGGCGTTGAAGACATATCCTTTAAGACAGTGGGAAATTGCTGTTTGTCTGCCGACGTCACTACCATTGTCCAGGCTACCAACAGCACTTCCACGTCAGGCATTGGAACGTACAATCTCACACAGACGACAAGTTTGGGCAACACTGAATATAATTCGATTGGCACTGAATTTGTATTATACCTTGCGAACACAATATTTGGTGATTCAGGCGCTCATCGATATTTTTCCAATGAAGCTGCCATTGTTGACGAAATCGACGTAACCCTAAAATTTGTTGATGATGCTGCCGCTTCAGGTATGGGTGTATTCAAAAATGTCACACTCAACGGGCATGAGCAGCAGGAGACCGCGCTAGCTGTCGGTGTCAAGAACCAGGGATTGGCTTTCGAAATATGGCAACACATTATACAAGATACATCAGAAATCAGCCGCTTGACAAATGAGGTGGAAGCCGATGGTGGAACAAACATTATCGTGGGCACCGCCGGAGATTGGAATCAAATCCCCATCAAAGTAGGTGACATATTCCAAGTCAAACAAGTAATCCAATGCGCCGACTCACTTGGTGTTGAAATTGGCGATCGTGCATATCTCATCAACTATACTGTTGTATAATTTATACAATAATTAATAATTAAATATTATATAAATAAATCACATAACATTTATGAGTCATTTAGATTAAATATTTAAGCGAAATAATCGCGCATGAGACCTTTAGGATTGTTGTGGCAACATTTAGATAATATCCGGCGTATCGCGAAAAAAATGGCAAAAGTTGAACAAATCACCTACACTTCATAAAATCTCCCAATTCCTGACTAAAAACACTATGTTGAATGTAGACAATCCAAGTTAAAATATATGTGTTTTTAATTTTAGCTTTAATATTTAATGACGGCATTAACGTTTCATATTTTTACACTAACTAGTGTTCTGTCTACATTCCCAAGTTTTTTAGGCGAGGGAGAGGAGCTTCCTGTGATTTCGGGTCATAATGTTACATTTAATGTATCGGTGCCACTGGCAAATGTTCAAAATAACTTTATGTATAATCCATCTTCTGATGGTAGTATATACTTTAAAACAGTTGGAAAAATATTTTTTGACTCAGGAGAAAAAGCTCTTCTTGGAGATGGTGTTTCAGGTGATGAACATGCGGCCATGACTTCAACCGATAATATTGGAACTTATGTCAATGATAAAGAAACATATAATCTGAACGAGACAGAATGTAATAGTATTGGTACCGAGTATGTATTATATCTGGCAAATAAAATTTTTGGTGACGCTGGTGCACATAGATATTTTTCAAACGAAGCTGCAATACACAATGAAATTGACGTACAAAAAAAGTTTACGACTGGCACCTCGACAACTGACATCTCAGGCATTGATGCATTTAGAAATGTAGGAAAACAGGGTTGGGTTGAAACACATAACGCAAATGATGTTGGTATAACAGGCGAACCCGATAATCTTGGATTGAAAATTTGGAATCACATTCTAAAAAAAGACGCTGGTCGTTTGACACCTGAAGATGAAGCTGGCGATAATGATACAACAATGGGGGCAAATGGTTCATGGTATACAATTCCTTTCAAAGCAGGCGACACAATACAAATGAAACAAACAATTTCAATTTCTGGCGGTGCTGCATTGGGTGTGACAATTCCTGGGCGCATTTATTCTATTAACTATATATTAGTTTAATTTATATAATAATTTAAATATTGTATAAATAAATCGCATAACACTATAAGTATATGAGCCATTTAGAGTTAAATATCAGCGAATACGCGCATAAAGACCTGTTAGGATTATTTGGTATTAGCAATCCACATTTAGACAATATTCAAGAAAAGTATCGCGCAAAAATGGCAAAAGTTGGACAAATGGAAGATGAAACGTTGAAAAAAAACCTAGAGTCATTTTTTAATCAAGCGTATAATACCATTCTCGACAAAACAAATGAAGAAAAACGCATATCTCATATTCCTCTTCCCGAAAAATCAAATACGGCCACTAGTCATGCTGTTATTGAGATTGAAGAACAAAATGCGACTCCAACATTTCCATTAAAATATCCTTTAGGAAATGTAAACCCAGTGAAAAGAAAAACAACTACACAACTTATTTCATTAGATACAATATTTAGAGATATATCAATGTATCCCAAAAGCACTGATTTCGTTATAAATTTACCAAATCCCATTGAAAACGTAATTAGTATGAAACTAATTTCTGCGGAAATTCCAAACTCTTTTCCTCTTTATTCTGAATCTCAAGGCAACAATACATTTACTATTCAAATGTATAATTCAAAAGATGCAAATGGGGTCCCACAGAATGCTCTTACGCCATTAGTTATAACAATTTTAGATGGTTCTCCCACTTTTAAAACTCTTAGAGATTATATTAATCAATTTTTAGATTCACAAAGAAATGGTTATTCTTTGTTGAAATGCGGTGTAGATAGTATATCAGGACGTTTTTTTTTCAGATTTAAAACATTAAATGAAATGCTCAGCTGGTCAGCCGCTTATTATTCCGCTAGTGGGAAATTAAATCCGCCAGATAATAAGCCTCCAGCTACGTTTAATATGCCCACAGCCTATAACCAAGGTTTTTCGACAAATGGGTCGTTTCAACATGATTCTTGGGAATCGACTTTGAAAAATGTATGTTACAAAATTAACTTTAATCCAAACAATCAACAATTAATAAAATCATTAGGTTGGGCTTTAGGTTTCAGATATCAAAATATTCCAATAATTACATTTAATGATAAATCGCCAACTCAAAGAGGATATATTGAATATTGTGGGTATTATCAAGGAAATACTCCCTATTCTGATGCAGAAAGCGATTATATGTTTTTATATGTGGATGATTTTGTTGGAAATTACAATGATAATTTGAGTTCTACATTGAGCGATAATAATTTTTTTTCAAAATCATTATTAGCAAGAATGATAGTAAGTGTTAATTTTTATGCTGTGGGGTTTACCAGGCCAAATTCTAATATTTTAGAAAAAACAAGAGAATATTTTGGTCCTGTAAATATTAAAAAGTTGCATATTAAATTAATAGATAAATTTGGCGATTTAGTTGATATGCCAAATTCAAATTATTCTTTTACGTTACAATTTGAGAAATTATATAGTAGTATAAGAAATTAGAAAATATACAAATATAGTAAATGTCAGGTTCGCAATTTGATGATGATGGTGGTACAACGAACACAATTGCTGCTAGCGCAAATTTAGAAGGAATTGAAGAAGAGTTGGCAGGATTAAAACTACAATTGACATTGGTAAATACTTATATTAGTGGTTCAAGTGAAGATTCAACTTTTGGACAGCAGCAACAAGCTCTCGACCAAATATCAGCAGCATTCAATAGTACAGGAATTTTAAGTCAACTTAAAGGTCATGTGGAAAGTTTGCAAATTCAAACTAATTTGAATCTTCAGGGTATTACGACAGAATTAAATAATTTATCTGAACTCACAACTGCTACAATAAATTCAGGAGATGAAATTAAAACCGCTTTGACAAATCATACTAATCAATTGGAGACAACAATTGGTGTAACTCTGCCTGAAAGGTTATTGCCTTTAGCAGATAGAATGGGTGATAAAATTGGTGAAGCTATAAATGCTGCTGACCAGACAACTACGATTAATACTATATTGTCAGGATTAATTACTCAATTGAACACTAATCAACAAACATTAATGAGCAATATAACAAGTGTTCTCGATAAAGTTAGCAATAATCAAGACACTTTTAATAATACATTTATTGCCACGGGTAATATACAAACAAGTGTTAATAATGCTCTTTCTAGTATTAACGATAACACTTCCACATTAATAACACAACGAAGCGAATTAGTAAATAAATTGTCAAATACTGATATTGCTTTAAATGATACAATGATAAGCATATCAGAAAAATTGTCCAACGCTGACATAAGCATGAATACACAAATGATTGATACATTGTCCACAATTGCAGACAAACTTTCAGCTGCAGATGTCAACATGAATACACAAATGATTGATACATTGTCCACAATTGCAGACAAACTTTCAGCTGCAGATGTCAACATGAATGCACAAATGAGCAGTACATTGTCTACAATAGCTGATAAACTTTCTACTGCAGATATCAGCATGAATACTCAATTGGCAACCACATTAACAATTATAACTGATAAACTTTCAGCTGCAGATGTCAACATGAATACACAAATGACGACGAGTCTCTCTAATATTGCTACTAAACTTTCAGCTGCAGATGTCAACATGAATACACAGATGAGTAGTACATTGTCTACTATAGCAAACAAGTTATCCTCCGCAGATGTTAGTATGAATACACAGATGAGTAGTACATTAGCTACAATAGCTAACAAACTTTCTTCAGCAGATGTTAGTATGAATACTCAATTGGTAACAACATTAACAACCATTGCAGACAAACTCTCTGCGGCCGATATCAGCATGAATACTCAAATGGCAACGAGTCTCTCTAATATTGCTACTAAACTTTCTTCGGCAGATGTCAGCATGAACACGCAATTAGCGAGCACATTAGAAATGATTGCAGATAAATTGTCATCTGTTGATTTAAGTTTCAATACAGCTTTACTTGCAAATCAAGCAGAAATAAATACAAAACATAATGAACTTATTACAGCATTGGATACAAATGCAAGTACCACAATGAGTAAACTTGATACTATTCTACAAACATTGGTTTCAAATAATGTGGAAAGTGAAAACAATTGGAGTGAAATAATAAATAATTTGAACGTGAAATCAAATGAAACGCAAAAAACTATGATTGAATATATTGGTAAATATATTGTAATACCACTTTATGAACAAAGATTGAATGATATTTCTACGCTTTATTACAAATTATTGGAAAATCAGGTTCTTTGTAAAATTGAGCGCTATTTGCAACTTTTCAGAGCAGGCGATTTTTCTAACCTTGTTTTAGAATATGGGGAAACAATGCATCAAAATATGGCTAATGACATATATCGTATCAAAAAAGAGGCATTTCAAAAGTTTCTTGATACGTCTCCGGGCGCCACTCGTTTTACTGAGATGACCGATGAGGCCATTTCTAGTTATAAAAGCTTCCGAAAATTTACTTCATGGGGATATAAAACACTGGATGGTTTAATGATGTCAGTGAAACAATATAAAAAATGTCTTTCTTTCGAAGGACAATTACAACTCGCTGAAATAGATTCTGAAATTTTAAATAATGTGGATTTATTGAATGAATATATTAATGAACTTGGAAATTTACAGAGCCCTCTCTTTTCAATTACTACTGAAGTTACAACAATGCCTACTTTAACTATTCAATTTGCAGAATATTTTAGCCGATATGGTCGTCCTCTTGAGGGTTTATTTGAAGCAGAAAAAATGGCTTTGGTAATTCGAGATTTGGTAGCACAAGGATTAATGCCAAAACCAGCTGAACCTGAAGTTTATACCACTTCTGGTTTAAGTGGTCATAGTTCAGAAGGAACTACTGAAGGGGATTCCGGTGATCTTACAGCTACGGCAACGGATACAGCAACTGCAACTGACACTGCTACTTCCGGTGATGATTCTCCTCGCGATACAGCTACTGCAACTGATACTGCTACGGATACAGATACTGCTACAGACTCTCCAGGGAATTCAGATTTTATTGGCAGTAGTGATTATTCATTGTCCGATAGCGATAGTTTGTCTGAGTATGAACAAGATATTAATGACACTCATGTTACTTATTATGTATATACCGGTACGCACTACGACCCAAGTACAAATCCACTGAATGACAAATATTATTATCCTCTTTATCTTAGTAAAACAAATGCATTAAATGCAGTTGATATAAGTCGTAATCAATACAAGGCATCAATAGATGTATCTGGGCATCAATATACACCCAATGATACACAAGATGTATCGGGTGTGACAGGTATAACATTTTCATGGCTGTACCCAAATGGAGACCCTATGACAATTGTATTTTGGCAACCAAATTCTCATTCATATAGAGCTGTTGGAACAGAATATTTCCCTCCAACGGGCCTTGAATATATTCATTATACAGAAAGGACTGGGGCTGGGGGACTATTTTATAATCCAAATAATTAATATATTTTATATAATAAATATATTAATATTATGGCACACCATCATTTGTAATATTTCCCTGATATTCGTTATCATTAGTTACGCTGTCTGTTGGATGGATATTGGAATTTAATTTTGTAGCATCATTTGTTAAATATAAAATTATTTTATATTTTCTGGCACTTATTTCATTTCCAGAAACATCAATATTTAAAAAATAAGAAATAGTATCTCCTTCAATTAAAGGAACAGATTGAAATGTAGCAATATTTCTTATTCCGCTGTAAATATCATTCATGCTTACATCTTTACAAGAGCAATTTGACATTGTATACCAGCAACAAGGACAAAAATCCATTGATACATTTAATCTATTTATATCAAAATGTTCTATTTGTTTTAATAATATTCGTGTTAGATTACTTGTATCAGTTATTGTATTTGTCATCCCAAGTCCACTATTAAATGCTGTTGTCAATACTTGTTTTATATTATTTTTATGTATCCATCCAATTTCTTCCAAATTGCTCGCCAATTCCTTTTTATTGTTTATTGCCCAGTAAAAATCAAATCTATTAAATGTTTGTTTTACCAAATAAAATATAAAATCATGCTTAATCAATTGGTTAGCACTTAAATCTGCATACATGATTCCTTCTGATAATGATGTTCCCATCATGGCATGTACCGGATTAATACTAGGATATAAATCTGATAAAACAAGATATCTTATATTAATTATTGGATTATTAAGAACAAAAGAATATAGTTTATTATTAATTATATAAGGCGTGCTAAACAAAAACATAGACCTAAATAAATCCAATGACACATAAAATACTCCAGAAGCACAATAATTAATGGAACTAATATCTGTTTGTAGTGTAAAATTACAGGTGCTCATATAATAAATAATGCTAATTTAATATTATTCGTTTTCGTTTAATTAAAAATATATTATAAAGATGTATTATAATGTCTGATGAGCGAATAATGCCACCAAATTTTAAAAAAAATCTTATAGAAAAACATAAAGCAAGAAAAGAAGAAAAAAAAGCCGAAAAAAAAGCCGAAGAAGAAGCTAAAAAAACCAAAGTTTCTTTAGAAGTTCTCGAAAAAGAAGCTGCGGAAAAAGAAGAAAATGTTGAAGAAAATGTTGAAGAAAATGTTGAAGAGAGCGACAGCGCTCCTGAGCATTCTGAAAGTGATAAAGAAAGTGATGGTGAAGAAGAGGAAGAAGATTTGATGGATTTACCATACTTATACATCGATTATAATGACATTCATATAAATATAGCTAAAAAATACGGCTACAAAACTATATTGATTAAAAAAAAAGAAGGTTTAAAATCAAAAATGATGGATGATATTATTAATGGAAAGATATGCAATTTGGACAAATATCATGTTATCATTAACTGCTGGAAAGTATTGACTAAATCAAATCTTAACTCATTATCATTTGATTGTAGTGATTATGATCCCAGGAAATTTTCTGCCAATTTAGAAGAAAAATATAAATGGGGCAGTAAACCATATCTGAAAGAACGCCTTACAAAAGATGAAAGGCATAAATTCAGTCTCTTCAGACCAGATATCGGAAAATTCCTAAAATCACTCCATCATAAAGGCGTGAAAATATTTATTGTGTGTAATTCGCATTATCATTTTGTAAAAGCCATTTTCGACCACTGCAAATTGACCAATCATATTGAAGCTATAATCACACCTTCAAAATGTGGGATGCCACACGGAAAATCCGATTATTATGATAGTTACAAGGATGGTCGTCAAATCAATAAAGAAAGAGTTTTCGCTTGTATAGAGCGCTACATTGGGAGATTATCCAAATATCGTTTTTTTCATACTCATTAGCACGCTAATTTCTCCATTATCCACTTCCTAATTTTAATATTCATTGGCTCTAATATTAAGATTAACCCATTTAAATAATTATCCACATGTTCGGTATTTTGTTCCTCCTCCATCATCAATAAGGAATTATGTACCACATATAGCAATTTATCGTCATAAATATTAACAATTTCCTGAAATACGCTATCTATATTCACTGTCGATTCGGCGTCGTCTTTGAATATTTCATCCGCCTTTAAATCCAATACATTCTTGTAAAGCGCTAAAGTATGACGAATATTGTTTTTATCCGCTTTGTTATAGGTTTCCGATAATTTGTCGATACCCTTAATAGCCCATATCAATATGTATTGATAAACGGCATCATCTTGGCTTTTATACCACTTATAGTATCTTCTTATTGCATGAAATAAGTAGTATAAATCATCTTTATTGTCATTGTTCCACCATCGTACTACCCCCTGCATTGATGTTGGTGGTTGAATAGTAAGTATATTGTTACTAACACTTATTTTAGTACCAATGGGACTATGGGCTAATAAAGCAAGCTGTATCATTACTTGCATGGGTTCCAATATTAAATCCGCGCGTTCTTTTTCCTTTGTTCTTAACATGTCCATTATATTTTTTCCTGTATAAAAATAATTCATTTTTATCCTATTACAGAATGGATATAAAAAATTATCACTTTATTAATCTATTTATGGAATTACAAAAACCCACCATTGACTTTTCTATTCCTCATACCAAAGAAACACTTAAATTCATCAAATTATCCACCGATGATAAAGTAAAAGTCGTCACATTGGGTATGAAATTCTTGAATTTGGGCAATCAACAAATGCAAATGTGGGATAATTCCCAATGGGAAACCAGGATGTCAATCATCAAAGCGCAAAAACAAGCCGATATTGATTCTTTACAGGACAAATTATATCAATCTAATATAAAAATTCAAACTATTCAACAAAATCATAAGGAGGAATTAGAAAGCATCATAGACGGGGTTAGGAGCAGGACAGAGAGTAAGTTTATTTCAGAAATCACTTCTTTAAAGGATGATTTGGAGAGAAAAGGAGAAAAGATTTGTAAACAAGAGGACCACAACAATCAATTGTACCAGAAAATAAGCAATGAATTTTATGAGAAGCTTGAAACCAAAGATAAAGTATGGGAAGAGAAAATAGACAAAATGAGAACAGGTTATGAAAATAAATTAGAAAAAGAACGTGAGATAACCGCTGCATGCATTTTAACCACTAAACATTCCACAATTAAGGGACAAGCCGGCGAAAACATCACTTATCATGAGTTAAATAGAATGTTTCCTATTGCAGAAATTGAAGATACACATAAACAAACCGGAAGAGGCGATTTTATTATGAAGGAAAATGATTTTACCATGTTGATTGAAACGAAAAACTATGCCAAAAATGTCACAAAACCGGAAATAGACAAGTTTTATCGTGATATGTCTACTAATGGCGATGTCCAATGTGGACTTTTTTTAAGTTTAAAATCAGGAATTTGCAACCGCGAAGACCTGCAATTAGAAGTTATCGATGGGAAACCCATTATTTTTATTCATCATGCCCTTAAAAACATGGAAAACATTGATTTTGGAGTAAGAATCTTTAAACTTATTCTTAAAACAAATTCCATTGACCTGAGTGATAAGGAAGTATATGAAAAAATTAAGAATACTATTCCAATTATTAAAAGATATTGGAATAAAATCAAACTAAAAATTCAGAAATTCGAAAAAGATATGACGAAATGTGCAACAGAACAAGAAACAATGGTACGTGATATATTTAAAATATTAGGGTTCAACTATTAGGTCATTTTCTTTTTGTGGCGGCAATGGTGGCAATGGTCTTTGATGTTTTCGTTTGTGGTTTTCAAAAGGAGGATGAGGTGTAATTGTTTGCGTAGTTGGTGTATCAGGTGGTGCAAATTGTTCAATATCATCTCTGGGTCTTCCTATAAAAATTGTTTTCTTAGGGAATTTATAATTCCTCCCATTATTTTTTAACGAAACGCACCCAATCCTGTTTTTTTTATTTTTTCTTTTAAATAATAAAAATATTAATCCCATTATCAATACAATACTTCCTATTATCGGTATCGATATTAAAGATTCTTCGTGTTTTTCAATTAAGGTGTCATTATTTGGAAAAGATGAATTATTTTCATCTGTTGAAATAATATCATTGTTTTCGACAACACTTGAATAGTTTGTTATGATATAAGAAGGCGAAGGCACGAATGAATCTACTTTAGCAGATGGCGCGGGAAATCTTGCCGGGGATGGCGCTGGAAATCTTGCCGGGGATGGCGCTGGAAATCTTGCCGGGGATGGCGCGGGAAATCTTGCCGGGGATGGCGCGGGAAATCTTGCCGGTGCAGTTGAATTTGATTCCGGGGATGGCGCGGGAAATCTTGCCGGTGCAGTTGAATTTGACAAACTCGATGTTGTATTCAATGATGGATTTGGAAATGTATAATTAAAATGAACATTAAAATCACTTGTATTTGAAATGTTTTGGAGAGAAATATTATTAAAAGGTAAATTTTTATTCATAATTAGACTTTGTGTGCAAATCAAAATAGTAGTTAAATTGTTTGACCACATTATTTTACAATTACTTATAATCATTACCTATATTTACAATACTCTCTTAAAGCATTTTTATTAAATATTTAAACGAGGCATATTTCACAAAGATGTTTGGTTTATGTAAATACAAAAATGCTCTTGGAAAACCAGGAAAAGGTTTACATCGTTTCAGAATTGCAAATATTGCTATTGTAGATGTTGTGTTTACAATGCTTTTAGCGTATGTTGCGCATAATGTTTTTCTAAAAAAACACTATTACTGGATTATACTAGCAATATGTTTCCTTTTAGGCATTTTTATGCATCGCGTTTTCTGTGTAAAAACAACAATTGATAAATTTCTATTTTCTTAATTTTATTGTTTTGGAATGTTTGTGGGTTTTCTTTTTTTTAGTCTCCCCATGTTGGTGGAGAGATTTATATAGATTATCCAGATATTTCATAGACATCTTATGCAACTTCCTTCGAATTTGCTTTAAAACAGGTTGTTTTGTTTTTCCTGTTTTAATTTTCATTTTTTTTATCAAACGTCTCTTGTTTTTTGATGATTTTACTATTAAACCCATTATATTTATTATTAATCGGCGTTTATATTCACTTCTCACTTTATATTGTAAAGATTTTGGTTTCATATTTTTATAAGGATTTATACCATTATCTACTAGATTTATTGCCTTCAGTTCTTCATCCGGTATTTTTATTATGTAACCAAAATCATCTATGATTTTCGCCATTCTTATATTATCAATATATTTTATTACAATAATGTAAGATGTCGTATGATTACCTATTTAAAGTTATCTTTATGGGCGGTCCATGCGTTGGAAAAACTGCCTTAACAGAACGACTAATATCAAATAAATTTCCCCATAAATATAATGCTACAATTGGGGTGGATTTTTCTGCAAAAAATCTCGTGATTGATAATATGAATATCAAAACGCATATTTGGGATACCGCAGGTCAAAAATGCTTTTCATCTATTATAACCTCCTATTTTACCTGCGTCGCCGGCGCAGCCATTATGTTTGATGTTGGGAAAAAAAGTTCTTTTCACCAAGTAGATTATTGGAGAGAAGAAATAGAAAAAAGAGGAACAATAAACCATGTTCCTGTAATGATATTAATTGCAAACAAAGTTGATAAAAAACACAGGGAAGTAAGTAAGGAAGAAGCAGAAAAATATGCGAAAAAACACAATATGCTTTATTGTGAAACAAGCGCTAAAGATAATTTGAATGTTCATGAATTTTATGAAATGTTAATTGAACGAATTTATCAGACCGCTGACCTAGATAACCCCAGAGAAAATAAAGGCGTCAGAAAATCCATGGTCTGCAAATTAAAAATAAAACCAGAAAGAAATACGTGTTGTGGATGCATAATAAATTAATATTTTCTTAATTTTTCTACATTCAAACTAAAAGACCAATCTAATCCATTTAAATCAACATTAATTCCTTTGTCATCTAATAATTCTACCTTGAATCTTTTAATTGTGGTAGGGCCGAAATAATTTCTTTTGAATGAACCATCATGCTGGTAAATATACGGCTTTTGTCTGCTATTTACATCTGTCATATCCACATCGATTGGTATTCTTAATATAATATCACAATCTGTGGGTGCAAAATGTCTGTTTTGACCAATTTGACGTTTTACAGACTCTATTTTAAATTGTTGCGATGTATATTTTTGAGCATTTGTCAAATTATTTAAACCATCCACTATTTCTCCCACCTCAGCAAAGAGTGGACCAGCTGGACCTGTTCCATTTCTACAAGGTCTGTCACGTTTTTGTACACCATGTTTTTTGTTGTCTTGAAAGCCCATTGTGTGAGGAGAATCAGATGTTTTACAATAAGAACGAGATACTTCATATTTTTTATAGTACTCTGGCATTTTGAATGTATTATTATTATTTGTTAATGTTGTTAATCTATCTGTTAACCGATTGTTTTGAAAATCACCTAACTTTATAAACAAATATCTTGGACCATATATATCTGCAATGCTTTCACTTATCAGCTTTTTTTGTGGAATTGATGTATATTTCGGTTGACGAAACCCTAATAACCAACCCAAGTTATGGTTTATTTTTGGACCTATAGAACAATTCTCTGAAATATCAAATGTACCAAAATCTATAGTAGTTGTTGCACCTGATATGTCGGTCTTTCCCGTTCTTTTATTATATGAAATATCCCATGTTCCAGCGTGTAAAGCGTCTAGTTTGACTTGAATTTCTTCTATTAAATCTTCTATAGTATTATAAAAACCTGACTCAATTACTATTGGTATGCCGGATATATCAAATCTATTTGTACCCATTCTTTCAGAAATATTGTACCAAGAAAGAGGCAATTCAACACTTCCTATAGATATGGATAGTACATTTCTCAATGGTTCGTTTAAATCGAATGTATAATCAGTACTACTATCCATTCTTATAATTTGGTTATCGTCATTAAGTGAACCAGAACAATCAAAAGTATTTGTGTATATTTCCCTGTATTGACTATCTATGTTTGCGGTAGTATTATAAACATTTCTCATAGTTGGATTTAAAGTACCCGGTACGACTTTATTATTATAAGTTTTGGGAATATTTTCAACTTCCTGAGAAGGTGGTATTCTCGACTCAACATCTTCAAACTTAAAATTTGCATCTTCCTTTGTTTCTTCTTTCTCAAAATCATCGATTTGTTCATCATTATTTTCAAAATTCTCCATTAGTTTATAACCAGCCTCTTTAAAAAATATAGCAGCGGCCTGATTCTTCAATTCATTAAACTTATTTACTGCTAATTCCGTTATTGATTTAATGTCGCCGATTGTTGTATTCTCATCTACATCCAATAACTCTTTTAAATCATCGATTTCATAATTATCAATATTTAAATCTAGGTTTGACATATATTAAATAATAAGTTTTTAATTTAATATTTAATATCGCTTTTTTGTTTTTTTTCTTCTTTTTCGGGTTCTCTTATTTTTTCTCTTAACTCGCCTCTTTGTTTTCTTCCGGTGCCTTTTTTTTAGTGCTCTTTTTTTGGTTCGTTTTCCTCCTCTCTTTCTTCGGGCCTTAAAAATATTGGCAATTTTAGCTCTGCTTATGTTCGAATCATAATTATATGTTTCTGGCTTCCAAAACATAGTCCATCCCTCTGAACCTGGATCTTTCTCTTCTAACCATTCTTTTGATAATATTTTTTTTTTTCTATCTCTCCATGCGTTGGTACCTGTTTGCAGACGAGTATTTTTTATTCCGAATTGTACAGAATGTTGACCACACATACCGCCGTCTTTCTCATTCGAAATAAAATCGATAAGCAATTCTGCCGTACCAGGGTTCAACTGAGTGTTTGTTTTATTTCTAACTTTTACTCTTTCCTTTTGAGCCCAATCATAATACCATAATCCTTTTTCTTCATCGCTTTCTTTTATTTCCCCTCCTTCTTTATATTCAGAAATATCGGGTAATTTCTCCGTTTCATATAAAAAATCATAAGTTCTGTCATCAGGTCTTGCAAATCTTCCGTCAAATACCCCCCTTTTTCCTTTTAAATTAGCAAATTTTTCAGCCATGTTGTTACAGGATTTATGTTCTATGTCTAATTTTTCTTGTGTATCTATTTTATAAAATTTAAATTTTTTCTTTAGATAATAATATCCAATTACATATGTCAATGATGATAATTGTATACCTGATAAATATATTGGAGGTTGGTATGGATTTTCAACATTTTCGCGCTGAGGCCTTGGAGTAGGTTTGTTTTTTTTATGATTTGCTTTAACAAAGTCTTCGATACTTGCCCATAACATAGGTGTTGCTGATTTTGATTTTGAACAAATAACGTCTATATACAAATAATGTTGCTCTTCTGATATGTATTTGTTTCCATCATCATTAAATCCAACAACATTCTCATACCTTTTAAAGCGACACGCGGCAAAAGCTTGAATGCTAGAATTTGAATCTCTAACTACAAATATTAAAGCATTTTCATTTATTTGGCTTTCATCTAAATATGTATTATCAATTACACCTCTACAAACACTTTCTTTCATTATACGTTGATTCTCTCGGCGTTTGTTAACTTCGTGGCCTTCTAAGTTATTTAATAAAGAATAATCTATCTGAGCGGCCAGAGTGGGATTGGTTTTTCTTAAATTTTCTGGAAAATAATTTGAATCTAATTTTTCAAGATTACTTGCTATTTCTACTGCAACTTTATTCCAATGCGCTTGCCCAGCAATTGATGTTGTGAGTGAATTCAGCCACTCTTTGTATCTTAGGCGAAGTTTTTTCTCGTTGCCAAGCATTCCACTTTTTTTAGTGGTTTTGATATTTCCTATATCTTTTCCGAAATCCTTATATTTATCAAAAAAACTAGGATTTATATATATTTCTACATTCATTCTCGATATATATAT
>Ga0209091_10001707_pt1 | contig 19085 bp, 16 predicted proteins | sample ArcticOcean_MG_C_6_FD_187438 | JGI IMG/M metagenome (GOLD analysis project Ga0209091, IMG submission 187438) | Marine microbial communities from western Arctic Ocean - ArcticOcean_MG_CB8_128 (SPAdes) (version 2) | ecosystem: Environmental > Aquatic > Marine > Oceanic | place: Arctic Ocean...
ACAGCATGCTCTCTTCCAAAAAAAGGATATTGGTTTGCACCTACAATATTTACAGATGTAAGCCAATCAAATCGAATTGTTCAGGAAGAAATATTTGGCCCTGTTTTAGCAATCCAAACTTTCCGAACAGTGAATGAAGTCATCACCAAAGCAAATAATTCACCTTATGGTTTATCCGGTGGTGTCTGGACAGATAAAGGATCCAAGATTTTTAAAGTAACTCAAGATATTCGTGCAGGCGTTATTTGGGCAAATACTTTTAACAAGTTTGATCCCGCATCTCCTTTTGGTGGATATAAAGAAAGTGGCGTTGGCAGTGAGGGTGGCATCGAAGGTCTTTCCGGCTACGTAAATTTGGTGTAGGAGAAAAAAATGAGTCAAAGAATAGATATTCAAAAAACTTACAAACTTTTCATTGGTGGAAAATTCCCGCGAACTGAATCCGGGCGATATATCAAATGGATAGATAAAAAAGAAACGACTGCGGTAAATATTTGTCGCGGTTCACGAAAGGATTTTCGCAATGCCATGGTTTCAGCAAGAAGCGCATCTAGTGGATGGTCTTCCCGTTCCGCTTATAATCGCGCACAAATATTGTATCGAATTGGTGAAATATTAGAAGGACGAAGAGAGCAGTTTATGGCTGAATTAACTTTACAGGGTTTGACAAATAAACAGGCAGAAAATGAAATCAATCAATCGATTGATCGACTCATTTACTATGCGGGTTGGGCCGATAAATTTCAACAAGTCTTTAGTCGCGTGAATCCTGTTTCTCTTCCATATTTTAATTTTACTTTGCCGGAAGCAACGGGCGTGGTTGCTGCCATTGCGCCAGATGATTCATCGCTTCTGGGATTGGTTTCCATTATTGCACCCGTAATTGCTGGTGGGAATTCCATTGTTATTTTGGCATCTGAATCGCATCCCCTTTGTTCAATTTCTTTTGCTGAAGTGCTACATACATCAGATGTGCCTGGTGGCGTAATTAATATTTTAACCGGTTACAGATCAGAATTAATTGAGCATTTTTCATCTCACATGGATGTGAATGCCATTATTTACTGTGGTAATAATACCGATGATAAAAAATTGGTTGAAATAAATGCAGCCTTAAATGTGAAACATGTTATTCAGTTTCCCATCCAAGATTGGTCTAATGAACAGCACCAAAGTCCTTACCATATTCTTAAATGCCAAGAAACCAAAACGATTTGGCATCCGATTGGAGTTTAATTGATGGAGAATAATAAAGCAGTAGAAATCATCCGTTCAAAAGCGGATGGCAGACATCCGAAGGTTGGTATCATTCTAGGAACAGGATTGGGTCCATTTGCAGAAAATATTGAAAATAAAATTATATTTTCTTATAAAGATCTGCCCGGATTCCCCGATGCAGGAGTAAAGGGTCATGCGGGGCAACTCATTTTGGGCCAAATAAATGACATTGAAATTGTTGTTTTGCAAGGCCGTGCCCATTATTATGAATCTGGCAAACCGGATATTATGAGAATCCCCATTGAAACATTAAATAGCTTGGGTTGTGAAACACTCTTATTAACCAATGCTGCTGGCAGTTTAATTCCGGAAGCACAGCCCGGAAGTGTAATGATGTTGACGGACCATATAAATTTCACAGGCGTTTCTCCTTTATTTGGCGAAACAGAAACATCCCGTTTTGTTAATATGACTGATGCGTATAATCCATCTTTGTGTGACAAATTTAGAGATGCAGCCAAAACAAAAAATATAACATTACATGAGGGTGTCTATATTTGGTTTTGTGGACCAAGTTTTGAAACGCCGGCAGAAATTCAGGCTGCAAAATTATTAGGTGCTGATGCAGTGGGGATGTCCACTGTACCTGAGGTAATACTTGCCCGATTTTATGGACTAAATGTTGCAGCAGTGTCTATTATAACCAATATGGCAGCTGGAATGAGTGATGAACATTTAACCCATGCTCACTCAATCGAAAACGCAGCAAAAGCGACAAGTGATTTAAAGACACTTTTGAGTGAATTTCTTTTACAATATAATAAATAATATTTAATAACGCCGAATTATGCTTCCTCAGGAAATCATTCGAAAAAAGAAAGATGGATTGGCATTAAGCGATTCAGAAATTCAATATTATATTGAAGGTATTTCTAATGGATCTGTTTCCGAAAGCCATATTGCGGCTTTTTGTATGGCAGTTATGTTTAAAGGTATGTCGACCGAAGAAACTTTTTCTCTCACAGACCATATGGTGAAATCGGGAGACAAATTAAACTGGAATGATTTGAATGGCCCTGTGGTTGATAAGCATTCCACTGGTGGCGTGGGGGATAAGGTGAGCATTATGTTAGCACCCATAGTGGCATCCTGTGGTATTTATACTCCAATGATTTCGGGCCGTGGTTTGGGGCACACGGGTGGCACTCTAGATAAATTGGAATCAATTCCTGGATATAATACAACGCCAGATAATTTGTTATTTCGTCGTATTGTAAAAAATGTTGGGTGTGCCATTATTGGGCAAACATCAAGTTTGGCACCAGCTGATAAAGTGATTTATGGCGTGAGAGATGTGACTGCTACCGTAGAATCTATCCCACTAATCACTGCATCTATTTTGTCTAAAAAACTTGCTGCCGGTCTGGATGGTTTGGTCATGGATATTAAAACAGGGAATGGTGCATTTGCAGATAATTTTGATTTTGCAAGAAATATGGGAAACTGTATCATAGAAGTGGCAAAGCAATTTGGGATGAATACATCAGCAATTATTACTGATATGAACCAGCCCCTTGGTGGTACAGTTGGGAATACTTTAGAAATAATAGAAGTCATCGATTATTTAAAGTGTGTGCGACAAGAACCCCGTTTGCATGAAGTGGTTTTAACGTTGGCTGCAGAAATGCTGGCCGTTGCGGGATTGGTGGATTCAACTGATGATGGATTTCAAAAAGCGAAAGAAATTTTGGGTTCTGGTAAAGCTGCAGAAACCTTTGAAAAAATGGTCTCCGAACTAGGTGGACCCAATAATATTTTACAGAACACAGATTCACATTTTAAATCAGCATCTGTGGTAAAGCCTATTCTAGCACATCAATCCGGATTTATTTCTCAAATAAATACACGGGCTGTGGGTCTTGCAGTTGTCGAATTAGGTGGGGGAAGAAAAAAAACCAGTGATTCCATTGATCATAGTGTCGGGCTAACTTCTGTTTTAAGATTGGGAGAAAAAGTTAAAGCAGGGCAACCTTTAGCTATTGTACATGCTCAAAATGAAGATCAGGCGAATATTGCAATTAACATGGTGAATGATGCCTATACAATTTTGGATATTTCACCTTCAAATAATCAAACAATTATAAAATTATTAAAATAGAATGAATGAACCCAATAAAATAAAACGTGGAGTTGATTTAGAACTTCAAATTGAATCTTTAGCCTACGGCGGAATGGGATTGGCACGTAAAGATGATTTTGTCATTTTTGTAAAAGGTGGTATCCCAGGACAAAAAGTAAATGCTCGTATTTATAAAAAGAAGAAAGGCTATGCCGAAGCTCGTGTACAACATGTCATAACAGAATCACCCAATGCAGTGGAAGCACCGTGTGAGCATTTTGGGGTGTGTGGTGGCTGCAAGATGCAGAATTTATCATACAATGAACAACTGAAAGAAAAATCTAATCAAGTAGAAGATGCTTTTCGACGACTCGGTGGATTTCAAGATTTTAAACTTGATCATGTTGTGGGTGCCGACCCTATTTTTAATTATCGAAATAAAATGGAATTCACTTTCTCGCCCCATCGCTGGGTATTAGATACTGAGCCGGAAGGCGTAGACAGATCTTTCGCAGTAGGACTACATATCCCTGGGCGATATGATAAAATTATAGATATTAAAGATTGTCATATTCAACCGGTCATAGGAAATAGAATTTTAAAAGTGGCCAGAGATGTTTGTTTGGCTCACCTCGATTTGAAGCCTTATGATCCGAAAACACATATTGGTTTTTTACGATTTTTGATGCTCCGTTTTGGCGTAAATACAAATCAAATTATGGTAAATCTTGTTACTGCCTATGATGATATAAATAAATTATCACCCCTAATTGATGCGCTCTTAGAGCAAGTACCCGAAATCACATCCATGGTAAATAATGTAAATACGCGAAAGGCAGATGTTGCTTTTGGTGAATTTGAAACATTGGTTTTTGGGGAGCCATTTATTCAAGAAACTATAGGCGACTTAACATTCGAAATATCAGCGAATTCATTTTTCCAAACCAATACCACTCAAGGAAAACATCTCTATGATGAAGTAGTAAAAGCAGCGGGACTAACCGGGTCAGAAATAGTTTTTGACTTGTATTGTGGCACGGGAACCATTGGACTTTATTTAGCCAATCAGGTGAAAGAAGTTTATGGCTTTGAAATAATCCGGTCCGCATTAGAAGATGCAGAAAAAAATGCTCAACGCAATAAAATAACTAATGCAATATTCCTAAAAGCAAATTTGGATACATTCTTTAAATCGGGGCAATTACCCAGAAGAATTCCAAAACCTGATGTAGTCATTGTCGATCCGCCAAGGGCAGGAATGCACCCGGATATGACCAACTATTTACACAAATTCAAAGCGAAGAAAATTGTGTATGTGTCTTGTAATCCAACCACCCAAGCAAGAGATGCCAAGGTATTGGCTGAAAAAGGATATGAAATTAAATCTGCTGTCATGGTAGATATGTTCCCTCACACCCCGCATATAGAAACAGTAGTGTTATTTTCGAAGTAATGCTTTAGAAAATCGGGACTCGGGGATGTCTATATCAAATGCAATTTCATCAATAATCCATTCCGTTCCTTTGCTGTTTCGCTTTAGTTCATCCTTATAAATAAACCGGGAAGGAAACCATCGTCTCTGCACTTTTTTAATTCCATCCATGGTGGATGTTTTTAAGAGTTTTCCACTTTTGGCATAGAGTTCTTCCTTCATGGGTAATAGGTATTCTTTATCAACCCAGGCCCGGCGCTTCGGGTATGACAACCCTTTAACCTTGGATTCCAGTAGTATGATCCAGTGGTCTCGATCATCGATCATAACAGATCCTTCCAGGGTTGCTTTATACAACTCTTCCATAGGACGATCTTCCATCATATCATTATAGGACATATCTGAGCCCATAACCGATTGTCTAAGCATATGGCCCGAGATCTGAATCACTCGATCTGTCTGGGGTGAGTATGTCCAAAGTTTATCACCCAGTTTCAGCATTTTAGTCCCTTTTTCCCGGGCCGGAGAAAGGTATTCTGTGAAGGCTAGATCCATACCCACAACCCAGTTCTTAGATTCAATAGTACGAGTTGTTCGCCTTCCATGTACGACCATTTTACTTGTTAAAACCCTACTCTTTGCATTTAGGTTTTTATCCATCGCAGCTATGATATCACTAACAGTCATATCGCTCGCTTGACCATTTAATAATGATAAGGATATTATAAATATAAATATTTTTATCATGACTCCAGTTCCTTAAATAGTTGTGCCATTTCTCTCCTATAGATTGCTAACCCTGCCAACATAGTACCAAGTACAGTGGCTATCAGTCCTGGAATAAAACCTATATAATATAGATCTGGGGTAATTTGAGCATAAAATATATTTGGCATAACCATATTAGATGCTGACATTTTTTCAACCACTTCTGAATAATCAATTCCGTTCTCTTGTACATAGTATGTAAGGCTCAGACCAAGCCCCGTGCCTATTATCGTTCCGGTAAGACCTATGAGAATTGCTTCATATACCATAGAGCGATACACTTCTCCCTTTGATTCTCCCATTGCAAGACGTAAACCAATTTCACCGTAACGCCTGAGTCCATTCATTAATCCCATATTCCAAAGAACGACCATGACAATCACTAAAAAGATTCCTCCTATTACAGCCATAGCAGCTTTGCTAAAATCAACTATTGTACCCATTTGGTTCGAGTCTCGAAGTGCCATCATTACTGGGCTAAAGATGTCAGTTGTATCACTATTACTAGTATTATATTTTGAACGAACAGTTACTGCATTATGATCAATATAAAATAGAGAGTGTGCAAAACCAAATATTTCTGATGCAGCATTTTCCATATCTAAAGCCTTTCTGGCTCCGGAGATATCAATAATCATCATTTGTCTATCTGCTTGCCCTTTCATAAGGTTGAAGGTTCCGACAATATTAAAATTATAGGTTGTGAAAGCATTGTGCATTGTGCTACCAATAAATGTAGCCTTATCACCAATGGAAAGGTCTAACTTTTTAGCAAGTTTAGTACTAATCAGAGCTTCATCTAAATGAACAGGGAGCCTTCCTTGAATAAGTTTTCTTTCTAATTCCCACAATTCAGCTTGTCGAGAATTATTACTGAATAGATCAACCCCAAAAGCAATAATAGGTCCCTGATTTTTAGTGTCCCCATTTTCATCTGGGACATCTAAAAGACCTCCAAATGTTATCCTGGGACTCCAAAAATAATTTTGATATTCTTGGTTTAGCTCTGCTATTATTTGATCAACATCCAATAGAGCAAGATCGTTCGGTAGCATTTGACTCTCTTCTTTATATGCGCGTGTCACTACCTTTTCATGTCCTGAAATAATAACTGCAGTATCTAGGAACATCCCGTTCATTGCTCCATTCATAAAGCCAAGGGCAAAGATAACAATAGTTACCGTTATCGTAATAATGATAACAGGGAATAGACTACGAGAACGATCTCTCAGTAACCCTTTAATTAGAAAATTTATCATACGGTTGCCTTCCCACGAAGCGCTTCTGTTGGTTTCATTCTGGAAATACGTTTAGAAGGAAGATAGCTCACCACAAGAACAATAGTGAAAATAAGAACTGTTGTTGTAAATATTAATCCAAGGGAATAAACAGGGATCAATCGCTTTGCAATCATAAATCCCATTTCTGAATAATCTATAGGCATGGGGACGCCATATTTTGCTGTCCACCAAAGAATAACACCAAAAGGGAATACGGTTAAAACTGCGGCCAAAATGGCATTTATACTACCTTCTAGTGTAAATAGACCAACTACCCTTGATCTTGTCATGCCGAGGGCCATGAGAGTTCCAATTTCTTTTCCTCTGCGAAAAATAGATAATACTTGGGCATTAAATATTCCCATTGCCGCCAAGGCTAAAAGAATAGCGAACATGATCTGATTACCAGGTTTATCTGCTTCAATAGCTGCTTCAATATCCTGGATAAGATATTCAACGTCCCGGTGTATCCAATCTCCTGGGGCCTTAACTTTTGCAAGTCCTTCTTTATATGCAACATAAGTTACTTCATTCTTCATTGCTAACATTTCTTGCGCTTTATTGATAGGGATCCAGATATGTCCTATATCGAGTTTAAAATTTTCAGTGTCCATTATATGAACCACAGTACCTTCATCCGCATCATACGTACCATCAGAGTCAAGCCATCGTATAGTAAATGAATCACCTATGTCTAATTTTGCATTATTTGCCATTCCCTTGCCAATTAATACGGGTATGTTTATGTCTTTGTTTTGAGATAGACTTCCAGTTGGCATATTTACAATACTTTGAGCCGGGTCAATTCCTTTCATAACGACTGGCATAATCCTACCGTTTGGATATATTGCTGCTTGGCTTACAAGTACAGCTACAGCTTTTTTCTCTTTTATTAAAAAATCAATTTCTGATGGTAAAATTGAGTGAGCATCTTCAAATAACATTGGATCCATCGGATCATACTTGGGATGCCAATAAGCTCCACCGGCAACCTCTGTATCAATTGTGACTTGTTTGGCATGTTGGCGCATGCCATCATATAAGCCAGTAATAAAAATGATGAGGAAAAAAGAGATTGAGGTAACTAAGACATTTAGAAAGGTTCGTAGCCTTGCTCCTAATAAATTTTTTAATGCTATTTTAAATAACATTAGTTCTGCTCTGTCTCTGTTATTTCATCTTTTACAATATTTCCATCTTCTAAACTAATAATACGCTTTAAATATCCCATGATTTTTTCATCGTGTGTAGCAAATACAAATGATGTATCAAGCTCTTCATTCAGCTTTGTGAGTATTCTCATTATATTATGAGAATTCTCTGCATCTAGATTTGCCGTAGGTTCATCAGCCATGATAAGTGCTGGTTGATTAACAATAGCCCTTGCGATAGCAGTTCTCTGGCACTCTCCTCCGCTTAGCATATTAGGTTTTGAATCACGTTTATTGGTTAGCCCAACCCATTCTATAGCTTGATTGACTTTTTTTGCTCTTTCATTTGGGTTTACTTTATTTAGAATAAGAGGAAGTTCCACATTTTCAAATACAGTATAAACGGGAAGGAGATTATAGCTTTGAAATATAAACCCCATATATTTTCTGCGTAATCTCGCACGTTCATTATGGGTTGTATTATCTAACGAATGATCAAGTACGTTCACTTGTCCCTTGCTTGCAGAATCTAGTCCACCAATAATATTTAACAAGGTGGTTTTTCCGGACCCCGATGGTCCAACAAGGCCAGTGAATTCTCCTTTTTTAAGAGTAAGGTTTATGCCTTTTAATGCAGTAAAAAAACCTCCACCTACTGGAAATTGTTTAACAAGGTTTTTTATTGCAATGACAGTATTGTTTTCCATTTTATTTCCTTAATGATTGTAAATAAACATGAATTGAAATCCGGTTCCAAAACCTGCCAGTGATCTTCGCAGATATTCTTCAGGAAGATTGTAATCAGCACGTTTTGGGCTAATAGACAAGATGAAGTTTAAACTATAATGATCATAGCTACTGCTCCAGCGTAAATAATTATAACTGCGATTCTCTTCCAAATCAAATTGCGAAATGAACATGAGCTGGTGTACCATACCAAGGGGCATGCTAGCCATGATGGCCGTATAAGATGCCGAATCAATTTTACTGGAAATAGACATGTATTCTACCATGATCAGAAGACCATTGGCAATCGGCAGGGTGTAGTCTGCTCCGACTGTAGCCATTATGATATCGGATCTATTAGATCTAATTAAAGCACTCTCATTCCAAAATCCAATGAATCCATCATACCGGTAATCAACAGCCAGGCGATTATGCGAACCGAAATCAGGTATGTTCTCTTGACCCGCCATCTGTAGAGATTTTGACGGATCCTGGTGATAGGTCAATCCCCATTCTCCCGCTGAGTTGGAAAGTTCCGCTCGACTTCCATAGGAGAGAGTATCCTGATCATTGTTAATCACCCATGACCACAGAGATAAAGAATTAGAAGGGAACCATCGCAACCTGAATGCTTCCACGCCGTCCGTCTGCCCGGTGGGATCTTTTAAATCAATTGTATCAAACCAAGAAAGGGAACGTAAAACAAGAGAAGGACCAAATACAATTTTCTGCAAACCCAATCGGGCTTCCAGTTTTTCGCTGGAGTATCGTACCCAGTAACGGTGATGGGATTCATCATTATAGAAAAGAGAATCACCGGAATAAGTTCTGTCTAATTGATAGGCCCATTCTATATCAACTAATTGGTTATTAGATAAGTTCTTAAACAGAGAAAGAGTCGGGATATATCCTAAGGTAGACTCCGTTGATGAAAGACCATCTGGAATATCGTTGCTGGTTAGAGTACTGGTCAAGAGTTGACCTTTAGCCGAAAATGATTGCGCAAAGCCATTTATATTCAAATTAAACCCTACTAGGATAAGAATTAAATATTGGGATCGGGATATTCTGGCAATCAAAATAGTTGTATTTTAACTAATATAATCTAAAGATGGTTTTTTTGTTTGCCATCTGAATTTATTCTCTCAAAATTTATCTCAAATTATGTTTCTTTGTGGTGATCGCTAGGAAGAAGCAGGCAAAGAGCGGGGAGGAGTGTTAAATCGCAAACTAGGGCAGATCCTATCATGCTTGCTGATAGTATTCCAAATTGATAAGTAGGTAAAAAAGCGGATAAAACCAAAACTGAAAATCCAGATATAAGAACGGTTGTGGTGATTAACAGCGCTGATCCAGTATTCATAATTGTCGCCTTGATAGCATCTTTTCTGCTTAAGCCTTGGGACAACTCACGACGGTAACGAAGTAGAAAGTGCAAACTGTCATCTACAGCAATACCCAAGGCTACTGAAAATGTCATAGCTGTAGGAGGACGTATAGAGATCTCTAACCAGGCCAATGCCCCAAGCACAGTAAAAATGGGAATCAAGTTGGTGACAAGGCTGGCAAAAAGGATTGATTTAGTCCGGAATAGGAATATCATAATAATACTGATAAATAGTAGGGCTATCCCTAGGCTATTGCCCAAAGACTGTACGAGATAATTATTGGTCTTTAGAGCCACGACGGTAGTGCCAGTATATTCAATAGATAAATAAGGGGGAAAGGAACGAGCCAATGAATCCAGTTGAGTATAAATCTTTTCCATAGCGGAAGAAGTTTTGTTTTCTATCAGGCCGGAGATCCGCAGGGTTCTTCCATCTGGGCTCACCAGCTTTATCTGTTCTTTTGACTGATTTTCAAGTATAATGTCAATCGTTTCCTGATTATAAGATGCGGACATATCATCTCCACGAATCCGTTTAACAGATTCAAGCAGATCTGATAAGGAAAAAAAACGACTCTCCTTTAACTGAAAACGCAAAAGAGATTCAACCTGATTTAAAAAAGGAAGTACATCGGGGTCTACCACATTCTTTGGAGCACCATTGAAATTAGGATCCAAGTGTAGTAAAACTTCGAATGGTAGCACACCCCCAAAATATTTTTCCGTGAGCTTCAGATCCTGATAGAGTTTGTTCTGTGGTCTAAGATCATCCATGAGAGATGAGTCAGTAGAGATATCTTTAATCTTGAAAATAGATATGGCAGAGATCATCAAAGGAATTATTACAAATACCCATGGTCTGTTTAAGATAGCTGTTGAAAGCCATTTTAGTAGAGGTAAAAAGGGTTCTTTTCTTTGGTATTGAAAACCTTTTAGAAGCAGAATACCCGATGGAACAACTAAAAGGGATACCAGCCAAGCCATCATAACACCAATGGCGATTACAAAACCAAATTCCTGCACGATTTTGATGGAATTAGTCAGGAGAGCAAGAAAACCTATAGATGTAGTTAAGCTGGTTAAAAATATTACTTTAGACATTTCAACCATCGTCAGCAGCATGGCCTTTTCAGGATCAGTATCTCTCCGTGCAAGATTCTCTCTAAATCTTGCTTGAATATGGATGGCATCCCCAATCCCAATAATAAAAAGAAGCGTGGGTACGATATATGTCATGATATTGATTTCCAAACCCAGAAGGCCCATGAATCCTAAGAGCCATATTACTGAAATGAGAACGGTCGAGAGAGGAAGAAGAACTTGGACCCAGTTTCGAAAAAGAAAGCTCAAGATGCAGACCAATAGAATGGCTATGGGTGGTAGAAAAAGAAAATTATCTCGGACCATATAGCCAACGTACTCGGTTCTTAAAACAGATACACCGGAATAAGTCCACTCCGGAGATGTTTTGGCAGTCAGAGTTTTGATCTGATTTATAAGTGCTGTTCGATCATGGTGATTGTTGGCTACATCAGTGAGATTAATTATGATTGCTCCATAATCGAGGTCTTTTGATAATACCCTTGATCCAATTGATGGGTCTTCTTGAATGTATTTTAAAGCTTTTTGTATGGAATCTTCTTCCCAGGGTGTAGAATCATCATTCAAGTCACCTATCCAAGCTTTAAGATCGATATCACTTAATGTGAAAAGTGATGCCACATTTTTAACATCTGGAAGTTCATCAATTTGATAGACCAGATCTTCCAACTCAATATACAGGTTTTTGTTTAGAGCGTCCTGAGGCTTATAAATAATTGTAATTACATTATCTTCCCGACCAAAATTTTCCTGGAATAAAAAGTATCTTTCAACCATGGGGTCATTCTGCGAGAAGAGATGTTCGATAGAAAAATCCAACCGGAGATTAGAAATAAACAATGACCAAAAAATCGTTATTCCTGCCACTAGAGCAAGAGTGCTGCGTGGATGTTTAAGGATAATATGAAAAAACTTATTCAACATATTATTGTCAATTAAAAAAGCTTATTGAATATTTTTTTTTGTTACATTTTTTATTCATAAAGTCTTTAAAACTTTATTGATTTTAATCGATTTGAATTTCCTACTACACTAATGCTTGAAAGTGCCATGGCCACTTCTGCTATCACGGGATGGAGTAAACCAGCAAATGCCAAGGGAATGGCAACAATGTTATAAATAAAAGCCCAGAATAGGTTTTGTTTAATTGTATTGAAAGTAACATTTGCCAGTTGGGTTGCGCGAAGTACTGCGCTTAAATCACCTTTGACTAATATAATCTCTCCTGTTTCGATGGCAATATCTGTCCCACTGCCCATTGCGATTCCAACATCAGCCTGGGCGATAGCTGGTGCATCGTTGATGCCGTCTCCCACCATAGCAACGACGAATCCTTGATCTTGATAGGATAAAACTATATTTGCTTTTTCATCAGGAAGAATTTCTGCGTGGGTATGATCGATACTCAGTTGATCGGAAAGCGAATCTGCAATTTCTTTTTTATCACCAGTGATTAAAACACATTTATATCCGGCAGACTTTAAAGATGAAATTGTATCAGCAGAATTCGAACGAACAGCATCTTCAATTTCAAAAATCCCGATACATTCATCATTTAAAGACAGACAGACAGGTGTTCCTGCCATGTCTAATTCTGTAGTATAATCGATAAAGGATGTACTGCCAACTTTAAGTGTTGCACTGCCATATTTTCCAAATATCCCTTTCCCGGGGACTACTTTTATCTCTGTGACAAGATCCAATCCTATCCCTTTTTCTATTGCGAGATTTACAATGGATTTTGCCAATGGATGAGTGGACTCTTTTTCCAATGATGCAGCCATTCGGATGAGATCATTTTCCATAATGTTGGAAATTTGATGTACCTTTTTAACGATGGGCTTTCCGCTTGTGAGTGTGCCCGTTTTATCAAAAAGAATTAAATTGACTTCATTGAGTTTTTGGATGGCAACACCATCTCGAATCAAAATACCATTTTCGGCACCGAGCCCGGTTCCTACCATTAAAGCTGTGGGTGTTGCAAGTCCAAGGGCACAGGGGCAAGCAATAACCAAGACAGCAATGGCTGCATAAATCGCCATTCCCATAGGCGATAAATCTAAATTAATCCAGGGAAAAAAATCTGAAAATATCTGTGCCAATTGTTTCATTTGGGTTGGGAAAAAGTTCCAAACAAAAAAGGTAGATGCTGCCAATAACAATATGACAGGAACAAAAATTGCCACGACTCTATCTGCAAAAACTTGAATCGGGACTTTGGTTGTTTGTGCATATTCCACCATTTGAATTACTTTGGCTAAAAATGTTTCTGACCCAATTTTTGTCACTTCAACTTTTATTGTACTATCTGCACATATCGTTCCGCCAATCACATCATCACCAATATTTTTTGTAACTGGAATTGATTCGCCCGTTACGATGGATTCATCAATGGTGGCGCACCCTTCTTTAATAATACCATCTGTGGGAACAGTCTCTCCTGCGCGGACAATAACAATTTGCCCCACAATAAGACTTTGTACATTAATTTGAACTTCATTGTTTTCCATATTCAAAACCGTGGCTTGTTTTGCTCCAAGACTTATCAGTTTTTGGATGGCTTCAGATGATCTCCCTCGTGCCTTTGTTTCGATATATCTTCCGGTTAAATGAAAGGACATAATCATTCCCGCAACCCCAGCAAAAGAATGAATCTCTATATAACTTTTGATGATACCTGTTGATAGTGCAGCCAAAGATCCAAGCGCGATCAGGACATCCATATTGGGCGAGAGATGGATTGCCGATTTCCATGCACTCATTAGCGTTTCTCGTCCAGGCACAAAACAAACTAAAGCACTCAAAATAAAAATTCCCAATTCCATTCCTTCCATAGATAGCCAAGTTTTGCCAGAAATCATGTGGATTCCCATCCAAATCATTGCTGGAATTGTAAAGCCCCATGCAACTTTCATTTGGGAAAAAGCAGTCTCTACTTTTTCATCGATTTTTACTTGGAGATCAATGAGTACTTCCGATTCGAGCAATTCTGCGCCGTATCCAGTTTTCTCCACTGCTGAGAGAAGATTCGCCGGATCTACAGAACCGGAAATAGTGGCTTTTTCTAAAGTAAGATTTACTATCGCTTCTTCCACGCCATCCACTTTTCGCAAAGCGCCTTCAACGGAGCCCACACATCCTGCGCAATGCATACCTGATATTTTTAATTCAATTATCCCTTTCATCAGATTTGCTTAATAATGCAATTCTGTACAATAAGTCCTTCTTTTAAAACTCTAGCATACCACCCACGCCTGTGCATGAGAGTTTTAATAAACTCATTTATTTTGGTTTTGCCAACATACGGAAGAACAGATAAATTCTGACAAGGATCGCATTCAAAAGAAATTTCAATTAAACTTTCCCCAATTTGGTATTGCTGATTAGGCGAAAAATGGGAATGGGGAATCCCTGATATAGTGAAATTTTCACCCATATCACCTGGCATTATGGGCCACCCTTCATCATTTAATTCATGAATAGTTTCAATCGGATATACTAAAACAGCCATGTCAGGATTTTGATCTTTTTTAATTGTACGATAGTTATTGTAATCACCTTCTATTCCCGATTTTGAAAGTATCGCACTGATAACGGATGTTTTTGGGATGCCATGTTCATTGGCTCTATTTGGCTTTACATTAATTTGATGTATCTTTTCCATATTTTTCTCTATAGTAAAATTTACCGACTGATTTCTTTAAGCATCCATTCATTATATTGTGATAAGAGTTGGCGCGTTATTATTCCAACGTCGCCATTTCCGATATTTTTATCATTAATACGCGTTACAGGAATAATTCCAGAGCCACTATTGGTTAGGAAAAACTCATCAATATTAGATAGATCCATACTATTTAAAGTATTGTACTGGATTAAGACCGATGAATGATTAATAATTATTTGCCTGGTCGTTCCAGGAAGCACATCTTCTTTTCGGGTAAATAATTTCTCATCCTTCACCCAAAATAAATTACTACGGCTTCCTTCATAAAGTATGCCATTATCATCCATGAGTATAGCTTCAAAACACCCGGCATCTACTGCCGCTCTCCAAGCAGTTAGGCACGCATGGTAATCGGTTGTTTTTATTTCAGGTTGCTCACGGCTTGCTTCAATGGTGATGACAGAAACACCATTATAAATTGAAGGATCTAAATTCAAATATGATGTATAAACTATGAGTTTATTTGGAACAGCCAAAATACGAACGCGCTGGTTTGGATCTTGAAAATCGTGGATCACTTTTGAGAGCATATTCGAAATGTCTAATTTAGAATAATCAATATTTAATCCAATTTGATCTGCGGATCTGAAAAGACGATCTAAATGTGCTTGGAGAAATACAGGTTTAAAATCCAATGTTCGGAATGTTTCATAAAGTCCTGATGAAAATGAAAATGTATCTGTACCGAGTTGGAGATTCTCCTTGGGAATGGATTCCCATTGGTTATTGATTAATGCTTTTATCATGGCTGGAACGAAGATGCTTTCATCAATGTTTCCATATATTCATTTTCATTGTCTGATTCAATTGTTATACCGCCACCAACTCCCAGCGTTAGTTCTTTTCCTAATTGTGTTACGGTGCGGATTGCAATATTAAAATTAAGGGTTCCGTCTGGCAAGATATAACCGATAGTTCCTGTGTAAATACCCCGAGCTTGGGATTCCAATTCATAAATGATTTCACAGGCACGTTTTTTTGGGCACCCAGAGATTGAACCGCCAGGAGACATTGAAAGAAGCGCTTCGATTGGATGAAGGTTTGATTTTAATTCTCCCTGGACAACGCCAAACGTATGGAATACTTTTTCCAATTTTTGAATTGATTTTGATTCCAAAACTTGAACAGAACCAGTTTTGCTTATTTTCCCCAAATCATTCCGCAAAAGATCAATGATCATATAAAGTTCTGCCTGTTCTTTTTCACTATTTAATAATGATTTGAGATTATACTCATCTTCTTCTTGTGATTTTCCACGGGGAAATGTCCCCTTAACAGGTTTTGTTGTAATAATTCGATTTTCTATTTTGATAAATTGTTCTGGTGAATGGGAATGAATGGCCCAATCATTATGTTCCATAAATACTGAATATCCGACTTGGTTTTTCTCTCGAAGTTTTAGAAATAATTTTTTCGGCGATGACTTCGTTTTTGATTTCAATAAATGGGTGAAATTAATTTGATAAAAATCACCTGAACGAATATGATTTTGTATTTTCTCAAAGCCAGAATCATATTCTGATTTTATAAGTGTCGATTTGAATTGATCCCAATCAATATTTTTTGGTTTTTCTAAATTTTTGTTTTTTTCAAAAGAATCGTATGCTCTAAAATGGGCTGCGGGGAAATCATTTAAATCGTGAACAGGCACACCCAATTGTTTTACACCATATTCGTAGGAAATGTATCCTGTCAGGAATTTCCCTTCATATTTTTTTACAAATTCTGTTAACATTTCGGGAGAGTCATCCAACGATAAAGAAAGAATGTCAATCGGATTTGAAGCAAAAATATTTAGTAAATCTGATTCGGAATTTCCTTTGAAAATAGTTGTGTATTTCATTCTAAAATTTATTTTTACACTTTACTACATGATAGATAAAATAAAAACATATTTTCTTTTAGTATTATCCTTTTCATTCAATTATCCTGTTATTTTTATAATTTAAAAAATTTCTTAATATTTTTGAACCCATAGGCGTTAAGAATGATTCTGGATGAAATTGGACACCAAAGATTGGGAGGAAATCATGCTGAATCGCCATAATTTCCCCATCATTTGTCCAAGCTGTATTAACAAAATTTCTAGGAATAGAATCCAAAGATAGAGAATGATACCGCGCCGCTTCAAACTGGGAAGGTATTCCTTCAAATAATCCGGATTGTTGATGATGAATCAAAGATGTTTTTCCGTGGAGAATTTGCTTGGATTGTTGAATGTTCGCACCAAAGACTGATCCTATACACTGGTGACCCAAGCACACGCCCAGAATAGGTTTTTGATTCATAAATTGTTGTATGATTTGATTTGAATATCCTGAATCAGCGGGTGTTCCCGGACCGGGGGAAATGATAATACTGTCAGCATTGATATTTGTTAAAGCAGATGAATCATCATTCTGTTTTACCGTAACATTTGCGCCCAATATTTCAAGAGCTTGAACCAAGTTCCAAGTGAAGGAATCATAATTATCTATGAGGAGGATCATCGAGAATCTTGTATTTTTCCATCAGGTTTCAATTGTTTATTTCGTTTCCATTCCGAATGCCCCCATCTAAATAATAGTAATCCTGAGCCCAAATAATCAAAATAATCATCAAGGTTGGAAAATGCATCATTGTGATGAAAAGAATTACAAAGGTAAAGAGTCCCATGATTGGCTCAGTCATTTTTATTGTTTAGTATAAAATTAAAGGTGCTATGATTTTACGCATATGTTGCCATGAAATCCGAATTGAATTCATTCATAATTGGGCATAGGTTTTCAATGAAAGAGTTCTGGGAATGTCGTAAAATTGCAGACTTTATTTTGATAATTTTTATTAATTTTTTCAAGATTATTTATGTCCAAGCCCACTTTAGATAAAGCTTATAATCCTGCAGCCGTAGAAGATAAATGGTATGACCATTGGAGCACACGGGGTTATTTCCATGCAGATGCCCATTCTGAAAAAGAGCCTTATACGATTGTAATACCGCCACCCAATGTAACAGGTATGCTCACGGTTGGACATGTACTGAACAATACGATCCAAGATATTCTCATCCGTAAAGCTAGAATGGAAGGGAAAGAAGCTTGCTGGATACCTGGCACAGATCATGCATCCATTGCCACAGAAGCCAAAGTGGTGTCAATGTTGCGGGAAAAGGGAATCAAAAAGGAAGACTTATCGAGAGAAGAATTCTTGGAATATGCATGGGAGTGGAAAGAAAAATATGGTGGCATTATTATTCGTCAATTAAAAAAATTGGGGTGCTCCTGTGATTGGGAACGAGAGCGTTTTACCATGGACGAAGGGTACACCAAAGCAGTTCTTACGGCATTCGTGAAGCTTTATGAAAAAGGTCTTATCTATAAGGGCTATCGCTTAGTGAATTGGTGTCCTGTATCTAAATCTGCCATTAGTGATGAAGAAGTAATTCATAAGGAAAAAAATGGATACCTTTGGCATTTTCGTTATCCCATTACAGGTTCTCAGGAATATTTAGTTGTGGCCACGACACGACCGGAAACAATGTTAGGCGACACAGCTGTAGCCATTCATCCTGAAGATGTTCGATATCAGCATTTAATTGGTAAAACGGTTACTCTACCTTTGGTAGAGAGAGAGATCCCCATTATTACTGATGAGTACGTGGATCCAGAATTTGGGACCGGATGTGTAAAAGTGACACCGGCTCACGATCCCAATGATTTTGCCATGGGCGAACGTCACGATTTAGAATTCATTAATATTATGAATGACGATGCTTCCCTGAATTCCAATGTACCGGATAAATATGTTGGGTTATCACGAGAAGATGCACGCAAAGTAGTTTTGGCGGATTTAGAATCAGGAGGGCTTTTAGACAAAATAGAGGATTATGTGAATAAAGTGGGTTATTCCGAACGGGGACATGTTCCCATTGAATCTTATATGTCGGAGCAATGGTTCATGAAAATGAATAACTTGGCAAAACCTGCTATGGATAAGGTGAATAATGGAGACATAAAGTTTCACCCCGAACATTGGACAAAGACTTATAATCACTGGATGGAGAATATCAAGGATTGGTGTATCAGTCGGCAATTATGGTGGGGGCATCAAATTCCGGTTTGGGTTCACAAAGAAGATTTAAAAAATATTCATGTGTCAGTTGATGGCCCGGAAGACCCAGAAAATTGGGATCGTGAT
>Ga0209091_10001709_pt1 | contig 19060 bp, 17 predicted proteins | sample ArcticOcean_MG_C_6_FD_187438 | JGI IMG/M metagenome (GOLD analysis project Ga0209091, IMG submission 187438) | Marine microbial communities from western Arctic Ocean - ArcticOcean_MG_CB8_128 (SPAdes) (version 2) | ecosystem: Environmental > Aquatic > Marine > Oceanic | place: Arctic Ocean...
GCTTATTATCAGCTTCTGGACTTGGCTTTGTCATATACATCCAATTAACAGCTTTTTGATGGTAAGTCACCCCATAACCAATTGGCATTTGGATAAAGAATCGACGATCTGAACCACCGGCCTCTATAAGCAGCACTTTATTGGATGGGTCCTTACTTAATCTATTAGCTAGCACACACCCAGCTGAACCAGCGCCAATAATTATGTAATCGAAATTAGACATATATTTATTATGAATAATTCATTAATAAAATGATGGAGTTTATACTTTATGTATAGATAAAACAAAATTTTACTTCAAACATTTGATGAAACTAGATACTTATTAATTGTATCAAAATTAAGTGGGCCTCCTATTCCATAATCATCATTAAAACTTATTTTTCCATTCTCAATATTTAATTCATTATGAAATAGACTTGTTCTGAGAGGATTTATATTGATATCAGTCTCTAAATAAGCAGAAGGGTTAATGGCAGACATAATGTGGGCAGATGTTAACAGACCAACACCGCCTCCTAAAAAATGTAGCCATATTTTATTAGTCTGAATTTTTTTTGATAAATTATTAATTAAAGAAATACCGCCATATTTAGTAAGATCAGGTTGAATATATTTAGATTTATTGTTTTGACTAAGAGAAATAAACTCATCAAAGTTAGTAATGTTTTCACCAAATGCTAAATCACAACTGGTTGAGTTAATTACATTGTTAAATTCACCCTGGCTAGATAAAGCAGAAATAGGCTCCTCAATCCAGGAAAAATTAAAGCCCTCTAATACATTTAAATAATGGAGTGCTTCCTTAATATTCCATCCTTGGTTTACATCTAGCATCATCATTTCATCATTAGCAAAATAATTATCTAAAGACTCTAATAAATCCATATCTAGTGAGTGATTGAAACCTATTTTTACTTTAAAGGCCTTTATTCCCATTGATTTTGCAGCTGCTATTTGTTCATGAGATGCACTTGGATTTATACCACTAGCATAAACAGAAATATGATTCTTTGAATCAGGATTTAACAACTTATTAAGAGGTAATTTTTGATTCTTAGCAAATAGGTCCCAAAATGCACAATCTATTCCAGCATTGATGTTACGAAAAGAACCTAGATCTCCTGATTGAACAAAAAGAGTTTTAAAGTTTTCAGAAATTTTATCAATTAATTTGTTAGGGTTTGAAAATTCACAACCAACAATATTTTTATGATAAATGCTATTGAGTAAATGAAACCTATAAGAAGCCCCATCACTTGGAAAATTACACCAGATTTCCCCATATCCAATATTTTTGTTAAAATCCTCAAGTTCAATTATTACGCATGGCCTTGATTTCATAACTCCAAAAGAGGTTATGACAGGATTTGTTAATGGAAATTCTAAATAATAAGATCTTAAGGATTTTATTTTAATCAAGATTATTACTTTCCTTTACAAAATTAAACATTGCTGTCCAGTCTAAATCTTTATACTTGGTATCCATTGCCTTTTCATAGACATTGACTACACTTTTTCCTGAGGTTAGCTCAATTCCCTCAGACTCGCCATGCTCAATAGCTAAGCGTAAATCTTTTAAAGCTAAAACGTTTTTAAAACCAGGCCCTATATCATCTATCAGAACCTTTTTAGGATAACTAAAGTTCATATGTCCTTTGCCAGCAGCTGTTGTTGACATTAATTCTATTGCAAGTTTTTGGTCTATCCCTGACTTTTCAACCAATGAAAGTGTTTCGGCAGTAAGAATATTTGAAACAATTGCCATATAGTTATTGATGATTTTCATTTTACTTCCTGAGCCTATTGCCCCACAATAAACAACATCACTACCCATGCAGTTCAAAATCTCTTCAACTTTAGGAAAGTCTTGCAATGACCCTCCCACCATTATGAGCAAAGTGCCATCAATTGCATTATTAACTAAGCGAGCAACTGGCGCATCAAACATTTGAATATTTTTTGTTTGCAATTGCTTACTTACCTCAATAGAGTCAGCTGGCAATATTGTGCTCATATCAATATAGATTAAATCTGTATTATCTTGATTGATAATTCCATCTTCACCAAGAGCAACATCTTTTACATTTTTTCCAATAGGGAGCATAGATATAAGAAAATCCTGGCTCTTACATAAGTCAGGAATATTGCTTTCTTGTTTAGCACCAACTTCAGTTAATGCTTCAATAGTTTTTTTATCAGCAAATGGATCATAAAAGGAAAGTGTATGTCCATTTTTTAATAAATTTAAAGCCATAGGAAGGCCCATTGTTCCAACTCCAATAAAACCTATATTTTTCATATTTCCCCTCTTGTAGTTAAACGATATTAATATTTTTTTTGTGAATAAATGCATAAATAGCATCCATTCCTCCCTCATATCCAATACCACTTTCTTTAATCCCCCCATAAGGGATTTCAGGATGTAATGGCGAGGCAGTATTGATAGAGACTCCACCAGCAATAATTTCTTTAGCCATTTTTTCTTGCAAGGCTTCATTAGATGTATAAACGTATGAGGCAAGTCCATAATTTAAAGAATTAGCTTTTTTTATGACGTCGTCATAGTCATTGAACTTAAATAATGCAAGAATAGGGCCAAAAATTTCTTGAGTCATCATCTTCGAGTTTTCACTAATATTTTCAATAAGAGTTGGCTCCCAAAAATAACCAATATCCTTATGTCTAGAGCCACCATAAATTATATTTGCACCTTTATTTACAGCATCATCTACGAAATCTTTCATCGCATCCATTCTTCGGGAGTTTGACAAAGGCCCCATTGATACTGCTTCATTCATGCCATTACCTAAAGTAATATTTTGTATCCTCTTTAAAAATCCATCTTTCACTTTATCATATATATTCTCATGAACATAAAAACGACTAGGAGCAATGCAAACTTGGCCAGCATTTCTAAACTTAAAGCCAGTTAATGTGTCTAGAGTTGTTTCAATGTCAGCATCTTCTGCAATGATTGCTGGAGAATGTCCGCCTAACTCAAGAGTACATCTTTTTAATGTTTCTGCTGATTTTTTTGCTAAAAGTTTTCCTACCGGAACTGACCCAGTAAAGCTTAACTTCTTAACTTCATCTCTGCTTAATAGGTAATCTGAAATTTCATGAGGAACGCCGAATACCAAATTAATAACATCTTTAGGAAGGCCAGCTTCTTGAAAAATTTTAACTACCTCTATAGCTGTGCCTGGTGTTTCTTCAGAAGGTTTAATAATTACCGAACATCCAGCAGCCAGGGCTGGGGCAATCTTTCGAATAACCAAAGCAATTGGAAAATTCCAAGCTGTAAGGCACAAGCAAATCCCAAGTGGATGGGGCTTAATAAAAGTTTTTAATCCACTGTCTCTATCAGCGACCAATTCATCTTTAATTAGTTTTGCGCTAGTTCCATTAAATTTTAAAATAGCAATTGACTGGTTTATCTCCCCAACAGATTCTGCAAGAGGCTTCCCCTGCTCCAAGGTCATCACTTGAGATACTTGATCGGTTCTTTGTGCTAAGATATCTGCAGCCTTTAGAATTATCTGACTTCTTTTATCTGGATGAGTATTTTTCCACTGTTCAAAGCCAATCTCAGAGGATTTAATGGCATCATCTAAATGATACTCGCTTGCATGAGGTAAGAACCCTAAAATACTTTCATCCGCAGGGTTTAAGACATCTTCACCACAGCCACACTCAGTTTCATAAATCCATTTTCCACCAATAAACATCCCAAGTTTTGTATACATAACTCTCCAATGATTAAATTAATTATTAATTATAGAATTTTTCAATTTTTGTAATCTTTTTTGACCTTCTTCATTTATCCAATTTAAAAATTTATCTTCACCATATTTGCAAAAGATATCAATAGAATCTTGCCATATTGACCTTCCACACAAGAAGCCTAGGAAATCAATTTTTGAAGACTTGGCAAGCTCTAAACTATGTAAAAAATTATTAAATTTCATTCCTGCACTTAAAAAAACAAAAGGTGTTGAGCCATTCTCAAAACATTCTCTCATTATGTCAGAGCAATTCTCATAACTATAAATTGCAGCAGTACCATCATTTTGAAATCCATTAACTTCAAACTCATTAAAGGGAAATTCAATTTTAATAATATCTATTTGGTATTCCTCATGAGAAAATTCCTGATAAAGATATTTAATATAGATTGGTTTTTTTAATAAATAACTTTGATAATCAATCTTAGTTCTTTCATCAAAATAGAGAAGCGGCTCAAATAAATAAGGTATTTCTAGATCATTACATATTTGACCAACATGCTTAATGACTTTAAATTTTTCATTATTTATTGCTGGATCAGAGTCTGGATTAAAGTACATAAAAAACTTAACAGCAGAAAAATCTTTTATGATTTCATCATCTTGATGTAATTTCTTTGGAAGTAGGGTTATGCGTGATTTATTATCTATATTGTATGCATCATCCTCAAATGCAATGATTTTAGATGTCTCTATTGAATGTAAGGATGTATCACTCATGTACGTATCATAATCAAATAGAATAGAGGATGCATTAACACCAAGATTTAAGGCGATTTGCTTCTTGAAATAATAATAATTTGCTTGCGTAAAACTTTTCCCTTTCTTTTCTTTGATAATGTCTTTTAAGCTAGTTCCTTGATCAATAGCAAGAGCGACAAATTTTTCATCATGCAATAGTTTATTAAAATGTAGTTGCTTATTCATTAAAGGTGAAAATATGGCGCTGAAGATTGAGAAATCCATAGCTTTCTCATCTGCTCAGTTGAATTTAATAATGATATTGAAAATCCTGCACTTTCTTGGGTAGTAATGTACTCATTAATTAGTGGCTTGAAACATTTAATTTTATACTTAGCAAGATAATCATCGACATCGTTATATACAATCAATAGCTCCATTAAAGTAGTTGCTCCTGATCCATTTATAAAAGGTATTACAACATCACCACTTTTATATTTGAAGTCATCAAATATTTTATCCATCATAAATTTTATTATTTTTTTTGAAGAAGAAATTTTTTGTCTTCCATAGCCTGACTCACCATGAACACCCATACCAATAAAAACCTCATCATCATCTAATTGAAATATTTTTTCACCTGATATTGGAGAGACTCCAGAAGCCACAGCAATTGAAAGTGTTCTTGTTTGGTCTCTAACCGATTTTCCTAAACTTAATAAGGTTTCTTTATTTTCTCCAGTCTCAGAAAGTGCTCCTAAAATTTTATAAATGAAAGTAGTTCCTGCGCCACCCCTTCTCTGGTCTTCGTCACCCTTTGGAGCGGAGGCAATATCGTCATACATTAATAATAAGTCAGCATCAATATTATCTTCTTTTGCTAACTCAATTGCCATCTCTCCATTCATCACATCGCCCGCATGATTTGATATTAAAAGAATAGTTCCAGAATTTTCCTTAAGGGCCTCTATACCCTCAAAGATTAGATCTCCAGATGGTGCCGCAAATATATCTCCAACAACATTTGCATCTAACAGCCCTTCACCAACCCACCCCATTGCAATAGGTTCATGGCCAGAACCATTACCAATTAAGATTGCTGTTTTATTAGTATTTTTTGGTTGTTTTCTTAAAATGATTCTCTTACTAACGCTCGAAAACTTAACTCTATCACTATTAGCCTTTATATAACCACTGAGCATGTCATCAACAATATTGTCTTTATTATTTATAATTTTTTTCATAGAATTGCTTCGAAGTACTCTCTGAGAATAATTTCAGTAGACTTTGCTCCAGGATCAATAAACCCAAGTCCTTTTTCTTCAAGAAATTTAGCCCTTCCAACTTGGGCTTTCATATCTTTTGTTTTAGATAGTGAAAGAGAAAGAATTTCATTAATCTTATTTTTTTCAATTTTTAAATCTGAATTTTTTCTTAAGAATTCTAAAACTGGAATATAGATATCAAGAATACTTTTATCTCCAGCCTTTACTTTTCCTCTCTTCATAATTTTTTCTATCGATTTCTCAAAAATTTCAATGATTGATTGAGTTAAATTTAATTTATCTATTTTTCCAGACTCATTAAAAAAAATCGACATTAAAATTCCTGATGCACCACCCATTTCAATTCGCATTTGTTTTGAGATAGCTACCATAGTGTCATCTAGCGGTGAATTAAGATTATCTAAAAAGGATTGCTTTACAACAGTCATTCCTTTAAGGATTGTAGATCCATGATCACCATCTCCTACAAGCTGATCTAATTTATCTAATTCAACTGAATTAGATTTAATCCTATCATACGAATTTACAATCCAATTTTTATACTGACTATGCATTTAAATGCTCATTTAAAAAATTAAAAGATCTTACAATAGCATCATATGGGTCAGCCTCTATATTTCTCCATGTAAATAAATCCTTACTAGTATCTTCATTTGCTTGGATAAACATTTCCAAAGAAACATGCCCCTTATAGTTAATTTTTTTCAAAGTACTAAAAATTTCTGGCCAGTTAATGGAGCCTGAACCAGGAACGCCTCGGTCATTTTCTGCAACTTGAAAATGAAACAATTTGTGTCTAGCTTTTTCAATTGATTGACACATATTTTTTTCCTCAATATTCATGTGGTATACATCTAAAAGTAACCCTACATTAGGATGATCAATTAGCTCACACAACCTTAATCCTTCATCAACTGTATTAATAAAATCTGATTCATACCTATTTAGAGGCTCTATCCCTAATTTAATATTTTTTTCAGTTAATAAGCTTGAAATTTTTTTAATAGAGTTAGATGAATTTTTAAATTTATCTTCTTTTTCCTTGCCCATAGTATTACTGATACCCCAAGCGGCATGGACAACTCCAGTGAGCAGTTCAGCCTCCATAATTGAGGTCATATCAATTGCCCTTTTAAGTGCCTCAATTCCATTTTTTTGAATGTCTGAATCACCGCTACTTATATCCTCTTCTTTCGAAAGACCAGTGGTACAAGTAAGAGTAATATTTAAATCTTTAGCTAGCTTTGAAATGTCTTTTACACTTGAAGGAGTTTGCCCCAGAAGAGAAACTTCTACAGACTTATATCCAGCTTTTTTACACTTATGGATATAAGGCGTGACATCTTCATACCAATTTTTTACAAATGTTGCTGAATGGACTCCTAAAATCATTTTAATTTATCAATTTTTACGAAAAAGTCATGGAATATTGCATCTCTATTCACTCCGAACGCCTCTCTCATTGGATAAGATTCATTTTCTCGCTTCCAGAAAAGCTCATCATTTAAGACGGGTGAAGAAACAATATGTGATGGGACCCATGAAGGCTCAATCATCCAAGCAATGTTGATAACATCCCAAATAACCCAAGTTCTCCAAGTTTGATCAATTACTCCTCTTTGCTTATGAAGAGGGTTGTTTGTATAAAGCTCATAAAGATAATTTCCAATATCTCCTCTTCCATTAACAAATTCTTTCATATCAGGAAGAGATAAAGTTAATTGTGCGCCAACGTTATATCCTGGTAAGTACACATGCGCAACACCGCACTCAAAAAGTAATTGAGAGGATAATACATCCTGAACTAAATTTAAAGAATTAGTATTATTATTGACACTATAAGTAGGAAATCCAGATGTCCAAACCACTACTAAATTGTTAATAATTTTTGGCGCCATCAATAAAGCTGAAGCTATATTTGTTAAGCAACCAATCGCACAAACATAAATCTTTTCATTAGGATATTGAAGACATGTTTTAACAATAAATTCACTAGACTCAGTGACTAAAGGCTCATCAAAACTAGTTAAATATTGATCTGAACCCCTAAAAACCCTCCCTTCATGAGGCATTTTTAATTTATTAAATATTTTAATTATTTCTTGATAACTTTTTTCAACTCCTTCTGCAGGTGAATCAAAATATATATCATCAGGGTGTTTGTTCGAATCAATTAATCCATTTACCCAATCTTTATAATTATTAACTAATTCAATATTATTGTCAGAAATTTCTTTTTTTTCTTTAATTATTTTATAAGCCTTTAAAAGCTCTTCTTTGTGGTGTTGAAAAGAGTATGGTTCAGCAGTTACTCCTAATAAGTCAATTTTATCTTCAGACAATAAGGCCCAAGCCAAGGCAAACTGATCGTCAATTTCATTTGCGGTATCAGTATCAATTATTAGTTTACTTTTACCAATAGGGTTTGATAAATTTAGTAACAATTGGTCATTTGAAAGCTTTGGAAATTTATTGAGTATCTCAATAGGTACTGTCATTACACTAACTCCTGATCTAGTTTAATTGTATTAAAAGTAATGTTTTTATCAACCAAAATTAATTCGTTTGTGTGGTTGAATAAAAGACACTCATGAGCCAAACAGGGAATTCCAGAGTCTTTGTTTAAAACCAAAGAGTCATATGAAGACAAGGTTTCTGCACAAATAAATTGTGAGTTTTTCTTAAAATCAATATCAAATTTCTCATTTAAGATAAATATAATTGACTGATTTGAGCCATCTTCTGAGAAATAATTTTTGCTCAAACCAAACGCATGTTTATATGACACAAAAGCGTTACTAATCAAATATGGCTCATCATTAACTTTTCTCAATCGCTTTACATAATATAACTTTTCGCCCTGATTGAAGTGATCAGTATGATTATCATTTGTAATTTTTTGAAAATCTAAGATAACTGATGAAGGAACATCTCCATTCTGAATAATTTTTTGTGTTAATGATTCAAAACAATTTTCTGTTTGAGGCATTGAACCAGTGACTACTGTTCCTTTGCCTCTTTTTCTGACAATTAGTCCATCATCAGCAAGCAGCCTAAGTGCTGATCTGACAGTTATCCTACTAACATTGAAGTAATCAACTAAATCATTTTCTGAAGGGATTGTGCCTCCCAAAGGCCACTTTTCAGAGGAAATAAAGCTTCGAATCTGAGTATAGACATCTTGATATTTAGTCTTTGCAGTATTAGCCATGATAAAGTTTCTTAATTGCTTGAGTTATTTTTGCTGTGGAAGGTATATAAAAATCTTCCATAGGAGGGCTAAAGGGCACAGGAGTATGTGGAGCAGTTATTTTAATAACGGCAGCCTTTAAATCATCAAAGCATTTTTCCGAAATCAAAGAAGTAATTTCAGATGCTAAGGAACATTTAGGGTTGGACTCATCAACAACAATTACTCTCCCTGTTTTTCTAACTGATTCAAAAATTAATTCTTCATCCAATGGTGAATAAGTTCTAGGATCGATAATTTCACAATCTATACCCTCCTTAGCCATTTCCTCTGCAGCTTCTTCTGCAAAGAGATTCATTCTTTGTATTGCTATGATAGTGACATCCTTTCCTGGTCGCCTTATCCTTCCTTTACCTAAAGGGATAGGCTCCATATTCTCAGGAACATGGCAAGTTTTCATATATAGCCTTTTGTGTTCCATGAATATTACTGGATCGTCATCTTGAATTGCTGATAATAATAATCCTTTTGCGTCATAAGCATCGTAAGGCGCAACAACTTTTAATCCAGGTATGTGAACATATAAACTATAAAGTGCTTGTGAATGTTCACTACCAGCTCTAAAGCCAGCACCAACCACAGTTCTAACAACCATTGGAACTCGCTGTTTTCCACCAAACATATATCTCATTTTAGCTGCTTGGTTCATCAGCTGATCAAAACAAACCCCTAAAAAATCAACGTACATTAACTCTACAATTGGTCTTAAGCCAGTCATAGCAGCTCCAACTGCTGCACCAAAAAAACCAGCCTCTGTAATAGTTGTATCCCTGACTCGCTCAGGACCAAATTTAGTCAGCAATCCTTGGGTAACACCAAAGGGCCCGCCCCAACTATCTTGTGTACCAGGATACTGCTCCCTTCCCTTGCCTCCAGCAATATCTTCTCCCATCAAAATTACATTTTTATCATTTTGAAATGACTCCACAAGGGCTTCATTGATAGCATCTTTTACAGTTAGTTCTCTCATATTAGTAACTCTCTAGGATAGTTAACATAAACTTCTTCTAATGCATCTTCTGGCTTTGGCCAAGGCTGAGTTTCAGCAAAATCAAACGCGTCATTTACCTCTTTCAATGCATCAGCCTGTATTTTTTTAACTTCGTCAGATGAAAGATTATATTGAGCGGCCATTTCTATAGATTTTTTGATTGGATCATTTTTTTTTGCTTCTTCAATCTCTTCTAATGGCTGATAAAGCTGAGTATCCCCCTCATATTGCCCTGAAAATCGATAATTTTTAAACTCTAAAAAAATAGGGGTGTTTTTAGTCTTGGATTCAATAATGGCATCTCTGGTTATTTGGTGCACTTCAAAAACATTATTACCATCACCTTGATATGAAATCATGTCATAAGCTTTGGCAATATCTTTTAGTTCTTTGGTATTGAGATGCCAATCAGTTGCAGTAGCTTCGGCATAACCATTATTTTCACAGACAAAAAGCATAGGGATATCCCAAAGTTTAGCCAGGCCTGCAGCCTCATGAAAGGCCCCATTATGTATAGCACCATCACCAAAAAAAGTTGCTGCCATTTTGGTCCCACCATTAATTTTTTCTTGAAGTGCGGCCCCTAAAACTACTGGAGGCCCAGCGGCTACAATTCCAAAAGATCCAAGCATGCCTTTGTCAAAATCACTGATATGCATACTTCCACCTCTGCCTTTACATATACCAGTACTTCTTCCATAGATTTCTGATGTTATTTCTTTTAATTCACAATTTTTAGCAATTGAGTGGCCATGATTACGGTAAGTACTTGAAATCCAGTCATCATCTCCTAACGCAGCCATAACTCCAACACAAATTGCCTCTGATCCGATGCATGTGTGTAAATATCCAGGAACTGATTTCTCCTTGGCGATCTTTTTAATTCTCTCTTCAAATGACCGAATAGTAAATAGTTTTTTATAAATCCAATGTAGCTTATCTGCATCAATATCCATAATATAAGTTGTTATAACAACTCCAATAAAAAAAATAATTATTAACTATGATAACCTAAAAACATTGTTATATAGCTAGTTTTTTTAGTATGAAATTAAAATACTTAAAAAAGTATTTATTATAACTTTACTATGTGATATGATATCGATTTGACTCCTAACTAAATTCGGATAAATTAATGACAGTAAAGCTAAACATTGGATACGTGGCTACGGCAATTGCTCCCTACTATTCAAATGAGTATAAAGTGAGAGAGAAATCAGAAATTGCTCTGAAGAAATTACTCAGTAATTTTGATGTAAATTTTATTCCATTTCATAAAACTATCTTTTCAAAAAAAGATTCAGAAGAGGCAGAGCAATTTTTTAAGAATAAGATAGATTTCTTGCTTCTTCAAACAAGTTCATGCAGTGCAGGTGAGCAATTGTATCCTCTATGCAACATTACAGACAAAATAGGTGTATGGGCTGTTCCAGATATTGAGACCGAAGGTGATGTTAAGCTTCATTCTTTAGTGTCTACAAGTCATTATCTGGCAATGATAAAAAAAGTTTTATCGGATAAAGATATTACAACCAAGTGGTTTTACAATTATGCAGATACTGATGAGTTTATAAACAAATTTTCCGTAACAATTAGATCATTAGTTGCTTTAAAGAAAATGAAGCATGCCAAAATAGGTCTTGTAGGAGGTATATCTCCTGGCTTTGACAACATGAAGGTTGACCAATCAATTATTAAAAAAAATATTGGATTATCAGTTGAAGAGTCAACAATCAAAGAACTAGTTAAGATTGCTGATAGTTTTGATCAAAAAATTATTGATAGTGAGGTTATAAAAATTAAAAGTGCAGCCTCTAGTATTTCGGTCTCTAATGATGATTCATTTAACAAGGTTACGCGTATTTATTTTGCTTTAAAGAAAATGAAGGAAGATAATAATTGGGATTCTATGGCTGTTCAATGCTGGTCCCAGATGCAAGAGTTATACGGGGTTGCTCCATGCATGGCTTATGGCTGGTTGGGAAGTGAAGATGGGATTGCAGTATCATGCGAAGGAGATGTTCAAGGATCTATGAGCATGCTTCTTTTGAACTACATCTCAAATGCGGAAAAATCATCTACATTATTAGACTTAGCAACATTTGATAAAGAAGCAGATGCTGTACAAATGTGGCATTGCGGCGTATCACCAAGACATTTTTCAAACGAAGATGGTATTAAATGGGTAGATCATACAACCCTTGGAAGAAAGACCGATAAAAAATATGGCGTTGCAGGTGATCAAGTGTTTGCTCCTCAAGAAACTACAACTACATACATAAGCAACAATGCTGAAAGAATATTAGTATTGAATTCTAGTATTTTTGAGCATACAAATAAGGGCTTTGATGGAACTAGAGGATGGTTTAGAAATATCCATTTAAATCGAAAAAAGATAACTTCAGAAAATTTAGTAAACACCTTAAATATGGTTGGCCATGAACATCATTATGCGGTCGGACAAGGTGATTACAGTAAAGAATTAATAGAATTTGCAGCTTGGAATAAATTAAAGCTAATAAAAGAAATTCCCTTGGTAGATTACTTATCACCATTGGATGACTAATCAAATAAATGTTTATTTGATAATTTGTAACTAAAAAAGGAGATACGATGAATAATAAAATCAAGATAGTATCCATTGCCATATTTAGTTTACTTTTTGCCAAAATAGCCTCAGCTGAGGTTGCCCCAGGGTTTAATAACTGGGACGACGTCGAAGCTGCAGCAAATGGTGGACAAGTCAACGTTTATATGTGGGGTGGATCAGATGCAATTAACGGCTTCGTAGATGATTTCTATGGTGCGCCTTTAAAAAGTGACTATAACATTACTTTAAATAGAATTGGTGTTGCAGGAACTGTTGATGTGGTTAACCAGGTTTTAAGTGAAAAAGAAGCTGGCATCACTGGAGATAATGGTAATGTTGATTTGATCTGGATCAATGGTGAAAACTTCTGGACTCTAAAGCAAGCAGACCTTCTGTATGGTCCATTTGCTGCTGGATTACCAAATAGTAAATTCGTTGCATGGGATAACCCTGCGGTAAATTTAGACTTTGGAAGACCAGTTGATGGTATGGAAAGTCCTTGGTCAAGTGCGCAGTTTCATTTTATGTATGACTCAGCTAGAAACGACTATGAAGACATGCCAAGAAATTATGGTTTTCTAACTAAATGGATTTCTGACAATCCAGGTAGATTTACATATATCAGACCTGGTAAAGGTGGATTTGTTGGAACGAGATTTGTTAAGCAAATTTTCTTTGAACTAAGTGGTGGCCAAGAACAATGGGTTGGGCCATACAATGAAGAGCTATACAACAAGTGGGCTCCAAAAGTATGGGCTCTATTAAATTCTTGGGAAGCTGATCTTCATAGAGGTGGTGAGACTTATCCAACTAATAATGCTGAACTACATGCATTATTTGCGAATGGTGAAGTTGATATGAGTTTTACTCAGTCTCCAAGAGGAGCAGGACCAACAAACTCTGCTGGAACAACACCTCCAACGTCTCGAGCTTTTGCTTTTTATGACAACATGATTGGTGATTTCAATTACTGGGCAATTCCATACAATGCCCCTAATAAAGCAGCAGCGTTAGTTTATGCTAACCTTGTTTTAGAGCCTACTCTGCAAGCTGCTCAAGTTCAACCTGCCAATGGTTTTTGTTGTGGCTGGGGAATCAGCACTGCAAAAGTAACAAGCTCTGATGGTGTTGCTGCTATTCAAGATGCTCAAAATAATCTTGGTGATGCCGCGGAAGATCAAGGAATATTAGCGCGAGCTCTTGTTTCAGATATTGCTGCAGAGTATCAAGATAAAATTGAAGCTGACTGGCAAGCAAATGTCCTTCTAAAATAGGATATAAGAATGGGCGGAGATAAATTAAAAATTGTACTTTCTTTAACTCCGCCCCTTCTAATTATTGGTACATTGTTTTTTGGAGGAATACTATATGGATTTCTTCAAAGTCTTGGCTATCAGCCAACTATTGGAAGATATGATCTTAATTTTGACGCATACTATAACGTCATGTTTTCTGAAAGATATGCAAAGTTATTCTGGTCAGGCCTAGCATTAAATTTATGGGTTAGCTTTGTTAGTACCTTTTTAGCTGCAGCATTCGCTTTATGGGGAGCCTTATCTATTAGAAAAACTTTTTTTGCAAAAAAGATTTGTAATTTTATATTTTCCTTAAATTTACCTATGCCTCACCTAGTAGTTGCAGTAGGGATGATTTTTGTTTTCTCTCAAAGTGGATTATTAGCTAGATTTTTTACTCAGATAGGATTTATTGCCTCACCAAGTGAGTTTCCTATCTTAGTTAAAGATAAATATGGCTTCGGAATTATCTTGGCCTATATATGGAAAGAAGCTGCATTCTTTTTTATTATACTAATGTCAGTTCTTCAGTCTCTTGGAGAAAATTTTGAAGAATTAGCTCAGAGCTTGGGTGCTAATAAATGGCAAAGATTTAGATACGTTATTCTTCCCCTGGTAATGCCAAATTTATTTTCCGCCTCAATAATTGTTTTTGCATTTAGCTTTGGAGCATATGAAGTTCCAGCAATTCTGGGTGTTAACTACCCTCAAATGCTTCCAGTAATGTCCTTAGATTTCTTTCTCAATCCAGATCTAAACGCGAGAAGTGAAGGAATGGCTCTTAGTATGATTATTGCATTTATTGTAATGGTTTTAGTTGTGATTTATTTCCGACTAACGCAAAGCAAGATTAGAAAAGATTAATTTTTATGGATACTAATTTAAAAAAAACAAACATTTATGCAATTTATTTAGGGGCGTTCATTCTAATTCTTCCCTTAATTGCTTTTTTTATAAATGCATTTTCATTTAGATGGTTTTATCCCCAACTTATTCCTAAGGAGCTTAGTTTACAAGCCTGGGTAAGACTTAAACTAATTCCAAAAGAAGGCCTTAGGTCTCTAGATGGTTTTATAGACTTGTGGCTATCAAACCCTGCAATTATTAAAGCGCTAGTTAATAGCGTTACAATTGGTGTCATTGTTACTATTGTCTCTATTATTATTGCATTGCCAGCAGCAAGAGTGCTGGGTCTACTTAATTTCAGATTTAAAAAACTTATTATTTTCATCATGATTTCTCCTACCATTTTGCCTCCAATAGCATTTGTACTTGGATTAAACATTAACTTTATTTCATGGGGCTTCTCAGGCAGTTTCTGGGGTGTTTGCTTGGTACATTTAGTTCCAATAATGCCTTATGTAGTTCTAACAATGACTGGAATTTTTGCTAACTATAATCCTGACTTTGAACACCAAGCTAGAACATTAGGTGCTAACAAATTCAGAACCTTTTATTTGATTACACTCCCAGCAATTGCACCAGGAATGGTAGTGGCTGCTTTATTTGCTTTCTTAGTTTCTTGGAGTCAATATTTATTAACTTTCTTGATTGGAGCTGGAAAGATTATGACACTTCCGCTGCTTGTATTCTCAACAGCCTCATCTGGAAATCCAGCATTAACAGCTGCAATATCAATCGTATTTATCTTTCCAGCAATAGTAATTTTGTTCTTTACCTCTAAATTCGTCTCAGGAGATTCTTCTGCGACATCTGGATTTGGCAAACTTTAATTAACCATAGAAAAGGCTACATAGAAGATGAGTGATTTAAAAATTTCAAATTTATTTAAAAGCTTTCCTGGAATGGATAGGCCTGCAGTTAATAATGTTAGTTTAGATATAAAAACAGGTGGATTAATAGCTTTTTTAGGCCCATCTGGCTGTGGAAAGACAACAATATTAAAAATGATTACAGGATTATTTCCACCTGATAGTGGAGATATAACTCTTAATAATGAATCTCTACTGCCAATTCCTACAGAGAAAAGAGGGGTAGTTATGGTTTTTCAAAACTATTTATTATTTCCTTATATGAACGTTAATGAAAATGTTGGCTTCGCACTCAAAATGAAGGGCATGGATAAAGGGGAAATTGATAAAAAGGTTAAGGATATGCTGGAGCTAGTTAAACTGCCAGATATTGGTAACAGGAGACCCAAACAACTATCAGGCGGTCAGCAGCAAAGAGTTGCACTTGCTCGTGCGTTAATTTCAAAACCAAGACTACTATTATTGGATGAGCCATTAAGTAATCTTGATGCGCATCTAAGAGATGAGATGAGAGAATTAATTGTAACTATTCAGCAAAAATTAAATGTCACAACAGTTTTCGTAACCCATGACCAAGAAGAAGCAGTTCTATTGGCTGATAATATTGCGTTAATTTTTGATGGTGAGCTTCAAAGTTTTGCATCTCCAAAAGAATATTATGAATCGCCAATTAATGAAAGGGCTGCAAGATTCTTTGGTGGCGTTAACTTTCTAAAATCTACAATAAAGAATCAAGAAATTGATACAGAGATTGGGGCTTTAAATTACAATCAAAAAAATAAAAAAGACTTGAATAGTAATCATTTACTTACTATCCGACCTGAAAATATAAAGATATCAAAAACCAACACTTTTAAAGAAAATTACTTTTCAGGAATTGTTACATCTATTATTTTTTCAGGAACAAATACTAGGTACAAAATTAAAATTAAAGATATTATTCTGGACTGTTCTGTCCAATCTGTAGGTAATAAAGAGATATCTAAGAATGATCAAGTCTTTGTCCACTTGCCCGAAGACAAGATATGGGGAATGAATGATTAAATCAAAAAATAAAATTCTATTTAATATAGATGAAGGCATAGGCAAACTTTCTCCTCATATGTTTGGTGCTAATCTAGAGCACATTGGTGAAGCAATATATAAAAATGGTGTCTGGGCAGAGGTCATTGAAAATAGGAAGTTTTGTGGCGCTGATAAATTTACTTGGGAAACAGGAGTCGCGCATGATCATTTAGATTTTGGAATTATAAAACCCTGGCAAGGTTTTAATCCTTCGGCAAAGCATGTCATGTATGCTCATTCAAATTCTGAATTTGTAGTTAAGGGTGAAGAACAAATAAATAGGTTTGGCAGTGGTAAACAATCTCAACAAATTACCATAAGAGAAAAAAGTGAAAAAAATAGAGGTATTAAACAGCCTATAAACGTAAATTTTGTTGATGAAGCACATCAATTCAGCATAATGCTAAAGGGGGCTGGTCAAAAAGTTTATATACAAATTGGTGAATTAAATTTTGTTATAAAAAGTCGCTCTAAGTGGTTTGAATTTAAAAAAAATATTAAGTTTAATGATTTAAAAACCAAAAAAACTTTATCTATTTCAATTAATAGTGATGAATTATTTATCGCCAATTGTTCTTTAAAGCCAAAAAATACAAATTTTGGTTTCAGGAAAGATATCACTAAATTAATTAAAGAATGGGTCCCTAGTTATCTAAGGTGGCCAGGTGGAAATTACCTATCTGGCTATAATTGGATTAATGGAATTGGAGATAAGAATTATCGTCTACCTTTTTATGACTATGCCTGGTATGAATGGGAAAACAATGACGTTGGAACTGATGAATTCATGCAGTGGTGTGAGTATATTGGAAGTGAGCCAATGATAACGATGAATACAGGCAATGGAACTCCTGAAGAAGCCGCTTCTTGGATTGAATATATCACCGGATCAACCAAAACAAAATATGGCAAACTTAGGGCAAAAAATGGAAGAGTTAAGCCTTATGATCTTAAAACCATATTTATTGGTAATGAAATGTTTGGAGGCTGGCAAATTGGTCATACAGATGCAAAAACCTATGCACTTAAATATAATAAATTTGTAAGAGCAATCAAGAAAGTTAATCCAAATTTAAGATATATTGCAGTAGGAGCTTGTGCGGATCATTTTGGTCATTGGAATGAAATAGTATTGAAAAATATCAGTGAAAGAGTCGATGAATTAAGTGTTCATTATTACTCTATAAGAACTGAAAAAGATAAAACACATCCTCATTACACCTCTAGATACATTCCTACAGTTGCTGCGTCAACAGAAGTAGAAATAATGCTTGATAAAACAATTGCTGAAATCAAAAAATATACCAAAAAAAATATTACCATTGCCTTTGATGAGTGGAATACCTACGTAGAAGCTGAACATCCAAACTATATTGAAAATTATAATATTTCTGATGCATTATATGCAGGCTCTTTATTAAATGCTTGTATTAATAGGGGTGATATGATTACAAATACTGGGGTGTATCACCTTATTAATGTGATGGGTAACTATAGGATAGACGGTCAAAAAATATGGAAAACTCCTACTACTTTAGTATTAGAATTATTTACTAAATATCACAAAGGAGAAATACTTAAAACGTCTGTAAGTAGCCCTACTTTTTCATCTCCCGCGCTTGGAAAACAGCCAGTATACAAAAATAATAAATTAATAGATGCTTCAGCCACCTATGATCAAAATCAGGTATGTCTTTCAATAGTAAACAAATCAGAAAAAGAAAGTTTAATAGTTTCAATACCCCAACATAAGAAAATAATAGCAAACTATTTAGTTAATGGTAGCTCACCAACTGACTTAAATGACAAGAAAAATCTAAATAAAATAGCTATTAAAAAAAATCAATTAGAATGTGGTGAGCATTTTGTTGAAATCCCACCTCATTCATTCAGCCTAATATTGATGAAAGTATAGACATATTAAATTGCCTAAATTGGAATAATTTATGGTGAAATAAATAAGTAAATTTTCCTTATCACCGTTACTAAATAACCCTCTTTAATTAACGACCCTAATTAATTTAAAGCATCTTTTAATGATTGCTATCGACTCTAAATAAATAGAATTATTATTAACTTAATATCTCTATTATTTTATTAATATAATTTTTTTTAATAAAAACAATATGTTGAATAATTTAATATAATTCAACTTGCACTGAAATTTTATATATACTAAAAATCAATCCTTATATTTAATAAGGATTTTGTTTTAAAACCTAAGGAGAAAAAATGAAACTAATAAATAAACTATTAGCTATCTCAGCTATTTCAGTTGCTCTAATGCCAGGAGTTGTTAGTGCTGACTGCGGTAAGGCAAGACTAGCTGATTTTGACTGGAG
>Ga0209091_10001711_pt1 | contig 19046 bp, 18 predicted proteins | sample ArcticOcean_MG_C_6_FD_187438 | JGI IMG/M metagenome (GOLD analysis project Ga0209091, IMG submission 187438) | Marine microbial communities from western Arctic Ocean - ArcticOcean_MG_CB8_128 (SPAdes) (version 2) | ecosystem: Environmental > Aquatic > Marine > Oceanic | place: Arctic Ocean...
GGAATATTCCCCAAAATATGTAGTACCATCTTTCAAAACTAATTTATCAAAATCAGTCTGTGCCCACACAATGCCTGTAATCAAAAGTAAAACTATATATCTTCTCATCTCTAAATGTACACATAATCAGCTGTATAAACAAAAAATCCTACAAGAATGAGTGTTAGTCTTCCTATTTGACTGTAGCACCCATTGTTTAGCCCCTATCCTAACACTTATTAGTTGAAACTGAATAGCCAGTGTATTACCAGTGGTTTCAGCCCAATTCAGCCCTTTTTTATACTAATCAGACTAATTTAGGCTATAAGCAAAAAACCCCGCTTATGCAGGGTTTATCGTCTATTAAAGTGCGGAGAGGGAGAGATTCGAACTCTCGATGCGGCTATAAACCGCATACCCGCTTAGCAGGCGGGCGCCTTCAGCCACTCGGCCACCTCTCCGTTAATTATATAATTTTGGGTCGAAAATTTACCTATTAATTTTTCTGTGCCAAACTATTAAGCACGGACAAACTGCTTTCCGCCAATTTGCTGGACTGCATTTTTTAATTCAAGTTTAAGTAAGATCTGCAACAGGGCTGTGATATTCATATCAACGGAGTTTGCTAATTCATCAATATGAACAGGGTCATGTCCCAGATTTTGTATTATCATTCGTTCTTCATCGGTCAATTCAATGGAAATGTGTTTTTGCACACTTTGCACAGGATTAAACAATCGTGGATTTATCTCACGGATAATCTCTTCTCCGCTGTAAACAGGTATTGCCCCATTACGAATAAGGCGATTAGCACCTATACTTTGTTTATCTGTAATTCTTCCAGGGACAGAAAAAATATCCCGATTTTGATCCACTGCATTTAGAGCCGTTAAAATCGCACCACTCTTATCTCCTGCTTCCACCACAACTGTCGCATGAGCTAATCCAGAAATAATTCTGTTTCGTTGTGGGAAGTTTCCACGATCTGGTTTAGTCCCCAATTTAAACTCACTGATCAGAGTTCCTTTTTCACATATTGCTTCTGCTAGTATTTTATTTTCAGCAGGATAAATCACATCCAGTCCCGACCCTAAAACTGAAATGGTCCTACATCCACCTTCAACAGTTGTTTTATGGGCAATCGTATCTACACCGCGTGCCAAGCCACTTACGATGGTAATATTATTAGAAATAAGCTCTGAAGTGAGTTTCTGTGTCACAGATTTACCATATGGTGTAAAGCGTCGTGTGCCAACAATCGCAATAACATCTTCTTTATACTGCAGCGGCTGGCCTTTGCAATACAATACCACTGGTGGGTTGTAAATCTTTTTCAGTAGCATAGGATAATGATCATCCCAGAATGAAACAATTGAAATTCCAAGTTTTTTTGCAGCTTCTAATTCCTGAATTCCAAAATCAAAATTTGTATATTTTTTTATCTGTTCCGCAGTTCTCTTATCAACCCCATTAGCAGTACATAATTCTTTAAACGATAATTCAAACGGATTGATATCCATTCCCATGTTTGATACTAATAAGCGAACCCTCTGGCGCCCAATTTTGGGCACATTCAAGAGATTTATTAGTTTTATCAAATCCAATTATTGTACCGCTTTTGACAATCTTGAAATAAGGGTTTCCAGGCCATCACCAGATACAGCGGAAATGACAAGAATATCTTGGTCAAATTTTCCCCATTCTTCTGCTAATTCATTATTGATATCTGATTTTGTCCTGCAAATCAAAATAGGTTTTATATCCAAATCCGGATTGAACTGAAGAATCTCGTTTTCCAATGTTTTAAAAGATTGAAAGGGCGTTTCATCAGTCCCATCAATCAGATAAAGTAAAATTTTATTTCGTTCAATATGTTTTAAGAACTGATGACCTAATCCCTTTCCATCACTGGCACCTTCGATCAAGCCGGGAATATCCGCCATGACAAAGGAACTATAATCACCATATTTCACAATTCCCAAATTCGGTTCAAGTGTCGTGAAAGGATAATCGGCGATTTTTGGTCGCGCAGCAGAAATTCTAGATAGTAAGGTTGATTTTCCAGCATTGGGTAGTCCTACCAATCCAACATCAGCCAAAACCTTTAATTCAATTTCATAATGTCCGGTTTCCCCAGGCAATCCCGACTGAGCCTTGCGTGGTGCCCTGTTGGTGGCTGTTTTAAAACGAAGATTACCTTTCCCGCCTATACCACCCTTACAAACAATAATTTCTTCGCCATTTTCAACAAGATCTGCTACAATGGTATGGTTATCTTTCTTCCGGATCAAAGTTCCTACGGGTACAAGGACAGTTATATCTATGCCGCTCTTCCCGGCTTTTCTGGCGCCGCCGCCGGCACCGCCGTCATCTGCTTTATATTTTCGCCGGTATCTTACATCTTGAAGGGTATGCAAATTTGCATCTGCTTTAAAGAAGATATGGCCACCTCGGCCACCATCACCACCATCTGGGCCACCTTTAGGGACAAATTTTTCCCGTCGGAAATGCACTGCTCCCCTACCGCCATTCCCGGCCTGGAGTTCAACTTCTGTAAAATCGATAAACATAAATATTTTAACGGAATTTTTCCGTTATGAATTAAAAGGTGAATTTATATGTCAGAAAAATCTTAGGCCATATTGGCAACAATCTCGCCACCAAACTCGGAGCATTTCAATTTGGTTGCCCCTTCCATAAGCCTATGGAAATCGTAAGTAACACGTTTTTGTCCGATCGCTCCCTTGATCCCATTTACAATTAAATCGGCGGCTTCCTGCCAGCCCATATACTCTAACATCATTACACCTGATAATATAACAGAACTTGGATTCACCTGATCTTTTCCGGCATATTTTGGCGCAGTACCATGAGTGGCTTCAAAAATAGCGTGGCCAGTGATATAATTTATATTTGCACCCGGGGCAATCCCGATTCCGCCTACAATTGCTGCCAATGCATCTGAAATGTAATCTCCATTCAAATTAAGAGTGGCAATCACGTCATATTCTGAAGGGCGTAATAAAATTTGCTGCAAGAATGCATCTGCGATCACATCTTTTACTATGAGTTCTTTTCCGTCTTTTTTGATGACCTGCCACGGGCCACCGTCTAGATCTGTCGCCCCATACTCCCTTTTTGCAACTTCATATCCCCAATCCCGAAATGCACCTTCAGTGAACTTCATGATGTTCCCCTTATGGACAAGAGTTAGAGAATTTCGTTCATGAGATAATGCATAATCAATGGCTGAGCGGACCAATCTTTCAGTCCCTTCTATGGAAACAGGTTTTACTCCCAAACTACAGGTATCAGGGAAACGGATGTTAGTCACACCCATCTCATTAATCAAAAATGATTTTACTTTTTCTAAGTCTTCCGTCCCTTCCATCCACTCGATACCTGCATAAATATCCTCGGTATTTTCTCTAAAAATGGTCATGTCCACCAACTCCGGTTCCTTTACCGGTGATGGCACACCTTCAAACCATCGTACAGGACGAACACATGCAAAAAGATCCAGCTTCTGACGAAGCGCAACATTCAAGGAGCGGATTCCACCCCCGATCGGTGTCGTTAGGGGCCCTTTAATTGCAACAAGATGATCATGAATTGAATCAAGCGTGGCTTGTGGAAGCCATTCTCCGGTTTTATTGAAAGCTTTCTCCCCGGCTAAGACTTCAACCCATTCAATCCGTCGTGAATCGCCATAGGCTCTTTCAACCGCTTTATCAAATACATGCACAGCTGCATGCCAAATATCAGGACCAATTCCATCACCTTCGATAAAAGGAATGAATGGGCAATCCGGAACTATCATTCGTCCGTTTTCCATTTTCATCTTTCGTGCGCCATTCATACTGCAGTTTCCCCCGCTTTCTTTTTGGTATCGGTTTTCGGTTTTTCTTTTTTTTCTTTTTTGTCTTTAGGTTGTTCGGTTTTATCCTTATTCTTATAATCTGTTAGATAAAACCCAGACCCCTTAAAAATTAGGCCCGTGCCGCCACTTACAATTCGTTTTACAGCACACTTTTGCTGTTCACAATTTGGTTTTTGTGTTAAGACAGAAGATGTCATGGTTTGAAAATGTTCGAACCTCTCTTCGCATTCTGAACAAATATAATCGTAGGTAGGCATTAAAAATGATTTATTATAGTAAAATTCTAGTATCGAAGTTAAAAATATTCAGACGGAGTATTTAGACAATAATGCATCATTTACACCAGATGGGACAAAAGCGGAAATATCTCCACCATTTTTCACCACATCCTTTACAACCGTAGAATTCAAATGAATGTATTTTTCATCAGGCATCATAAATAAGGAAGCAATGTCTGAGTTAAGATGGAAATTCATCATAGCCATCTGAAATTCAAACTCAAAATCGCTCACATGACGAAGACCTCGAATGATGGCAATTGAATCAGAATATTTTGCATAATTAACTACAAGTCCAGTGAATTGGTTTACCTTAATATTATTGATATGTTTTATTGAATCGGTTATTAAAGCCAACCTTTCTTCAACAGTGAATAATGGATCTTTTTCCACATTTACAGCAACAACAAATTCAAGGACATCAAATAATTTTGCTGCCCGTGTTGCGATATCGATATGCCCATTATGAATGGGATCAAATGTTCCAGGATAAATAATTTTTCTCATAAGTTTGTCCAAGTTAAAATTCGTGTATTTCCATAATCCGTCATATCTGCATCGAAGAATGAAGCCTGACTCTTTTCACATTCTAGAATGAGTTTACCATTTTTATTTAAACGTTCATAAATTGTCTCGACAAGAGTTTTAAGATCAAATCGACCGTAAGGAGGATCGGCAAAGATAAGGTCAAAAGATCTGCCTTCTTTTAAAAAACTAAATACATCCATTTTAATAAAAGAATAATCTACCCCATGAAATTTCAGTGAATTTTCTTTCATTAATGCTAAACTTTTTCCATGTTTTTCTACAAAGGTGACAAAGGAAGCACCTCGACTTGAAGCTTCTAATCCCATAATTCCGGAACCGGAAAAAAGATCCAAAACAGATGAATAATGAAAGGGAACTAGTTTATCAAAAATGCTTTTTCTCACCCTTGATTTTGTTGGGCGATATGGCATTTTTTTAGACATTTTAATGGGAATGCCTTTGAATCGTCCTGCAAGGATTTTCATTTAATCTTCTAGGATGGAAACATAAAATCCAGCTCTTGGTTCGGGATGGTCAGCTTCGTTGAATAGAACGAATTTCCTGAGAAGTATATCATCGCCGAGATTGGAAATAATGGCACTAGCTTGAAGAATATCCGCTTTATTTCTCACCCAAATGAGCATAGGCCCATATATCTGGTTTTCTGTAAATGCCTGTTCAAAATACTTTAAAGAATAATCAGTAAGTAATGTATCTAGTTGAATCATTAAATCCATTTTAGATAAACCACCTGATGCAACATCTTTCGAATTTTTGGGAAGATCGAAACTATAATACCATAAAAAGATTGTACTATCTTGTCCCGTCGCCTCCACTGAGAAAGATGTTGGACTTACATCTAAAATATTTTCTATATTGGGATTGATTCCGCTTAAATATTCTAAACTCACAAAAGATTTAGTAATAGTGAGTGCATTATAACGATCCAGATCTGTTTGAGTCAGGAGTGATAATAAAGCTGAAGTAATAGATTTGGATTGTGTCAGCAGATTATTTGATGGTGGCTGGATTCCCTTTGGCTTAGAAATTTCATTTCCTGAATCTCCCGAACGTTCAATGGAAAAACCTTTATCCACTCCAAAATATTGATTATTCAGTTCTCGTTGTAACTTCAAATAATTGAATCCGATAAATAATCCAACAATTAACAGGAGTCCAAGAGCAGGCCCTGTTACTATTTGGTGAAATACCTTTTCTATAATTTCTTCCTTTTCATCTTTTACTTCTGTTTCAACAATAGCATCTTCTTCCACCTGCGCTGGAATAACAGTTGTAAAAAAGAAATCGACTATACCCGGCTCATCGAAAAAGTTAAAAGAATGGCCAACAGAGTGACTGGTAATCAACTGTGTTAATTGGTTTGCTTCAAATTCTGGAATACCTCCAACATACTGATCATTAACATCCACACCTTTAAACGGTGATGGAATTCTGAGATCTGATGATTCCCATGCAGCGGTTGATTGGCGTCCCAATTTTTGTGGACAAAAAACTGGAATATCATCTAATTCAGATTCCTCCAGCCCCAATGCAGCTAAAGTAATTTCGTTTTTTTCATCTGTGGTAGAAATTACTTTTGCTACCCCTCCAGTAAACGCAACCTTACCCATGTCAAAGCGGTTATTCTGAACTTTCATAAAATCATACTGATTGCCTACTCGCTGTATAATTGCAGCTTCCGACACGCCCGATCCATCAAGGTAAAGCGAACTCACAGGCCCCATCCAACTTGGTGTTCCACCTAATTCAGTAATAGAAAGTTTAATTGTTCTTATAAGGGCATTTGAGACACTACAAACATGTATATTGGATTCATCCGGTAGATAGACTTGTCCAAAAATGGAAACAGCCTGCGAATTTGGTCTGGCTTTTTGTGATTCAATCCAGTAGATATAATCTATACAGTCTTCCCTTGAAAGATCCAGATCTGATTCTACAATGGAATGTGTAATTATTTTGTCGGGGAGACCAACAACAACGTCTTGGCCATCAAAGGGATATGTCTCTTTTGATTTACGGAGTGCTGATCCTAAAACAGAGTTTAATTCCGCTTCATCATAAATAATAGATGTAATGCTTTCTGAAAATGGAACTCGAGCCAGACTCTGCAATACAGATGAATCACCATCGCGAACCCAAGCGGCACAAAGGAGAAATGTATCTGAAATAACTAAGCCAACCATATGTGTCCAGTAAGCTTAATCCCAGCTTTGTTGTCCGTCTTTAATTATACCGTGACTATTTGCCTTGAACGAGAATAATAAATAACGGGACTCTTTGATAGTTTCTTTTATCGGACTTGAAACTTTCAAACTAGCACCATCTTCTCCAATTTCCATTTGATAGGGAATATTAGTAAGTGGGCAATAATAATTTGAAGAATCGGGTAAATATGTTTTATAATACTCTATTGCTTCAACACGCTTCATAGGCTCTTCTTTTACAATTTCAATGAAGTTTTCTTCGCTTTCATATCCCGATAAATCTTTTTTTCGGATATAGGATGTATCAATTCTACCCAAATCTTCTGCATATAATGCAATTTGAACCGTAGTATCATTGACTGTGTCCTTTCGAAAACTTTTGAATCCAAATGTTGTGTCAAATTCAAACTCAAAAGATTCGCCAATATCTACAATAAATACCTTCCCGCCAATAGTGATCTGCTGTTCATCTATGAACAATGAATCCGCCACAACAGAATCCCTGGCTGCATTTATCAAAGTCATAGCTTCCAGGAAATTTGGATTGTAGCTCCCAATTAATCTTGAATAAAACTCTTCAACATCGTAAAGATTTTGCATTCTATGACGACTCTCTTTCCGGAAATGTGCTTCTTCTTCCCAAATTGCAACGGGTACATAGATTACAATTATTAGGAAAAACATCGCAAGTATTATTGCTATTTCAAGAAAATCAGTTTTGTTTTGTTGCGATAATTTCATACTTAATTTATTATAAAGTGATTTGTGATTTCAACTTTTCAAGTGTCTTAGGGCCAATCCCCTTGACTTTTAACAGATCATCTAAACTTTTAAATGGACCGTAATCATCGCGAAATCGAATAATTCGTTCAGCTGTGACAATTCCAATTTTTGGAAGTTTCACCAAATTCTTCTTTTCTGCAGTGTTAATATTAATAATTTCTGTCTGCGGTTTATAATCCTTTTCTGTAGATGAATTTAATCCTTCTCTTTTACTAATATCATAAGCTAATGTTGCTTTCTTTTCGAATGTTTCTTTTTCTATTAAAGTAACTGGTTTAAAATCATCATACAGGTGACTTCCTTGGTATAATTTCACTCCATACCCGACAGTAAGTGTACAAACCAGAAAAAGGATGACATGCTTTTCCTGTTGGGTAAATAATGTCATTAAAGATCTATTTTCGATAGAGGCTTTAAAACTGGTCCAAGATCTTTTCCAAGTGATTCAATCAATTTTTTAGTACTGCTGGACAATTTTGTAGGCGTTTCAATCTGTATCTTTACCAGTTGATCTCCATTAGATCTATTCCTTAATCGTGGGAATCCTTTGCCTTTCAATCTCAAAACTTGGCCTGATTGGATCCCCGCTGGAATCTTGAGCCCTGCTTTACCATCTACAGTAGGGATTTCTATCTTTCCTCCCAATACAGCAGTGGGATACGAAATTGTGACTTCAAGTAATACATTTTCACCGTCTCGGACAAAATATTCATGATCTTCTTCCACAAATACAATGATTAGATCACCTGGCGTTTTTGAAATATTCTCATTCCCTTGTCCATTCAAAGTCATATAATTCCCTTCCTCCACACCAGCAGGGACATTCACTTTAATGGTTTCTTCTTTTTTGATCATTCCATCCGGACCTGATCCAGTAGGACGATTTCCAATCCTTTTACCGGAGCCCTCGCAATGAGGACACACAGATGTAGATCGCATATGTCCAAGAATTGTATTCTGTACCGTAGAAACTTGCCCCTGACCTTTACATGTTGGACATGTGATAAATTCAGCACCCGGTGCAACAACCGATCTTTTAATCTTAATTTTTTTCTCAATACCCTTTGCAATCTCTTCAAAAGTTAATTCCAGTTTAATCTGGATATCAGTCCCACGTCCTTGAGATCGACCTCTACCACTACCCCCAAAGATACTCTCAAAGGGGCTTCCACCAAAAATATCACCGAATTGCGAAAAGATATCATCCATGCTCATATGAACACCGCCACCACTAAACCCGCCAGGACTGCCGCCTGCATCACCCATCCCTACACCGGCATGTCCAAATTGATCATAACGAGACCGTTTTGAGGCATCACTTAATATAGAATATGCTTCTGCTGCTTCTTTAAAATTTGTTTCTGCGTCCTTATTATCAGGATTGCGATCTGGGTGATATTTCAGAGCAAGTTTTCGGTAAGACTTTTTAATCTCATCTTGAGTTGCATTTTTGGAAACACCAATTATATCATAAAGATCTCTCATTTCTTATTCACAATCACTTTTGCATGGCGAATCACTTTATCACGATAGGTATATCCCTTTTCAAAAACGCTCAAAATCACATGGTCATCCATGGCATCATCTGTCTGTGTCATCATTGCATCATGTATCTCAGCATCCATTTCGTCTCCAACTTCACCAAACGATTTTACATCTAACGATTCCAAAAATTTATGGATCTTTGCCTCCACTAATTTCATCCCATCTTTCAAGGATTCATTAGTTGCATTCGATGAGTCGAGCATTCGGTCAAGATCGTTCATGATAGGAATAAATCCTTTGATTACATTTTCACCATCATATGTTAGTAATGCGGATAATTCATCTGCTTTTCGTCGTCGAAAGTTGTCAAATTCAGCTTTAAGACGAAGATGTTTATCCACTGTCTCATCCAATCGCATCTCCAATGATTTGACAATTTCTTTATCTTTTGAAAGTTGTTTAGCAACTTTGGTTTTAGCTGTTTTAGAGCTTGATTTTCTTTTTGATTCTTTTTTTAATGTTTTAGGCACAATTCACCCTAAATAATAGTTTTATTGAAAAAATACAGCCCGGAATTTAAGAGTTTGTAATCCGTTTGGACAATGACAGAAAAGTTATGCTATTTTAAAAAGTTAGATGCAGCACGATAACTGCCAATCAACGTGATGACAACAACTAAAGAGAAAAGCCAGATCCACACGACTGGGTTAAATGAAAGACGAATGCTCCAAGATGTAAAATTGGTAAAAATATAATTAATAGCTTTAACTGATCCTAATAGAGCTGGATACACTAATAGAGATGAAATGAGACCAATAAAAACGCCCTCTATGATAAAAGGTAATTTAATGAACATCCTGCTGGCGCCAATCATTTGAAGAGATCTGATCAATTCCTTACGAGAATAAACGGATAATTTCACTGTATTATAAATGATCAAAACAGCCAAAATAATAACTATCCCAGCCAGATAAGGAAACCTATCTATAACGCGGCTGTAATTTCTTTCTATTTTCTTAATTAAGTTTCCCTGATATCGAACTTCTTCAACTCGACCTATTGATCTTATATTTTTAATTATAGGTTCCACCCTGACTAAGTCTCTGCTAGTCCTGGATAAATTTACCACGGCGCTCACTGGCAATGGGTTGTACCCTAATATATCCGTTATATCTTCACCGAACTGATCTTTGAAGATTCGAACTGCATCTTCTTTCTCAATAATCGTTGCGGTACGAACACCTTTGATTTTTTTTATTTGGTGAATCAGCCCAACGGCTTCTTCATTGGAAACATCCTGCTTAAAAAACACCTCAATCTTGTATTTTGACCTTAGATATTGTAATACTTTGTGAGTATTATCTCCAGCAGTAGCTAAAAGGCCCACAATGAATAATGAAATAAACAAAGACATAATAGCTGTGAATGCCGTCATTTTATGTCGCCAAACATTCTTCATCCCCTCAGTAATAAGGTAATAAAACTTATCCATTACCGTCCCCGTAAAATACCATCTTTGAGTTCATAGATTGGTCGTCCTCGGCCCTTAATCAAATTATAATTATGAGATGCCATTAAGATAGTCGTCCCAGTTTCATGGATTGTTTCAAGAAGTCTCACCAATTCAAAAGAAGCGACAGGATCTAAATTTCCTGTGGGTTCATCTGCAAGCAAAATATCAGGCTCTTTTATAATAGCTCTCGCAAGGCAAGCACGTTGCTGTTCCCCCCCGGATAATTCATTTGGCAAATGATGATTTTTCCCTTCTAAACCTACAAGTTCAAGTGCTTCTTCCACCCTTTCAGGAATTTCCCGTGCTGAATATCCAAGAACATGTAAGGGAAGTGCAACATTCTCAAATAAGTTTCGGTCATCCAAAAGTTTATAATCTTGAAAAACCATGCCAATGGATTTACGAGCTTTTGGAATTTTTCGATATGTCATGCTCTTAGATGAAAAACCATTTACCTTAACACGCCCAGCATCCGGTAGCAAATCAAAATACATCAATCGCATGAGGGTAGTTTTACCAGAACCCGTTGGACCAATCAAAAAGGAGAACTCTCCATCCTCGATGGTTAGGTTTAAATTATTAACCCCAGAACCTTTTTGGTGGGCATAAGTTACATTTTGGAATTCAATCATGGAAAAATCAAGTGTGTTTTAAGATGCTGAAAATAGGAAGAATACAAGTGCATTGAATGATTTTTCTTCGTCTAATCATAAGAAATTTAACCTTTGAGTAGATATGGGTTTTCCAATTATTTTTTGAGGAAGAACCATTGTAGCTTCCGCACCTGTAAAATAAAATTATTTGGCGACATGGACACTTATATTATTCTTGATTGTATTCTAGTTATCTTTTCTATTATCATGCTTTGGAAAGGTGCGGACTGGCTAGTTGACTCTGCTTCCGAAATTGCACATACTCTAAAAGTATCTGATTTGATTATCGGGCTTACAGTTGTAGCCTTCGGGACATCTGCACCGGAATTTGCTGTAACCATTAGCGCTGCAATATCGCAACAAACAGATATATCCATTGGGAATGTAATTGGTTCCAATATTTTCAATCTTGGTTTTATTCTTGGTGGTACTGCCATAATTCATCCCATAACCACCTCATCAAAATTATTTAACCGTGATGGGCTCTTTTTGCTTATGACAACGGCATTGATTTTCTTTCTCTTTTTCGGTTTTGATGGTTGGACACCCAATGATTCATTTACTATGATAGAAGGTATATTATTATTTTCCTTATTAATTGGATATATTGCTTTCTTATTTATCAAAAAGGACCCTCCTGAAGAAGTGCACCCTAACAATGCCAGTTGGAAAACCTATGCCTTTTTCATGATCGGTCTTTTTATGATAGTTTATGGCGGACACCTTATGGTGAAACATGCGTCTAGTGTAGCCCAATATTTGGGCGTATCTGATTGGGTCATTGCCGTAACCATTGTAGCTGCAGGAACATCGGCACCTGAATTTGCAACGTCCATATCAGCAGCCCTTAAAGGACGGCACGGGATCGCATTGGGTAATTTGATTGGGAGCGATCTTTTTAATTTATTGGGTGTGTTGGGATTAGCAGGGATTATTAATCCAACATTAATCGGAGAAGATATATATAATAGTGTTTTTCTTCTGGTAATTATGGTAGGAATTACCCTATTTATGATTCGTACCAATTGGCGAATCAGTCGCGCAGAAGGAACAATTCTCGTTCTGATTAATTTGGTTCGCTGGTATTACAATTTCTCATCTTAGGCATATAAATTATTCTCATTGATGTAATCCCATACTGGGAGCGTCACCATATAGCGAATTGTTTTATTTTCTACCCATCTATGGCGAATATTGCTGGATGAAATTTCAAAACGAGGAATATTGGCAAATTGTATGCGATGGAGAATCCAGGATGGAATATCACTAGGACGAAAACCGGGACGAATTGCAACAATTACTTGGCACTCATTCAATATTTCTTTTGAATCTTTCCAATTATGAAAGTCTAGTAAACTATCGCTTCCAATCAGATAAAATGTATCGTTGATGTCTGAACCTATTTCTTCCTTGATAGCCCTGATTGTGTCAATGGAGTAAGAAACTCCCCGCCGTATTATTTCCATATCAGATATTTCAAAATTAGGATTTCCTTCAACAGCAATTTGTAGCATTTGAAGACGGTTTTTTATAGGCGTGATCTCTGTTTTATGCGGGGGTTGATAAGCAGGAACAAACAGAATTTTATCAAAATTCTCTTCTTCACAAACTGTTTGAGCAATGAGCAAATGTCCTATATGAGGCGGGTCAAATGTGCCGCCAAATAAACAGATTTTCATTATTGCCCTTTATCAATCTTTTTTTGAATATCTTGGATTACTTCCTTCGCATCATCAAAAAGACCATGTTCTGCCAGATTCATTTCATTTTCAACTAACAAATCTTGTGCTTCATTAATTTGCCGATTATTTGCTAGTGCTTTGATCATTCCTTGGCGAGCAAGATGAACCACACCCGTATCGTAATAATTATCAACAACACGTTCGAAGGCAATTTTTGCAGATTCATATTCGTCCATTTTCATGTAAAGAATCCCCGTTTCGTACAATTTCAGCCCTAATTTTTCCCGCAATAATTCAATAGATGTTAATACTTCGCCCTTCAGTTTTGACTGTTGGAAATCATCTAAGAATTCCTGATATCGTTCCAGAGCTTTTTCCGTGTACTCTTGATCATGGTAATATTTTGGTGATTCAATCCGGTACGCTTCACATATCTTGAATCGGGCGTCTTCAACAAAAGGGCTAAACCCCATACGCCTTGTAAGCTTTTCATATTCGGCGATCGCCTCTAAATATTCTTCATTCCTGAAGTAAGCTTCTCCCAGAAAATATTGGGCATCATCTCCAAATTCCGAACCAGTACCTCGAATAACAATCTGTTTAAAATCAAGTTGGGCTTGAAGGTATTTCTCATTGTCCAAATTTTTCAAACCAATATTGAATCGCTCCTGTAGGGCAATTTCATCATTATGTCTTGATCCGGCACAAGAGGTCAGAAACAGGCTAATTAATATAATGATACAGTAATTTAAATTTTTCATATTATTAAAAACTTATAGTAAAAGCAACACCACCAACGCCGCCAGGGTTATAAGGGTTGTATAATAAACTTACATCCGTTTCGATGGTGGTTGGATTCAGTTTTTCGCGGGATTGTTTCTGGTTAGTTAGGACGGCTTCTAACCCACTAATTACATGGTTAAATAATAAGGCAGTAATACTAAACTTTGCTCTATCTAACATTTTGTTCGAATTAAATCTTTGATCAATATAGTCTGCTTTAAAAGGTGTTTTAATCACGATTTCAGTACTGTCTTCTAATTGTTTTTCTTCCCAATACCAATCTGTATTAGCATCTGACCACCCTCCAACAAATTGATCATATTTCCCAATATTTTCATAAAAATGACGATCTCGTACTACATTGACTAAATCCGAATCTAAATATCCCGAAATCATCCCTAAACTGTCAGATGTGATAAATTCACCATATTGTGCAGCAAGATCACCAGACAAATGCAATAATAAATGATGCGTTCCTTCATAATTACTCATGGCCCTGAAATCATTTTCTGTCCATTGCCTATCGTTATGTTCAATTTTACCAGTAGGACCATATACAGTGAAATTATACCAAGTGTCTATATCCCAATTGGAATCAGCAAAACCTTGGTATTCATCTCTCAATGTATTTGCCTTTTTATTGAAATGGTTCCAGGCTACAATACTACCAAGTTCTAATCCCAGAAAAGAAGCCGTTTTCCACATAGGAGACTTATTGTAATACTGCCCAGCCCCTGGAAGAACTAAGGACATGATAAGGGGTTTCCCCGGATAATTTATACTTGGTTCCTCAATGATAACCACAGATGATGAGTCCTGTGCCATTATTGGTGTTAAGGGTAAAAAAAACAGGCTAAAAATCAAAAAGAACTTTAACATAAGTCCGCCCTTCATTAAATATCTTGCCTGTGGCCCTGAAATCATTTCCATATGTAATTGTTGCTTCATTAATCTCACGTTCGAATTCGTTTATAGGTTGATGATATTCCACCTCTATAGCGGTGGGGAAGTTATAAAAGGAAAACCCATTCAACCGCCATTGAATTCCCACTGATTTTTTTAACGAATATGTGTCTGTCCAAGCATCCCCAACTTGAAAAATGGCACCTAATGTACTATTTTGCCAAATTGTCCACTTTGCTTTATAATGGTTTTCCATAAAAATTGGCATCCGGAATGTTGCATCTATCATTGCACTGTGTGTTCCTTGAATAGAATAGAATGGATATCCCTTCAACCCCGGTAGTCCACCCAAATAAAAATGAAAAAATGAATCAACATCATTATTGGAAATCCAACCGACTTGACTCGATAGAGAAATTGTCCATCTATTTTGCCCCGGTATCTCATAATGAATAGATCCACCTGCCTGCAATCGTCCCAAGTTGTTATCATCCCATTCTTCAGTTAAAGTTCCAGATTCTGACAAATTCAACCCTTCGATAAATTTATTTTTCTCTAGATCAATCTTGGCCCATACTTTAAATCCTTTGGACGGATTGATTCCTTTATCCAGGCGTCTTTTGATCATATCCAATGACCAGTCTGAACTAAGAGACCAGCCTTGGAAGTAGTCATAAGCTGCCCCTGCTTCAATTCCTTCTGATGGTAATTCTTGATTAATAAATGCCCGGTACCATTGCCGGGTTCCGGAAAGTTCTAACAAACTACCAAAAATGGGAATTCTCATTCCAGTCCGAAATTGAACTAATCGGAATTTTATATCATCTTCAATATCGTAAATCCCTTGATAAATTGAATTATCTGTTGTGTTTCGGGTTAAATAAAAAGTCTCAAAAAATAGAGTTGGATATAATCTCTTAAAATCAAAAATGAAGAATAAATCCACGTCATTATCTTGGTTTAAAGAAGCTCCCCCAAATAACGACAAACGATTTATCACTTCACTGGAATAAAAATAAAATCCCGGTTTAAAGGTACCATAGTCCATCATCACCTTGGGCATTATGAACATGTTGGGAAATTGATCTACATAAGGCTTCGCTTCAGTTTTATTAAGCGTCAAAATAGGCTCAGAAAATCCTGAATTATTTTGATAGTAGTTGGGTGAATAACCAACGAAATCTTCTGGAATCAAGTGAATTGAATCTAGAAGTGAAATGGTGTACGCTCCATTTTTATATAAAGAGTACAAGACCCGTCCATCTTTAGCGATATCGGGCATAAATGCTCCACCGGTTAGATTGGTAATATATCCAGATATTGTATCTATTGGATTCACCATAAACAAATTATATATCCCACTCTTATCTTGGGAATAAATTTGCATTCCATCCTCGGAAATGGAGATATTCCTTTCATCGAAATGTGGATGGTTTTTATCAAAACCAATTTCCTGTGTTTTTAAATCAAAATACCCAATATTTCTGTAATGGTGGGATGTGATATCGAAAAATAAGAAATAAGATGATTTATCATAGGTTAAATGGCTTAGAATGGGACGATCAGTGAGATTACTTATCTTTCTTGATTGACTTGACTTTAAATCTAAAATGAATACATCCTGACCACCATCGTAAGTGGCCAGGTAAGCGATGGTACTGTCTTTATCAATAAAAACTGGATTAAAAGCCCGAGCATCAAATGTCAACCTTTCTTCTTTTTCTGTCTCAAAACTGTAAGAATAAATATCATAGAATTTTGAGCCATGCTTATTCGGGAATTTTGGCTTTTTACTATAATAGATGATTTCGCCATTTGAATGCCATGTCGGTGCAGAATGTACACTACCCATAAGTTTTATTTCTTCTCCCGTATCAATATCGTAATAGAATAAGTCAGTTTGCCCAAAATAATCATTCTTCTTGTTTGAAAGATATGCAAAACCATTTTTTTCTGGATGCCATTTAGGAAATATGTTGGTCGTCCCTTCTTTCTGGACCTGTATTCCTTCAACCGGATTTATCTCAATGGGTGATACGAGCATATTATATTTTAATTCCAGTGATGTTTTAAACGAATCATAGACATCATCCCCATGATCCCCTAGAACATTCTCCATGGCATCTCCAATCGAGAATTGCATTGGAGATGAAAGTTCTATCATGATTTCTTTCAATTTTTCAGGTCCATATTCATTTGCAATAAAAGTTGAAAGTGCAAAACCAGAATTATAGGTTGATTCATTCCCAATTCCTTTTTTTCCAAAGGTATTCATTTCCGTAAAAGATAATAACTTCTCATGGATTGCCTTATCTCGAAGGATCATATCACGATGGGTGTCCCAATGGTCCCAATCTGCATTTTCGTACATGTATTGGGCAATACCTTCGGCAAGCCAAGGTGGAACGACAGTTCCCGGTATAGGGTAGCTAATAAGCGTGTTGGGATATCCATACAACACATCGGGGCGTTTTTCTTTTTCGTAATTCATGAATTGAAGATAGGCACCTGGAAACATTGTTCCTGCTTTCATTGCTTTTTGCAGGGATACAATATGGGCAAATTCGTGTGTGATCACATTTTGTAACCAACGATGGCTGCCACGTAGTGCAAAATCTAAAGGCGATGCCCAGATCATGATTTTATTATCATAATAATAGGCTGCGCCATTGGAGTAATCATCCGGATCAATCAAAATGAGATGTGTTTTTTCTTTGGGTTTAAATTCATAAAATCCAGTGATTTTTGGATATATATGCTCTGCAACAGTAGCCGCTTCCCGTGCCGTCATTTCTGTTTCATCATGAAAATGAATTTGGAAATGCTCTGTCTCAAAAGTTTGCCAATTTAATTCCGGATGGTTATACTCTACCTGGGCAAAACCAAAGGAAGCCAAAATAGTAAAATAAATAATATTTTTCATCAGTGAATGACAGCAATCTTAATGATATTCGTCTCTGTCTCAATATCTCCAATCACGGCAACATGCGCAAAATACACACCTGATTCCACATCAGATACGTCCCAAACCCATTCAGTGATTTGGTTTCCGAAATGAGAGATATCTTCATTCCAAGTTTTAATGTAATACCCCGCTAAATTATACAGGTTTACTTCTACCTTTTTCGCACCAATAGTTTCTATACGAATTGTACCTGTATTTTCTCGGATCGGATTTGGATAACAGTAGGAACGGGTTAAACTTTTTTTATTTGAATCATCAAACGTATAATTCAGTTTTATTTTTCGGCTTCTGCCCCAATTCCCATCTTCAAAAGACCATTCATTCCCATTTGTTTCTGTTGCATCTCCAAATTGATAAATGGCAGACCGGGTCAAAATTGAATTCTTTCCTTTGATATTTTCCAGCGCCACCAATTCATCACCTTTATTGGATGCAATTTTGTAATGAACATTCCCCTGATAATCAAAAATATAAACCGAAGATGAATCTGCAGATTTCGCCACAATTTCGGGATGCTCGTCATTAAACAGATCCCTCGCTAGTATCGGGGATTGCAATTCCATTTTTAATTGGAACCCAGCCATAATAGTTAGATCTGAATTAAAAGCATATAATATCCCCAATGAATCCAAAGCTAAAACATCCAAAGATGCATCAAGGTCTAAATCAATGCCGGCAATGGTTTGAAATGATAAATCTTCCCATTTTGTAGTAGTGCCATCAAAATCTGTGATGGAAATACCTGAATTCCCCAGATCAATTCCATAATTGAAGGAAGATGTAAAGATTCTTTTTGAATGAATATTCCATCCACTTTGGCTATAAAGGATTCTGCTTTCTAAATCATTCTCCCAAATACTAAATAAAAGAGAATCAATTATTTGCTCTTGCGTATTCGATAATGAACCATCATTAAATCTAAAATCTAATTGAGAGAAAAGTGTATAATCATCAATCCGTTCAATAATTGAGATGGTTGTTTTATCAGATTGCCTTTGGAAATCAAATTCAACTTCCTGGTTATCGAAAATAACTAATTGTAGAAAATTCTGTTTAGTTGAAAAACTATCAGTAGTGGCAAACCATAAAGAATCTTTACCACCAAATATCTCATTGACGCCATCATTATCTAAATCGTACACTGCCCTAATAAATGCTGTCGAATCAGGGAATCCATTTAATATGAGCGAATTAGATACTGTAAAAGACATTGTATCGCTTGCCTTACTTATATCACCTATTGTTATGAAGGTAGACGATCCATCATTTGCTTTTGTGGATGGATAGGTAAAAGGACCAAATTTCGGTTTCATTCCATCCGTGCCGAAATTGGCTAATTCGTATTGAGTATTTCCTTTAAACCACATATCTCCAAAATAGCCGGCAGAA
>Ga0209091_10001713_pt1 | contig 19041 bp, 19 predicted proteins | sample ArcticOcean_MG_C_6_FD_187438 | JGI IMG/M metagenome (GOLD analysis project Ga0209091, IMG submission 187438) | Marine microbial communities from western Arctic Ocean - ArcticOcean_MG_CB8_128 (SPAdes) (version 2) | ecosystem: Environmental > Aquatic > Marine > Oceanic | place: Arctic Ocean...
TCATACAACTCCCGAAGAGTTAAAGAAGGCTTCTAGTAGGAAAACTTTGATGGCATCTTTAAAAGTATTTTCTCTGCTGGTTCTCATATACATCACTTATATTTCACTAAGTAGTAACTAACTATATGGAAAAACTAAGTGAAAGCATTGAATTTGAGAATAACTTAGACCTTGAAGGTTTTGAAGTTAAACATCGAACCTTTGGAATTGGCACCATTGTTAGTAATGAGGGCAGGATGGTTCAAGTTAAATTTCAAGGATAAAAGTCCAAATTTAGTTTGATGTGTGAGGGAGATGTTGTGAAGTATTAAAGACTAAGAGAAACAAAGACTCCATTGGATAATTAACCATTATAAGCCTCAATGTTTACAACTTTGGCTTCCTTGCCCTTAAACAACACTTCAAACATGTTACCGTCAGGATCAGATACCACTACTTGGTGAGTTTCAATTTCAGGAACGATTCTAATGTTGTAACGACTCTATTCATAGTTCACTGCCATCAAGATTGATTATTTCTCCCTGTCGAATCGTCACCCAGATTAATGATGACAACACTATCACCGCTCCTATAAAAACGGCAGTCGGGGCTGAAAATTTTGTAGCTAGGGCTCCAATAACAAGTCCACCAAGTGCAACCATGCTGAAAGTGATGCTGTGAATTCCCATCACACGTCCGCGTAAATTATCGGGTACTTTGAGCTGTAAAACTGTCATGGAGCTAACCAGATAGACTGAACTAAAGGCTGAAGCCAAAACTGCGAAAAAGCAGGCAAGCCAAAATGCCCCGGCCGCATTTGATAATGTCCCTGTAACCAGACTGAAACCTGCCAGTGAGAATGTTGACAACGCTGCGCAAGATAACATCAGCAACCCCAGTTGACGGGATTGCTGAAAATGAGATATGAACAAGTTCCCAGCTACTGAACCAACCCCAGTTGCCGAAATTAATAATCCATATCCGCGTTCTCCATGATTTAATATGTCAGCAAAGATCGGCATGATCTGTACAAAAGATGTTCCAAAAAACATAGAGATCCAAGTCAACAGGATCAAGGTTAAGAATAATCGTTGATGAAGAACATATCTCACTCCATCTTTAAACTCGTGCCAGGGGTCAGTCTTATCCTGAATTACCTGCTCCAGTTCAATTGAAAACAGTACCATAACCATTGTTATAAAACCAATTCCACATATTACAAAGATTAGTGAGGTGTCAGTCAGTGCAATGAGTAGTCCTCCAATTGCCGGAAAAATCATACGTGACCCCTGCCAAAGGATAGAATTTAATGCAACAGCGCTCATCATCTGTTTTGGTTCAATCAGCGCTGGAAAAATCGAAGAGCGCGATGGAAAATCAAAACCCTGTACCAATCCAAGCAGGGCTGAAATTAACAGAACGTGCCAAACCCGCACTAGCTCTGTGGCATCTAGTACCGCCAGTATAAACAGCAGTATAGCTGAAGCCACAGAAGTTAAAATTAAAACTGAGCGGCGGTTTACTCGATCTGCAACCAGACCACCAACCAGAGTTGCAAGAATGGTGGGTACCGCAGTTGCTGCACCAAGCAGGCCGAGATCGAGTGCAGAATTGCTGAGTTCGAAAACGAGCCATGCCATCCCTATAAAATAAAGCTGTGTACTGCCTACTGAGGCGATGGATCCAAGCCAAAAACGTCTGTAAGGACCAGATGAAAGCGCATCAAATCGCACGCAGAACTCCTCTAACTAAATCCCATTGCTGCAGAACTTATTCTTGCAGCATTAAGTACAGCTTCTATAATAATAATTGCCTGTTTTGAGTTTTCATTAATAAAGATATCTTTTGGTCCACTTACGTTCAATCCAGCGATAGGAACTCCTTCATGGTTATAAATAGTTGCGGCACAAGATCCAATATTGGGCTCAATCATTCCAACACTCCAAACATAACCTCGATTGACATCAATTTTACGTTGACTTAATATTTGCTGAAGATTTTGAGGTGCTTTATTGGTTGCACCACCTACTTCGTGATTTTTATACATATTTCTTACTGTTACTTCACTAAGATCAGAAATAATTGCTCTTCCAATAGACGAAGCATGTGCGGGTAAACGCGAACCAATATGCATATTACTAATCAGATGTGCTTTAGGAGTTTCACGAGTTAGATACACAACATCTGTTCCATCAAGAATGCCTAAATGTGCAGACATATTTGATTTTTTTACTAACTCTTGGATCGACTGTAATGACATCTGAACAACATCTCTTGATTGAATTGCTTGCGCCCCAAGTGAAATGATTCCAATCCCAAGGCAATAACCTTCATCTTCACTAATTTGTTCAATCATTCGGTTGTCGAGTAAGGAATAAATTAATCGAATTAATGTTGTTCGGTTTATAGATAAATGGCTTGATGCCTTAGAAAGATTACGACACTTGTTACCCTCACCAATATATTGAAGAAGCCTTATCGCGCGCTCAACAGGAGGGACTAAATAGCTTTTTTTATTTAAATTCCCATTTTCTAATTTTTTCATATTTCCTTTCAGATGAACGCCCAAATATGCATTATCCATTAGTATGTTTCTGCCCATGGATGCGAATTCCCAGTTAGATCAAAATAAAGTGACTTTTGAGACATGAAAGCGCGAATACCATTTCTTCCTTTTTCCCTACCCATACCACTGTTTTTTTCACCGCCAAAAGGTGTCGAAATTGAAAATTGTTTGTATGTGTTAACCCAGACAGTGCCTGCATTAATAGCACGACCCACTCGCCATGCCTTCGGAAAGTCACTGGTCCAAATTCCACAAGCCAAACCATATTCATTCTCATTGGCTTGTTCAATGACATCAGCTTCATCATCAAAAGGCATTACAACCAAAACTGGGCCAAAAACTTCTTCGCGGGAAATCTGAGCTGAATTATCGACTTCAGTAATAATTGTTGGCAGGTAGTAAGCGCCCTTTTTATACTCTGCACCACTCGGGCTTTCCCCACCGCATAATATCTTTGCCCCTTCGTTGCGTGCCAGATCAACATACGCCGCTATACTATCGCGATGATCATTATGAATCAAGGTTGAAACTTGGGTATCTTGTGAATAAGGACTGCCAACTTTTAGTTTTTTTGTTGCTTTTACTAATCGCTTAAGAAAATCATCATATATGCCTCTCTGTACGAACAATCGTGAGCCCGCAATACAACTTTGGCCAGTTGATGAAAAAATGCCAAACAGAACGCCTGAAATTGCAACTTCTAAATCAGAATCATTAAACACTATTACGGGTGACTTTCCTCCCAGTTCTAGTGAAATCGGCATTAATTTTTTTGCTGCTTGGATTGCCAAATTTCTACCAGTTGCGGTACTACCCGTGAAAGTTACTTTTGAAATATCAGGGTGATCTACTAATAAACTACCAATTTCGTTTCCTGAGCCAGGTAAAACTGAAAATAAACCTTTAGGTAGACCAGCTGATTCAACTATTCGTGCGAATTCAAGGCTTACTAATGGAGACCAAGAAGATGGTTTTAATAGCACAGCGTTTCCAGCTGCTAATGCTGGAGCAACTTTTTGAGCATCAGATGCTATAGGAGAGTTCCAAGGAGTGATTGCTGAAATTAATCCTAATGGCTCATAGACTGACATAGTCAATGATTTATTTCGTTGAGTCGTTAGTAAATCATCACTACTTTCAAGAAGCGCGCCAAAATACCTGAAAGTTTCAGAAGCAGACTTTGCTAAGGCCGCAGTTTCTCTCAAAGTTTTTCCTGTATCCCGAGTTTGTATTTGTGAAATTCTATCAATATTAGCTTCAATACCATCAGCTATTGAATACAGATATCGAGCTCGTTCATGCGGTTTTAAGGAGAGCCAAGAGGATTGTGACTGTGCCTTTTTTGCAAGTTTTATAGCTTCCAAAACATCATCTCTTGAAGCTCCAGAAAAAGAGCAATTCAATGATCCATCAGCTGGAAAAATTGAAACTATTTCTTCTCCAGTTCCTGTTTTCCATTCACCACCAATAAACAATTTTCCATCTGGCATCTTAATCATTTTTTACCTTCAAATTACAATAGGACCAATACAATTTTTTATTTCACGCAGTACGCTAAATGCAGTTGTTGCAGATGTTTTCGTGCTGTCTTTTAAGGGTTTAGCTTCTACTCGAAAAGTATAGCTTGCCAAAGGGGAATTTACAGTATATTCATGGATATTGGTAATTGCTTTTGGGTCTGCAACTAACTCTGCTTTAGTTTCATCAAAGCCAGCACCTGCAAGAGCAATTGTAGCAGCAACATTAGCATTTTTTGGATATGTGTTAGCAGCCTCACGAGCCGTGCCTCTAAAAATTACTGTTTCCTTCGATAACTGGTCCAAATCAAAAAGCGCAGAAGCTGGTGTCCCTGACCATGCAGCAGGCGGTTTTATGCCTCTATATGAAACATCTAGTTCTCCATATTGTTGCAAAGATGCCAGTAAATCAATTCCTCCAATTGCTCCAGAAGGAAGTAATAGTTTAGAGTTGCCTTTTCTTGCAGAATTATACAAAGAATCTGCAAGAGCTACATCTGATAAGGCGCCAATTGAAACTACTACTGTGTCAATGCCTGCACTTAATATTTGAGGAACATGTTCAAAAACAGCATCATGACCAGCACACTCAACAACAAGGTTGGGCTTATTATTTATTAAAGCTTCTATAGAAGTAGCTATACAATATTCTGAAGCAATATCGTTATATTCTTCCTTCATGATTTGTTTGATTTGAGAGCTATATTCTGGTCGACAAACAATAGTTAAGTGCTCCAATCGCCTCTCTAGTTGAGTTTGAAGAAGTCCAGCTAGGGATATTGAAATATTACCAAAGCCAATTATTCCGAGTCTTGTCATGCTATCTCCTTATTATTTGCAGCACCAGCAGGCGGACCAGAAAATACCTCAGCATATGGTCCAATGCTACACATATCAACCTCTACCATTTGCGGTCCTTTTGCCTTCAGGGCTTTATCGATTGAACCTTGAAAATCTTCTACATCCCTAACAATTTGGTGAGGCAAATTGATAGACTTGCAAAAAATTGAAAAATTAGGCGTGGCTAATTTAGAATAGTGTCGTCGGCTTCCATAATGATTATCTTGAATATTTTCAATTACACCATATGCCTGATCATTCATAAGTATATAAACAAGTTGTGCGTTTTCACTAACAGCAGTAATCATTTCTGCCAAACCTAACATTGCACCACCGTCTCCAATCATAACAATAGCTTTTGATTTCGGACTTGCAATTGCTGCGCCAATTCCCATTGATATTCCTTGACCAATACCACCACCAACAGCATGAACGCCTAATGAAGCTTCAGCAATTTTCACATAACGGTTGCCAAATGTTGAATTTGTAATAGTTACGTCTCTAACCCATGGGTGCAAGCCACTATAGACTGTATTCTTTAATATCTTTGCTATTGTAGAATATGGTCCTAGTGTAGCTAACAACTTAGATTCACTGACACTACGAGCTCGCTTAATATCTTTATGAAACTTTTTATCAATATCTAGTTTTTTAGGTAGTAACTCTAAAAGTTTTTGCAACGCCTCTTTTGCATCACTGTGAATAAACTTTTTTACTTCATAATTTCTTACACCTTGATAGTCTTCAGCATCTATTTGAACAAGTGGAGGAAGTTTCATTTTATAATTTTGAGTTTCATTACCTCTCAACTTAGAGCCAACGACAATCATCAAATCACTTTTTGCATAAATACCAGAGGCAGCTTGGGTCATATTAAATGCGCCAAGATTTGAAGAATGATTTTCGCTAACTATTGCACGTCCATTTGTCGATGTAACAACTCCAAAACCCCTGTTCAAAAGTTCTGTTGCTTCAATTCCAGCATTTTGAGCCCCACCTCCAAGCCAAAGCATAGGGCGCTTTGCTTTTTTAACTAGTTCGGAAAGTTCTCTAATTGAGTTTTCAGGTAAGGCTATTCTGCATGGCTCAGGTATTTCAATAGAACTAGGATATCTTAATTGAGAACGTTGAACATCTACTGGAATTTCCAAACTAACAGGGCCAGTCGGTGGTGAAATGGCTGAAGAAACTGCTGCAGAAAGAATTTTTATCGTGTTTCTAGAATCATTAATACGGAAGTAATTCTTCGATATAGATTTCAACATTTCAGGTTGGCTAGGTACACTGTGAATTGCTGAAGAATTTTGGTCTAAAAATTCTAGATCAATTTGAGTAGTAATATGTAAAAGTTTAGAGCCAGCAGTTAAGGCTTCTAACTGTGAACCTGCGGCATTACCAGCAGCAGTTCCAGTAGAAGTCATACAAACCCCTAACTCACCGCTAACTCTAGCAAAAGCATCTGCCATATTTAATGCACCTGCTTCACCTCTAGCCGGTACAAAACGTATTTTATCCTGTCGGGCTATAGCATCTAGAATTGGCATATTATGAATTGAAATCACTCCAAAAATTACACTAATACCTATATCATCTAAATATTGTGCAATGACATCTGCTACTGTTTCTATTGGTGATAATGATGTATTTTTCATATGATTAACTCTATATCTGTTTTGACAGCCCGCCAGAAATCTCAAGTTGGGCTCCTGTTATATAACTAGCTCCAGAAGACCCAAGAAAAGCTATTGCAGTTGCAACTTCGTCTGGCTCTCCCAGTCTTCCAAGTGGAATACCTTTGTTAAGCGCAAGATTTTTATACCAATCATTTTTTGTTATGGCGTGGTCTTCACGATCTTGAAATCGACGCTCCCATTGACTAGTGTTTACAAGGCCTAATAAAATTGAATTAACTCTAATTTCTGGAGCAAATTCGATGCTCAATGATTTAATTAAATTTTGAACCGCAGCCCTTGCTGATGAAGTGCAAACCATGTGTTTTTCAGGTTGAAGTGCAAGAAGTGAATTGACAGCAACAACCGAGCCTCTTTCTTTTTTTAACATCGATTGAAAAGCACGCACTGGGTATATCTGGCTAAAAATTTTTAATTCGTATTCGCTTCGCCAGTCATCGTCACTCGTAGTATTGAATGTTGAGAGCATTGCTTGACCAGCATTATTAACAAGCAAATCACATTTTCCAAAAAGTGACATCACATCCTCAGAAAAAATATTTACTTCTTTTGGATCCAAAACTGATAGTGCTTTTGCAAATACTCGATTCTCGCCAAATTCTACTTTTAATTTATTTTCTACTTCTAATAATCGCTCATTAGAGCGAGCACAAAATGCCACTTTTGCACCAGAATGAAGAAGAGCCTTTACTGTTGCAAGGCCAATCCCAGATGTTCCACCTGTAACAACTGCTACCTTACCTTCATAATTAAAATTAATCATAATTTACTCTCATACATTGGTCAAATTAAGGAAGCCAGGGTCTGGCCTACCCTGCATAGCTGTTCGTTGTGAAGTGGTTGGTGGCCCTGCTGTCATCCATAAATCCATAGATGCTGGGTCAGTGCGTGACCAAACCTTAGGCTGATGTGTTTTCTCATTAATTTTTTGTAACTCAGTTGTAAATTCAACAACAAAACCAGGTGGTGATACAAAATAGGCAAAAGGATTGTCACCAGGACCATGACGACCAGGCCCCCAAGATGGATTATGCCCAGCTTGTTTCATTCTCCCAATAGAGTGCATAAACTCATCAATTGTTGACAACTCAAAAGCAACATGGTTAATGCTAGGATAATGTGATTTTACTAATGCAATAGAGTGATGATCATTGTTACATCTTAAAAAAACCATCTGATCACCAGAATAATCAGAGACACGAAAATCTAATACAGATGTAAAAAACTTTTGTAATCCATCCATATCAGGAGTGTTTAGGACAATATGAGAGACTTTATGTGGATGACCCCATTTTTTCTTTTCAGGCAATTTAAGAGAGTCGGTTCGAAATCTTAAACGGCGCATATCTGAATCTAAAATCTCAAAACCATAGCCACCAGCGAAATCATTAAACTCTGCTGGTTTGCTAATTATTGTGCAATTTTTTGCAACAAGTTGTGTGAAAAGAATATCCATTGAAGATCGATCTTTTGTTGAAAAATGAATATATTCAATTCCAAAAATTGGGTGATTTACCAAACCATAAGTAATTGGTTCAGAGTTAGTGGATCGAAAAAAAACTGTGCCATCTTCTGAGTGTGAAAGCTCTAACCCCCAGAGTTTCTCATAAAAAGAAGCGCTCTCTATAATACTAGGTCCACGCATCACAATTCCACGTAGTCCATCAACCTGAGAAAAGTTTGTCATAATTTTATCCTTTTAGAATTTGTTAATAAATTGGGCTGCGCAAAAGCTTTAAGAGCTTTAGCAAAGTTTCTTGGAGATTGTTGATAAATTGCATGTCCTGTTTCATCAAGCTGAGTTAATTTACTACAAACTACAGACTGTAAAACTTGAAAAACTTTTTTAGCAGAAGTTGGAGTAGTAACTATGTCTTCAGCTCCAACCAGAACATCTGTCGGACAACTTACTTTTAATGCATCTTGCAATAGATCACCTGAAGCAAGCATCTTCACAGCCTGAGTATATCCTGGATTTTTTATACGCATCATTTCTTTAGCAATTTGCGAGACAATCTTTGGATTTTTATCTGGATTGGCTACAAGTTTACTGGCACGCTTAAGTGCGAATTTTTCCACCCCATATAATTCTAGTTCATCAATGCGATTTTTTGCTAATGGGTTTAGAGGGTCATTAGTTGACTGACCGTGGCCTAATGCTGGAGAGGCAAGTAATAGTTTTGAAACATTTTTTGAATATCTCAAAGCAAAACTTGTAGCGATTAAAGCGCCTAGTGAATGACCAACCAATAGAGGGGTTCTTAGCTCTAGTCGTTCATATAACCCCTGAAGAGCTAAAGCATAATCATCAGCTATTGGCCAGTTTTTATCTAAGGGCTTTGATTGACCATATCCAGGCGCATTCCAAGCCAATATTCTCCAACTTTGAGGTAATTCTTTGATTAGTGACTTAAAAGATAATGCATTTGATCCAATACCATGAAGAAGCACTACCTCAATTTCATCTTCGCCCTTTTGCTCAAAATACTCAATTGATCCAGATTTTTTAAGGCTTAAATTATTCATCATATCAAGAAAATACAAAACCGTTATTAACGGCTAGCACTTGACCAGTCAAAGTTAGCGCTCCTTTTGTTAAAAGAAAGCTTATTGTGTCAGTTATATCCTCAGCTCCTTGAGGACCAAGTATGGCGCGATTTTCATTATAAAAACTGTGTCGAGCTTCAGGAACGTAATCCGTTGAATCTGTAGTTAAAATTCCTGGAGCAACTGCAGTTACTCCAATTTGGTCTGATCCAAGCTCACGCGCAAGAGATCTAGTCATAGAAATAATTGCACCTTTGCTGGCGACATATGACAATAGAAGTGGCGCACCCCATAAAGCCGTATCAGATGAAATATTTACTATTCTTCCAGATTTAGAAGCTCGTAATAGTGGCGCAGCTGCCTTAGTCATCAACCAAGTACCCCTCACATTCACTCGCATCACCTTGTCCCAGCTTGTTAGATCAATGTCTTCAAATTGAATGCCGCCAATACCAGTTGCAATAGCAGCATTATTTACCAATCCATCAAGTTTGCCATTAAAAGTTTTAGAAACACTCTTGATCAGTTTTTGAATAGATGAAGAGTCTTCTAAATCAACATGAAAAAAGTCAGCATTCAATTTATTAGCAGTTTGTTGGCCTTCTTGAGTATTTATATCTGCAATAATTACCTTGGCCCCTTTCTCAGAAACACTTTTTGCAATTTCTGCACCTAAGCCTCTTGCGCCACCTGTTACTAATATTGAGCGATTTTTAAGCATTACGCTTTATTTTCAACATTTTGCTCGTAATCAACATTTAATTTTGCTTGACTATAGAGGGTGTATCGAATATTACCTACGCCAATATCATGCTGATATAACTTTTCATTTTCACGAGCATTGTCTGACATTGCTTCTAATATTTCTCGATCTTGCTCTAAAACTTTCCAGTGTTTTGATTCTAGTTCAGCTCGATAAAGAAACCTCCAAGATTCACGTTGAATACCTTTAACTCTCCTCATACGCCAAAAAAATACCTTGCAAGAACTATCGTTGATAGGCGTAACAAAACCAACTATACGCATACTTCCTCCTGGTCCAGCAGCTGAAGGATACGGGATATCAAGAAAGCAGAACATTGTTCCGTTATAAATTTCAAACTCCACCCAGTCAAAGTTTTCATCTACTTGTCCAGTACGTCTAGCAATAAATCCGTTCTCAGTTTTTTCAACATCCATTAGATCTTCTTTGGAGCCAAATCCTAACGTAAAACTTTCTGCATGTAAGTAAGAGCCATGCATTGGATCAGCTAGATTATCTAGAGCATATCTGTAGTTTGTTTGCCATACAGAAGTACACAAAATACCTGTCCAATCTTCTGAAATAAATTCTTTTGGAACTTTTAGCGGGGGTGCTTTTGGGTTTTCAGCGGAAGGAATATATATAAAAATAGCATCATAAAGTTCCTGAACTTCAAATGTTTTAACAGCCTTTTGGCCTTCGAGAGCACAGTCCTTCATTGCTGGAACATTTATAATAGTTCCTTGTCCACTAACCACAATCCCATGATAACGGCATGCAATATGGTCTTTATGAATGATTCCATGTGATAAGGGAGCGCCCCTGTGAGGACATAAATCCTTAAGACACTGAAGGTGTCCCTTTTCGTTACGCCAAAGTACAAGTTTTTCACCAAGCACTTCAACGCCTACAGGTGAAATACTATTCACTTGAACTGTTTTAGCTACAGGGTACCACTGTCCTAATATTCCATTATTAATTCTATTTTCAATTAATGCACTAATATTTATATCTGACAAAATTACACTCCTATATCTGTATTATTAATTCTTTGGTCGTTTAATTTTAGAAATTGGATGACTTTCTGGATATGCAGGTGTCACGGGATTTGGATTGCCAATCATGACACACATCAGCGCCTCTTCAACACCTTCATTACGCAACCCGCGATAAACACCAGGTGGAATTGAGATTACATCTCTTTCTGTCAAAACTGTTTCTACTTCCTCACCATTGTGCTCAAAAAATAATCTAATTTTTTTACCCTTTAAAATAAAAAATACTTCTTCTGCATCATAGTGAATGTGCAGTGGCCCTTCACAACCAGCAGGCAAAACCATAGTTGAAAATGTGAAGTGATCAGCTGGAACAACATTCGGATCCGATGTAACTCCCGACCCACCTGTTCCAATATATCTCATTTGAGCACGCTTATATTTGGGATCAAAATCAGCTTGAAATTTCAGTGCATTCCAATCAACTGTTCGGGTTTCATATCGAGCAGTACGACTCTCAATCCATTTTTTTAAACTTTGACCACTTGGAATTTGAACATTATGTGGCTCTATTTTTGGGAATTCAGGAGGAATATTTGACATAATTTACCTTTTATATATATTTATTATTAAACCTTTTAAGGCATCAAATTGACTATCAGGGATCACAAAGAACCTTGATATATTGTTAAATTCAAGCGCCAAAACCGTTTTCCCTATAAGCTAAATCTAGCTTATTATTAGTTTCTATAAGCTCATCATGAAGCAAGTCAATTGTCCAGTCCTTTAGGCCGCTTCGTGGCGCAATAACTTTCATGCTCGAAAGAGCAGCAGCAACATCTTTAAAATCATGAACTCCATTTTCATAAATACTCATCAAAGCTTTAGCGAGTGCTTTTTCATTAGTATCTAAATCTCGCCCTCGGGATTGATTAGCTAAATTTGCACTCTCTAAAGAGTCTGCATTTAATTCTACGTATTCTTTTTTCATATTTCACCTTAAGTTATATATGTTCATATATGAACAATGTGTTCATGTTTTATTATACTTCAACTAAACCAACAATATCCTATTTTTTTGTTCGGACCATGTGGTTCTCTACAGGCCTGATGGGTTGGAACCAGAGACTTGCTTCGAAGGGCAATTTTCCGGTCAATCAACAATTGCATCATCTCCATTTTCTGCGATGTTGCAGCGGGATCATCCCACAGGTTATCCAACTCATCCGGAGCCATAAACCTGATGGACACTGAAATTATGGGCGGGCTCTGGACGCACGGCGCGCAGCTGGGATCATTGAACAACAAGACTGCTGACATTTCGGCCCGGGTTCAACTGACAGATTTGTGACGGCTCAAGACGGTTACAAATTTTGACGTAAAATGATATCTGCGGCATCACTAAGTTCAGTAAGCCTGTCATAAAAACCGTCCACTTTACCTTGCGCGGTCCGTCGCATGTCATCGTCGCGTGCTTTGAGGTTAAGCCCATCCTCCGATGCACCAGCCTCGCCAACTGCGCGGGACGCCTTTTGAACAAAGGCGCAAATTGGGAACCGCGCTGCGCTAAAAGCCGCAAATGCCCTTTGCGGACATGGATGAATATCTAATGCCTCGGCCAGAACTACGGCATCTTGCATAGCCATCGCCCCGCCTTGCCCCATGAATGGCGTTGACGCATGGGCCGCATCGCCGATCAGCAAAACCCTCCCTCGATGCCAGGGGAGAGGCAAAGCGACTTCCTCGACCGCTGTAAACAAAATTTCAGAATCTGCGCCCAATTCGTCTAGAAAAGGTGACGCGGGCCCAGAAAACTCGCTAAACGTGGCGCGCATTTTTTCGGGCCAATCAATCGGCGAGTGAAACGTGTCTTTGGTCTCAGCCACCGTGCCAAAAGTGTACAAAAGATCATCGCTGATTGGCATGATGCCAAATCTTTTGCGCGCTCCCATCATCATGATCTTATCGGTCAATTCTGTTGGGCGCTTATGTACGGAACGCCAAATTCCAAAGCCAGAGTAGCGTGGCTTTAGATTGATGCCCATCATCGCGCGCATTTCTGAACGCAGGCCATCGGCGCCCACAACAATATCGTAACGGCCTGTTTTGCCATCCAAGAATGTCACATCTACGAAACCGCTGGCCTCTGAAATCGCAGCAACTGATTGTCCAAGATGCACGGGTACATCCAATTCTTCGACTCGATCTGCCATGACACGGTGCATCTCAGCCCGTTTAATTCCAAGGACAGCTGGAATTCGCCCGTTGCCAGCTGTCGGGTAAAGGGTTTCGACAATTGCGTTACCAGATTGATCGAAATAGGTGTTCTGCCCTCCGGGCACCGTAAAACCGGCGCGAAGGATTGGATCAAGAAGACCCAATGTGTCAAGACTGACCAGCCCGTTGGCATAGACGAAAATCCCCGAGCTTTTAAATCGCCACACTTCCTGTTTCTCAATGATTTGAACACGGTGTCCTCGTTGCGAAAGAGCGATCGCCGCGCAACACCCGGCAATACCTCCACCCGCGATCAAAATGTTATACGATTTGGCGTCCATGTCGCTCCCCTCAGGCCTGATGGGTTGGAACCAGAGACTTGCTTCGAAGGGCAATTTTCCGGTCAATCAACAATTGCATCATCTCCATTTTCTGCGATGTTGCAGCGGGATCAGCCCACAGGTTATCCAACTCATCCGGATCCACGCCAAGATTAAAAAGTTCTCCAAGATCAGACCCTTCAAAAACACTCATCCTCCAACTGTCATGAACGAGCGACCAGAAAGCAGTGCGTCCATCGTCCGATGCCATCACTAAGCCGGAATCCTCGATCAGTACGGGTAAGTTTTTGACATCATCAGCCAAAAGATCACGACCCTGCATTCCATGAGGGACTTTCAGACCCGCTTTTTGCAGAAGCGTGGGAGCAAAATCGATCGCACTGCCTTGAATTCCCGTGACGTCAGTCCCGCGATTTGTCGGATCGGACCAGATCAGTGGTACGCGGATCAGCCCGTGACTGTGAAGTCCCCCTTTAAGAACAGTGCCATGATCTCCCATATAGTCGCCGTGATCTGACATATAGATGATATTGGTGTTTTCGGATTTGCCAATATTCTTCAGAGCTTGCATCACAACACCAACTTGTTCGTCAATCATGGTGATCGTACCGTAATTTAGGGCAATCATGCGGCGCATGTCTTCATCATCAGTATGAAATGGCCAGAACTCATCGGGTTTTTCCGCGCCAATTTCATAGATTCGCTTAATATGATTAGGTAAATCGCTTCTGGCACTGGTTCGATGACCAAAACTTTTTGGCAACGGGATGTCCGCAGGATCATAAAGATCAAAATAGCGGCCTGGGGGTGTAAATGGGTGGTGAGGATCTGGAAAAGACACGACAAGAATGAATGGAATATCGTCTTGCGCCTCCAGAAATTCGCAAGCCTGCTCACCAACATATGACGTTGGATAATGTTCCTCGGACAGTGCTGTGCGCCATATTTGTGGTGTTTCCGGTGAACCGTCTTCCAAAGCTCCAGCTCGTCCGCGTGGGTCTGACGCACCAGCCAGTTTGGCTTTCAGCCAACCAGAATAGTGTCCCTCAACCTGGTCACCGTGCCCAATGCACAAGCGAACGTGATCAAACCCATAGTAGGGAAGTGGCAATTCCTTATTAGGGTTCTTGATCCAGCTTGTTCGAATTTCACATTCATATTCCGAACCCCGCCGTTGCGATCTTAAGGCTAAGTTGTAGGGCTCGTTTGGTTCTTCGCCTTTCCCATTTGATTGAGGTAACTGTACCTCAATCGGTGAGACGTTCTGAAAGTGTGCTTTGCCCACCAGACCTGTTCGATAACCACTAGATCGTAAGACATCCGCGTAGGTTGTGCAATCCAAGCCGAGTGGTATACCGTTTTGCCTGCACCCATTGACCGACGTCAACTGCCCCGTTGCAAGTGCCGCACGGTTTGGTTGGCAAATTGGATTGGCGACATAGAAATTATCAAACCGCGTTCCACGATTGGCAATCGCATCGATATTTGGAGTTTGTACGATGGGATTTCCATAGCAACCTAAATGATCAGCTCTTTGTTGATCTGTCATAAAGACAATGAAGCTAGGTTGTTCATTTCCCATGTTGTGGTTCCTTTGTCACCTTATCTGATCTCTATATTCGGCAATCGGCTTCAATGGACCCCACATCCGTGCAGAAAAACGGTGCTCACCCTCTTTGTACACGGTGGTTTCTTGCAAACGTGCAAACCACTTTGAAACAAGGGGCAAATCGCCAAATACGGTCTCTTCGCAAAGGTATTTCAAACGGTCGAAAATCCCCGCTAGGGCAATGTCGGCGAGCGTCAATTGCTCACCACATATCCATGAGCCGTTAAACTGGGACAGTTCTTCTTCCAGAAGCACCATGTATTTCCTTAGTCCGGCACGGGCAGTCACATCTTTAGCGTGATCCACCGGAGCGGTAACCCGGCGCAAATAATCATCGGCTAAGGCCTTATCAGGATGGCGATGTGACCATTCCTGTAGCTGTTCCAAGCCAAAACCTTCAACTCTCAATTTCATCATAGAATTGAAGCTGAGCGTTACGATGTGGCCAAATATCTGATCCTGTTCGATATACATCCACTTACGCATTATTGACGCCAAGTACGGGTCATTCGGCCGAAGCGGAGGAGTTGGATATGCGTCCTCAAGATATTCGACAATCACATTGGATTCCGAGACGACTTGGCCGTCTTCAACAAACGTCGGAACAGTTCCCGATGGGTTCAACTCAAGATATTCAGGCTGAAAATGATCGAACTTCCAGCTTTCGATGAAAACTTCATCCCACGGCAAGGATTTTGCCGCCAGCACCATGCGAACTTTCATACAACAAGGACTGTCACCAAATTGGTAGAGTTTTCGATCGGTCATTTGAACATCAGATCCACTGGATATGTCACAATTTCGGGAATGAAGAACAGCAAGAGGATTGCGATAAAGTCGCAGATGACGAAGGGCACAGCGGCTCCGTAAATATCACCCATTGTTGTGCCTTTTGGTGCGACGCCTTTCATCACGAATAGAGCCGCGCCAAATGGGGGCGAGGTCGCACCGGTTTCAATAGCAACCAAATACATCGCCGCGAACCAAATCGGATCGAACCCAAACTGTATCACGATGGGAATAAATATCGGCAACGTGATCAGCATTATTGGCAAGGGCCCCATAATCATGCCCATCAAAATCACGAGCATAATCATCAAGAAAACAATGGCTTCATTGGAGATATCAATCGACATCACGGCATCAATCATCCCGTAGGTTGCGCCAGTGAAAGCCAAGAGCTGAGAAAAAGTTATGGCCCCAGATATTATCAGCAATACCATCACCGAAATATTGGCGCTGGAAAACATTGTGTCTCCAAAAACCTTGAACGTCAGTCGACGTTTCAGGGCTGCCAAAATAAGAACCGAAAAGGCGCCAGTAGCTGCTGCTTCACTTGGCGTTGCTATCCCTAAGAAAATGACACCAACGACGGAGAAAATCACAAATGCGAGTGGCAGGATATTAATTGCTGTTGCAGACAGTTTTTCAGAAAGAGAAACCTTTGGCACGTCGAATGAGGGCGCTAACTCTGGTTGTAGCCGGCAGCGTACAAGGATATAGATGATGTACAGCAGCGCCATCAACAGACCCGGAATAATGATGCCGATTAGGATCCGGCGGATTGAGAGTTCGGCGATGACGCCAAGCACAACTGCCAAAGACGAAGGCGGGATCATAATTGCCAGACCGGACGAACCCAGGATTGGACCAAGCGACATCGGTTTTTTGTAGCCTCGCTTTTCCATCTCTGGCGTTAACGACGATCCAAGCAACGCGATGGTCCCCATAGAATTGCCGGTTAGGGTTGAAAAGAGAACGCCACCTCCGACAGCCATTAACGCCAAACGTCCACGCAACCGCCCGAACCATTTGTCGAGCGTATCCATTAAATCGATTGCGATACCGGATCGGAACATCCCCTCACCCATAATCATAAACAGGGCAATAGGTATTAGAACGAAGCTAGAGAGTGAGTCAACCGAATTCAGAATGAGTTGTTTTATACCTGGCAGGCCGCCCATCAAGACAAATGATCCAACAATATTGACCGCAAGAAATGAAAACGCGACAGGCAACCCTAAAAACATTAAAACAAAGAGTGGGCCTAGGATAATGGCGATTATATAGTACCATTCCATGACTACAGAGCCTTCCCTTTTAGAGTTCGAAAAAACTTCTCGATAAACTGGATAGACATTAATCCAGTTCCTAGGGGTAATGCAGCAGTCAGCCACCAGCTCAAGGGTCGCATCACAGTGACTTCTCGCACACCAAGACCATATTGATCGACAACAACCATTATGCCAACAATTGTAAGAGTAATACAAACCAAAAATCCTAATACGGAATTCAATCCTTGAAAAAATAATCGCAAATTTTTTGTCAGGCTGGTATACACAATGTCGATAACTACATGCATATTCTTTTCAAGCAAATATGGAGCTCCCAGGAAGGAAATGTATAGAAGAGAGTATTCGCTAGTTTCTAAGACCCAAAGACGAGAAGATGCGCCAAGTGCACGACCAACAACTTCTATGCAGATTATCGTAGCGATAAAAAAAAGGAGTCCAGCACCAAGAATTGCACAATACAAATTTAAGCGTTTGAAAAAATGACTCAACTTAGCAAAAGAGTTGGACAAGTTTTTACTCCTATAAAAAACGGTGGAGCCAATTTTAAACTTGACTCCACCTAACTTACGTTTTTTTGTTATTTATCCAACATTGAACGTAGCTCTGCAGCTACATCTGCACCAGCATTATCTGCTGTAACAGCCCATGCGGCGTCCATTGCCATTTGCTCATAACGTGCAACTTCACTATCTGTTAGTTGCAAAATTTTAAACCCAGCACCCTTCATCAGTTCGACGTTAACAGCGATATCATCGCCCCAGATGTAGTCCTGACGAGGTGCAAAGTCTTCACGAAGGAACGTAGTCAATTCTTGCTGTAAATCAGTAGACATCATTCCCCAAGTGTCTTTATTAATCAAGACTGGAAAACCTGCTCGATAAACTCCAGGAAAAATTACTGTCTTGACCAAGCCTTCAAATTGCTTAGCTTGAGCAAGTGGACCTTGCATATATCCATCAATCGTTCCTCTTTCCATTGCAGTGAAGATATCTCCCATTGCCATCACGATAGGCTCTGCACCCAGAGCTTTAACAAGAGGCAGTAAGGTTGGGAATACACGAATTCTTTTTCCCTTGAGATCTTCAAGACTTGAGACATCTTCTCTCATGTAAATCATAAAATTCAACTCTGTTGCTGGAATTTCACCGAGAAATATTAGATCTTTTTCAGCGTGAAGTTCAGTCATACGTTCATGATAATCTGTTACGGCGATCTGTTCGTAATTCTTGAACGATAGATTCATGGTTCCAGAGGTTGGCACTAAGCCTTGATAATAGCTTGGGCTTGTGTAGGTCATATCGACCGAGCCATTTCGAACCCCTTCAGCTTGTTTGAATGGTGGCATTATTTCTGGACCACCGCGCCAGTTAATTTCTATTTGACCAGCGAATTTTGTATTTACTTCTTCAACAAAAGCCTTGAATGGCTTGTTTATGTAGACCGGTTTTGGCGCAAGTGATACTGCATCTATCTTGACAATATCAGCAATGGATGAAGTTGCAACAAGCGAAGCTGCAATGAATGCGCTTTTTAAAAAATGTTTCATGTTTTCTCCTTTTTTTGATTTAATATTACTATAAATAATATGTGTTCAAATATGAACATTGTGTTCACATATTTATTATACATAAAATAAATTCATACATTGATTATATATCAACTTGGGTTAAAGTTTAAATTCGGTTGATGTGTGAGGGAGGGGTTAATAAATTCTAGCAAAACATGACCCCTGTATGACCCCAATATTTTTTTAGCAGACGAAAAAAAGACCTACAATCAATGTAGGCCTTTATGTATATGGTGGGGCGTGAGCGACTTGAACGCTCGACCAGCGGATTAAAAGTCCGATGCTCTACCAACTGAGCTAACGCCCCATATAAAAACGAGAAATTATACTGAACTAATGCTCAATAATCAATCGT